>Ga0207991_1000432_pt1 | contig 28605 bp, 29 predicted proteins | sample ETN07SmetaG_FD_185786 | JGI IMG/M metagenome (GOLD analysis project Ga0207991, IMG submission 185786) | Marine microbial and viral communities from oxygen minimum zone, Eastern Pacific Ocean - ETNP2014F14-07SV275 (SPAdes) (version 2) | ecosystem: Environmental > Aquatic > Marine > Oceanic ...
TTATTAATATTCCTTCGAAATTATTATCATCATTATAAAGTCTAATATCTCCACAGATAATTTTAATGTTTTTTAACCCCAATTTCAGCTTAACATGCTCAAGAAATCTTGTGGCGTTTTCTCTTCTGTCAATAAGCGTAATCGGCGTTTCTTTTTTGATTAATCCAATTAATAATCCTGGTATTCCTCCGCCAGACCCAATATCAAGCAATGCTCCGTTTGGCAAATATTTCATCATCGACAGACTATCAAAAAAATCTCTTTTTAAAAAATATTCAGGATCTTTTGTAGAAATAATATTATGCCTTGCGTGCCATTTGAAAAGCATATTTATATATTCTTCTATAAGTTTTATGTTCTCTTCAGATAAAGTTATTAATAAAGCCTCAAGGGTTTCACTTAACCCCTTTCTCAAATCATTCATGTTCTTCTCTGCTGATAATTAATGATTGTAACATTAATGGTTTGAGGGTTATTAATGGTTTAATTTATACTGTGTTTTTTAATATAAATCCGCAATACTGATATCGTAGCCGGAGTAACGCCTGCAATCCTGCTGGCCTGTCCAAGATCTTTAGGGGATATTTTTTCAAGTTTTTCAATAGCCTCATTTGATAAGGCTTTAATATCTGAATAAACAAGAGAGTTGGGGATTTTTATATTGTCGTCGTTTCTCGTTTTTGCAATTTCTTTATCTTGCCTCTTTAAATAACCTGAATATCTTTCATTAATTGCTACCAGATGGCCTATATCTGAATTCGCGGTTAACCCAAATGTCTCGAGTTCACACAAATCTTGATAGCCAATATCAGATTTTTTTAACAGGCTTTTCATTGTCTGCGTTTCTTTTAATTTTATATTAAATTTATTTTTAAGATTAATTGAGTCTGCGCTATCTGGCATAATTTTAATTTTCTCCAATCTTTCAGATTCTTTTTGTATTTTAGATATTTTTTTCTTATATAAATTAAACCTTTCTTCATTAACGACACCAAGATTAAAACCAATTTCAGTTAACCTTTCGTCGGCATTGTCCTCTCTTAATCTTAGTCTATGTTCGGCTCTGCTTGTAAACATTCTATATGGCTCTGTAACGCCATGTGTTATTAAATCATCTACCATTACACCAAGATAAGATTCGTTTCTTTTTGGGCTCCACATATTAATATTTCTTACTACACAGGAAGCGTTTATACCAGCTAAGATCCCTTGCGCTGCTGCCTCTTCATACCCAGTTGTTCCATTGATTTGACCTGCAAAAAATAAACTCTTAATTTTTTTGGTTTCTAAAAAACTATTAAGGCAGGTTGGCTCAAAAAAACTATACTCTATAGCATAGCCCGGTTGAGTTATAATACAGTTCTCGAGACCTTTGATTGTTCTTAAAAATTTTTCCTGTATTTCAACAGGAAGACTTGTTGAAAGGCCGTTTGGATATATTTCAAAATCACTTAATGTCTCTGGTTCCAAAAATATTTGATGAGATTTTTTGTCAGCAAACCTTGTTACTTTGTCTTCTATTGATGGACAGTATCTTGGGCCAAGAGAATCTATCTTGCCATTATACATCGGAGACAAGTCTCTGGATGTTTCTATTATTTCGTGTGTGTCTTCATTAGTATGCGTTATATGGCAAGGAATTTCATTTATGCTTGTGTGTTTAAGGCCATAATGATCATACAAATATGATAGGCATGGTTTTTCTCTGTCACTGTCTTGTCTCAATAAGCCTTCGTAATTAATTGATTTTTTATTTATCCTCGGCGGAGTGCCAGTTTTTAGCCGGCCTATATCAAAACAATAGTCTCTAAAAAAACTTTCTAATTCAACTGATGATTTATCACCTGACCTACCTGCTTGAAATGACTTACTACCAACATGAATCATTCCCCCTAAAAATGTTCCTGCTGTTAATATAACAGCCTCACAAAAAATTTTTTCATGTAGGTCAGTAACAATGCCCTTAACATGATTGTCAGTAATTAATAATCTAGAAACAGTGGCTTGTTGTATGTCTAGATTTTGAGTTGTTTGCATTTCTTTTTGCATATTACTTTTATAAGTATCCCTGCAAGTTTGTACTCTGGTTGCTTGTACAGCAGGGCCTTTTCTAGAATTTAGCTTTCTCTTTTGTAGTGCTGAATTATCAGCAATTTTGCACATCAGGCCTCCCAAAGCATCAACTTCTCTTGCCAAATGAGATTTGCCAATTCCTCCAACAGCAGGGTTACAGCTCATTTGACCAATAGAGTCTAACTTCATTGTAACAAGTAAAGTTTTTACACCTGCGCGCGCCGAAGCATTAGCTGCTTCACAACCAGCATGACCGCCACCAATTACAATTACTCCATATTTTTTCATTATTTATTTGCCAATGCAGAACTCTGAAAATATCCGATCCAGAAGATCTTCGTTTATATTGCCACCTATAATTGCGGCTAAATGATTATGCGCTACCCTTAGCTCTTCTGCCATAATCTCTAGCTGATAATTATCAAGATATTTCTTTGCCGTGTAAAGCAATTCCAGCGCATTCTTTGCTTCTTCAACATGTCTCTTTCTTGCTGTCCCGAGGGTTTCATGTTCATTATTATCAATATTTTTTAAAAGCATCTCTTTTTTTAGTAGCTCAAGCCCCATGTTCTTTGTGGCTGAAACATATATTTCATTAATATTTCCTTTGACTACTTTTGCTGTTTTTTTTGATATATCAATTTTATTAAATACTATACAGTAGTCTTCAATGTTGTTTTTGGAAATTATTTCTTTATCAATTTTATCAAAACCAATATTGTCATCTACAACATATAGTGTTTTATTTGATTTTTTAATTGCTTTTTTTGTTCTTTCAATGCCTTGAATCTCTAAACTATTTTTTGATTCTCTCAACCCCGCTGTGTCAATGACTGTAATATTAAAGCTGCTAATTTCTAAATTATAACTAATTGCATCACGCGTGGTTCCTGGGATATCAGAAACAATAGACTCATTTTCTTCTGCTAATGCATTTATAAGAGATGATTTCCCGACATTTGGCTTTCCTACTACAGTAAATGTATATTGTTCGTTTAGTTTGACCCCTTTTTTGGCCGTTCTTATTATATCCTCGGTGTCGCTTATCAGTCTGCCCAGCTGATTATTTATAATTGCCTTTGATTTTTTTGGAATTTCATCCTCTGGAAAATCTATTGCTGCCTCAATTTCTGCTCTCAAACTTATAAGATTATTAATAAGTTCTGTTGTTTTAGTTGAAAACTTTCCTTGTAGGGAGGCACATGCGGCTTTTGCTGCAATTGTATTAGAAGAAAAAATTAGGTCTGCGACTGCCTCTGCTTGTGTTAAATCAATTTTATTGTTTAAAAAAGCTCGTTCTGTAAACTCTCCTGGTTTTGCAAACCTTGCGTGGCCAGGAACAATCTCATTAAGTATTGTTTCTAAAATTACAGGGTTCCCATGTGTTTGAATTTCTAACATCTCTTCTCCTGTATATGATTTAGGAGCCTGATAATAGATGGCAATAACATCATCAATTATATTGCCATCTTTGTCTTTAATTTTTCTGTTTGTTGCAAGCCTTGGCTTTAATTTTTTTATAAAGAAATGGTTAATAAGATTCAAAACATTTGTGCCTGAAACCCTTATGATTCCGACGCCCGAATGGCCGTGAGCTGTTGCTATTGCCGCTATTGTATCTAGTTTGTTCATTGGTTTATAAAGCAGCAACTCTTTTGTTAATTATATACTGCTGGGCTATCGACAAAACATTGTTTGTGAGCCAATAAAGAACTAAGCCCGACGGAAATGTTGCAAACAAGAAAGTGAATATAAATGGTAGCGCCGCAAATATCTTTTTTTGCATTTCATCTGTTGGGGGAGGGTTAAGTTTTTGTTGTAAATACATGGTTATGCCCATGGTGACAGGTAATACAAAATAGGGGTCTGCGCTAGACAAATCATTTATCCAGCCTATAAAAGGTGCGTGGCGCATTTCAACGCTCTCAATAATAACCCAGTAAAGGGCAATAAAAACAGGGATTTGTATTAGAATTGGGAAGCAACCGCCCAACGGGTTAACTTTCTCTTCTTTGTAGACTTTCATTAAAGCCTCGCTAAATTTTTTTCTATCATCTCCAAATCTTTCTTTAAGCATTTGCATTCTAGGGGCTAATTTTTTCATCTTTGCCATAGATTTATAACTTGTTTCCGAAAGTTTAAAAAAGACAATTTTTATAAGTATCGTTAACATGACGATTGACCAGCCCCAGTTACCAAAGACATAATATATTTTATCTAAAACCCAAAACAAGGGGGCTGCTAAGAAAGTAAGAATGCCATAATCAACTGTCAATACAAGCCCCGGAGCTATGCTTTCAATCTCGTTCTTCTTTTTGGGGCCAACAAAGAGGCTGCTCTTAAAAACCTGGTTTTTTGAAGGCTCTGTTTTTTTATAGTTCCCAACAGTTCCAATTAAATATCCGTTTTGTCCATCTGCATCTAGTCTTCTTGTGTAGACTGTTTGTGCTGTCTCTGTTTCATTATTTGGAATCCATGCGGTAAAAAAATAATGCTGAATCATGCTAATCCAACCAGATTTTATTTTCATAAGAAAGTTTTCGTCCTCTATGTCAGAAAAATCTATTTTATTGAATTTTGTTTCTTCATCATAAAATGCCGCTCCTGTATAAGTTGGCAGCATTCCGTTTCCGCCAGTTTCTTCGCCCCTTTCTAAAGTATTGTATTGTCTCCAATGAGAATTTTTCTGTGTTAAGTTTTTTACGGTTTGTTCGATAGATATGAGGTGGCTATTTCGGGTGAATAAATATTTTTTTATCACTTCAGATTGATTGTCAGTCTTTCCTGTTAAAACAACTTCGAGCGTGTCTTTGCTTCCCATCGTGTTGTTTTTATTTGGGGTTGTATATGAAGCCGGAGAAACCGTATTTCTACTTTGGAGACCAACCCTGGCGATATATTTTTCTCCGTTGTTATTTAACAATCTCATATTGCTGTCTTCGCCATATGCAGATGCGTACTGCAAGAGTTCAGAGGACACAATTGAGCCGTCTTTTAAATCTATGTACACAATCAATGTGTCTGTTTCCACCTTTACTAGGCTTTGCGTAGTCTTGTTTGAGACAACCGGCGGTTTGTTTGGTGCGTCTTGGGCTAGAACTGCAGAATCATTTGCTGTTTGTGGAACTGCAGAATCATTTGCTGTTTCAGGAATGCTCTCTTCTATGGTTGTTGTAGTTGGGGACTGATATGTCTCTCTGTCCCAGGCATCAAACAACAATATTATTACAAATATTAGGCCGCTATAAAGAAAAAGTCTTTTATTCACTGAGCTCCTCTTTCTTTTCTGGTACGGGATCGTAGCCACTTGTTCCACCTGGTCTACACTTTAATATTCTTTTTGATGTTAATAATGTCCCAGCAAGAATACCTCTTTTTTTTATTGCATCAAGAGCATACTCAGAACACGAAGGAATGTGCCGGCATCTTGGGCCTATGGCGGGCGACACAAAAGTTCTATAAATTCCAATTAGTCCGACGAGGACTTTAGTAATAATTTTGATGATTGTTTCCATTCTTGCATAAGAGTATCACTTATTTTGAATTTTTCAGAATGGATTTTGTTAGTAATTAGTATAAGGATGTCAAAAGGAGGGTATGCAGATAAATTTTTTCTAAAATCTTCCCTAATTATTCGTCTTATTTTGTTTCTAATTACTGCTAGTTTAGATGCATTTTTAGTAATTTGAATTGCAAGTCTTGCGTGGTCCAGGTTATTTGGCATGTGCTTGACCACCAGGTGTTGAGATTTAATCACGGACGACTCAAGAAAGCTTTTGAGCGTGTTAGCATTAATTTTTAAAATTATAGGATCGCGGATATCTATTTTTTTATGCGGAAAGCACGTGTCGTCCTTTCGCGCGCCTTGCGTTTAAGATTGCTCTTCCTGAGACAGAGCTCATTCTTAAGCGAAACCCGTGTTTTCTCTTGCGTTTAAGATTGCTTGGTTGAAATGTTCTCTTCATATAAATACTTCTTGGTTGTATACTGCTAATTATAAATTTCTTTGTCAATATATAATTTTATTTTTTTTTATGTGATATTAGACACTCGGGGTAATTATAAAAAACTATGACTGATACAATCCTTTGGGACAAATGCCTGGACGCCTTTAATTCTGTGCTCTCTGAGAAACAGATGAGGACCTGGTTTCACCCGTTAGAGGTAATAAGAAAAGACAAAACGCTGAATGTTATTGCTCCAAACAAATTTGTAAAGGATGTTATTGAAAATGATTTTTTGCTGCTAATTAAAGACACCGTATTAAGCAAAAGCTCTAACCAGGTTTCAGAAATATTGCTCTCTTTGCCGACACCCCAAAACACACAACAAAATAAATTTGGTTCAGCAGCAACAAACAAAAAACACCAGACAAGTTTAAACAAAGACCTTACGTTTGAAAATTTTGTTGAGGGAAAGTCTAATCAGCTTGCAAAAGCAGCGTGTTCGTCTGTTGTCACGAAGCTTGGGCAATACAACCCTTTGTATATCTACGGTGGGGTTGGTCTTGGCAAAACCCATTTGTTACATTCTATAGGAAATGAAATTATAAAAGTCGACAAAAGCAAGAAAGTGGTCTACCTTCACTCAGAAAAATTTGTTCAAAACATGATTACCGCGATAAGACAAAACAAGATTGAAGAATTTAAAAAATACTATCGCTCTGTAGACGCTCTTTTGTTAGACGATATTCAGTTTTTTGCCAACAAAGAGAAGTCGCAAGAAGAGTTTTTTCATACCTTTAACTCTTTGTTTGAATACAAAAAACAAGTTGTTTTGACCTCAGACAAGTACCCAAAAGAAATAGCTGGCCTGGAAGAGAGGATCAAATCTCGGCTGGTTTGGGGGATGAATGTAACCATTGAGCCGCCTGATTTAGAAACACGTGTTGCAATATTACATAAAAAGGCCGAAATAGTTGGAGAAACAATACCCGACGATGTTGCTTTTTTCTTAGCAAAAAACGTATATTCGAACGTTAGGGAGTTAGAGGGAAGTCTTAGAAGGGTTATAGCAACGGCTCACTTTAAGAGAGAAGAAATTAGCTTGGTGTTTGTTAAAGAAACCCTGAAAGACCTAATATCTTTACAGGAAAGACTTTTAACGATTGACCACATACAAAAAACAGTTGCGGAGTATTATAAGGTTAGGGTGAGCGACATTATTTCTGCAAAAAGAGACAAAAAAATAACACTCCCAAGACACGTTGCAATGGCCCTCTCCAAAGAACTAACAAGCCACAGCTTGCCTAGTATCGGGGATGCGTTTGGTGGCAGAGACCACACAACTGTACTGCATGCGTGCAAAAAAATTATGGCGCTTAAAACACCCTCTTCTTCTCTGTCTCAAGATTACCAAAACATAATACACAGTTTAAACAACTAACTGTGAATAACTTATGGGCGGCCTTTTTTGGGTTTCCCCTCAACAGTTTTTCAACAAAAAATTAAGCTCCTTTCAAGCTCAAACCAACCGCCAAACCAAGAAACAAACCCGAAACAAAAAGCCAACAGAAGAAATTATCAAAACATAATAATAAAAATAATATATAATTTAATAATGATTATAAGCCTTGATAAAAAGTTATTGGTCGAACCCTTAAAGGCTGTAAGCGGCGTATCTGAACAAAAACGTGGTATGGCCGTACTTGGAAACGTGCTGTTTAAAATATCTGAGGGCGAACTTCTTTTGGCTTGTAGTGACTTAGAGGTTCAAATATCTGCAAGAATTAGCTGTGGGGTAAACGAAGCCATTAGTACAACGATACCTAGCAAAAAACTTTTGGAAATTGTTAAAGCTCTTAGCGATGAAGAGGAAATTAAGTTTAACATTGAGGACACAAAAACAACAATTACTTCAGCAAAAAGCAAATTTGTTTTAGCTACAATACCAGCCAAAGAATTTCCCTATGTTGAACAAAAAAACGAAGAGAAACAAAAAATAAACATTAACGCCTTAGATCGGGTTATTTCTGAAACCTCTTTTTCAATGGCATTCAATGATGCCAGGCATTTTCTTAACGGTCTTTTTTTTGAAATTAAAGATGAAAGAATTACGGCTGTTGCAACAGACGGGCACAGACTAGCTATGTCGACAATGCCAAACACCGACAAAAAAGGAACAAACCCAACATGTATAATCCCAAGAAAGTGCATAACCGAACTTAGGAGGATTTTAGCTTCTTTTAAAGACAATAAAGAGATGTTAGCAGAAGTTAGCATAAATTCTAAGGAAATAACCTTTAATATTGACCGTTTTGTTGTTAGCGGCAAACTTATTGAGGGCACCTACCCCGACTACAACAAAGTGTTTCCGGGTTCATTGCCCAACAAACTTTTTGTTGACAAAGAAACCCTGCGGGCCGCCCTACAGCGAATGTCAATTCTTTCTAATGATCAATTTAAAGGGGTTAAGCTTCTTATAAACAAAACAGAACTAAAGATTTCAACAAACAACCCACTACAAGAAGAGGGGGAAGACATAATGGGGTGCAAGTACAGCGGAGACTCTATAGAAGTTGGTTTTAATTTAAACTATCTTTTAGAGGTTATAGACGTTGTCGGCTCTAAAGAACTTTGTCTTGAACTTGCAGACTCGGGATCTGGCTGCCTGATTTCTTCTGGATCTAAAACAAGCTCTAACAAGTACATAATTATGCCTATGCGCGTATAGCCGTGATAATTGACAACTACTCGGCATCGAACCTTAGGTCTATTGATTTTATATCTTTTGTTCCAGGGCCAAACATCAATTTAATAGTCGGGCAAAACAACGCCGGCAAAACCTCAATTTTAGAAGGCATAAATGTTTGTTCAACACTTAAAAGCTTTAAGCCTGTTACAACAGACTCTCTTGTTAAGGGGTTTGAAAAAGAACTAAAAATAGCTTTAAATATAACTAAAAACAACGAAAAACACCTTATCTCCCTTGAAAAGACTCTAAAATCCCCTATCTCCATAAAATATGACGAAAAAAGAATCTCTGCCAGCAAACTTTCGTTGTCTTTTCCCGTTGTTGCTCTGTCTTTTGGAACAGAAAACATTATTAACCTTGGGGCAGAACCCAGACGAAGCCTCTTAGACTGGGGGGCGTTCCACGTGGAACCATCCTACCTTTCTCTGTTTAAGAACTATACAAAATGTCTAAAACAAAGAAACATGTTGCTCCGTGATAAAAGCAGTGAAAATCTTGATTATTGGACAGAAAAGCTTTGCTCTTTCGGGGAGTCCCTCAACGCTAAAAGAAAAACTTACTTTGTTCAGCTGCTTGACCAATATGTTCATCTAATCAATCAGTTTTCCGTGGACAAAGAGGTAGATATTTATGATGATATAAAAAACACCACAATTTCTTATTACCATGGTTGGGCTGACACGCCAAACATGATTGATGCTGTTAATTTGTCTATAAACAAAGACAGGGCTTTAAAGTATACAACTGTTGGGCCACATAGGGCAGACATAATTATTGCTGCAAACAACGAGTTATTAAAACAAACCTCGTCAATGTCAACGCAGGTTATTGTAAGCCTTCTCCTAATGCTTGCCCAGTGCCAGGTGTTTCACGTGAAACACGAGCACAGGCCAATATTGCTTATAGATGATTTATTTTTTGGAATAGATGATAAGAACTTGCGGCTTGTGATAAACTTATTAAGAGAGCTGGGAGCGCAATGTTTTTTAACTGCGCCTGATTTATACCACGAAAAACTTAAGAGTCTAGACCTAGAAGATAAAGACACTAACATATATAAATTAACCGATGGTAAAATAACACAAGAGAAATAATGAGCAAGAACGCATATGACTCATCAAACATCAAGGTCCTTAAAGGTCTAGAGGCAGTACAAAAAAGGCCGGGAATGTATATTGGGGACACTGATGATGGCAGCGGCCTTCACCAGATGATATTTGAGGTTATGGATAACTCAATTGATGAGGCGTTGGCCGGGCACTGTGACACTATTAGCGCAACAATTCATGAAGACCACTCAGTAACCGTTATAGACAATGGGCGAGGAATACCAGTTGACGAGCACCCTGGTGAAAAAAAATCTGCAGCAGAGGTAATAATGACGGTGTTGCATGCTGGCGGTAAATTTGATGATGATTCTTATAAAGTTTCTGGGGGCTTACATGGGGTTGGCGTCTCAGTAGTTAATGCGCTATCAGAAAGCCTAGATTTAACAATATATAAAAACGGCAACACATACACACAACAATATCTAGACAGTAAGCCGGTTGATAAGCTTAAAGTGTCGGGGACAACCGATCTCACTGGAACAAAAATTACTTTTAAACCAAGCAAAAATTATTTTACATTAACTAGTTATAGCAGCGATATTCTAAGGAGAAGATTTAAGGAGCTTGCTTTTCTTAATAGTGGAGTAACAATTAATTTTAAAGACGAAAGAAAAGCAATCGAAGAGAGCTATAAATATGATGGCGGTATTCTTGAATATATAAAAGAGATAACTAAAAAGAAAACCCTAATCCACAATGAACCAATTTATTTCAAAACTGAAAATAAAAACATATCCATTGAAATAGCTTTGGTCTGGTCAAATACGTACCAAGAAGATATTTTGTGTTTTACAAATAACATACCGCAAAGAGATGGGGGAACACACCTCGCAGGATTCAAGGCCTCATTAACCAAATCAATTCGGGCTGTAATAGAAAAACAACCTGGATATAAAAAAGATAAGTTTGAAGTAACTGGTGAGGATGCAAGAGAAGGATTGACAGCCATAATTTCTGTCAAAATGTCAGACCCTAAGTTTTCATCTCAAACAAAAGACAAGCTCGTTTCTTCTGAAGTTAAAGGAGCTGTTGAGTCTTCGCTAAATAAAAAAATATTTGAATTTTTTGAAGAGAACCCAAAAGAACTTAAATCTATAATTGCTAAGGTTTATCAGGCAGCAAAAGCTAGAGAAGAAGCAAGAAAAGCAAAAGAACTTATAAGAAGAAAAGACCCTTTAAGCATTGGCAATCTTCCTGGTAAGCTTGCTGACTGTCAAGAGAAAGACCCTACAAAAACTGAGCTTTTTATTGTTGAGGGTGATTCTGCTGGCGGTTCAGCTAAACAAGCTAGAGACAGACGGACGCAAGCTATTTTGCCACTTAAAGGCAAGATTCTTAATACTCAGCGAGCCCAAGACCACAAGGTTTTATCGTCCACTGAAATTACTTCTCTGATAACAGCTCTTGGCTGTGGATTCAACGATGAGTGTGACGTTAAAAACCTTAGATATGGGAAAATTATTATAATGACTGACGCAGATGTTGATGGCGCTCATATTAGAACATTGCTGTTAACTCTTTTCCAAACAAAAATGAAACCTCTTTTTGAACACGGAAATATCTATATTGCTCAGCCACCCTTATATAAAATTAAAAAAGGTAAAACACAAAAGTATTTGAAAGATGACGAAGACTTGTCTGACTTTATAAACCAAGATATTTCAACAACTTATAATATTTTTGCCAATAAGTCTGAGCTGAGTCAACAAGACAGTTATAAGTTGCTGTCTGGCTACTCAAAAATGAAAGCTGTATTAGACCAGTTTTCTACAAAAAGAGATCGGCTTTTGTTAAAATATTTAGCATTTTTTGAGTCCATGACTTCTGAAATTTTAAACAGCAAAGTATTAATAAAAAAATGGTGTAAGTCTTTTCAAAACTATTTAAGTGCGAACATTCCCGTAAATATAAGTTTTGATATTCAACCTAACCCAGAAGCCAGCGAAGACAAATCTTATTCTGTTTTAATTTCAAAAAAAGCAAATGGCGTTACTACTTCTTTGGAACCACTACATAAACATTTTTTTAGTTCTGACTCATATATTGATCTTTCTAACTTAGCGCTTAATTTATATGGGCAGTCAGACTTTTCATACAATGATTCAAACGGAGGCTCTATTAATAATTTATCTCTATCAAGCTGTTTTGATGACTTAATTAAAGCATCAAAAAAAACTATAACTCTGCAGAGATATAAGGGTTTAGGGGAAATGAATCCTAATCAACTAGAAGAAACTACAATGAACCCCAAGAGTCGCTCTCTGCTTAAAGTTTTGCCTCTAGACGAAGGCAATCAAACTTTTGAAGAGTTAATGGGGGACGATGTTGAAATGCGCAAACAATTCATAAAGTCTAAGGCCGCAACAGTAAAAAATCTTGATATTTAATAAGTCATGATTGTTGCCACATGGAACATTAATTCTATTAAAGTTAGGATACACGCAGTTATTCAATATCTTGTAGAATATTCGCCAGATGTTTTGGTTGTTCAAGAAACTAAATCTATAGATGAAAACTTTCCTTGTGAAGAGCTAAAGGCGGCCGGTTATCATTCATACTTTTGTGGACAACCCACTTATAATGGTGTTGCTATTATTTCTAAAAAAAAACTCAATGACGTTGAACTTAATCCTGTCAATACTAAAGAAAATCAACAAAGATCGATTGCAGCCACATATAAAGATTTAAAAATTATTAATCTTTATGTTGTTAATGGTCAAAATGTTGGGACAGAAAAATTTGAGTTTAAAATGAGGTGGCTTGGTGCTTTGAAAAAGTATATTAAAGCCTGTCTTTTAACAAATAAGAAATTAATTATTTTGGGTGATTTTAATATTGCCCCCTCTGACAATGATGTTTTTGATATAGAGCTAACTAAAAATCAAATTCTTTGTTCTCCTGATGAAAGAAAAGTATTTAGGGATCTCTTGTCTTTAGGTCTTAACGATTTGTTTCTTCATTTTGATTATCCGCCTAAAACATTCACGTGGTGGGATTATCGAGGTGGAGCTTTTCATAAGAATATTGGTTATCGAATTGACCATATACTTGGAACCCCGCTAGTATCTGATGTTTGCAAAAACCTAATAATTGATAAAGAGACGCGCCATAAATCATGGTGTAAAGTTGAGCCGCGTACTTCTGACCATGCTCCTGTTAGAGTTACTTTAGATTTTTAATTTTTATAGCAGTAGGTATAAGTCTTTGTTATTATGATATTAATCAGGAGAAAGCCCATGAAATCTATTATGGTAATTAATCAAAAAGGCGGCTCTGGAAAGACTACTATAGCTGTAAATCTAGCAGCATATAGTGCCTTAAAAGGATATCATACAACGCTTATAGACTTAGACCCCCAAGAATCAAGCACACAATGGCTTAGAGAAAGACCTATTTCAAAAGCTAAAATTAATGGCTTTAAACAATTCAGCAAAACCATTAAAAAAGGCAAAAACAGGGTTGTTATTTATGATGTACCTGCCGCCATTCATGGTGCAAGACTTGATAATTATATAAAAAAAGCTGACATGGTGGTTATACCTGTTGTGCCATCTCCATTTGACATGAGAGCTGCTAGAGAATTTATCCAGCGCGTACGTTCTATGGGGCCAGTAATTAGAAATAAAATTAAGGTAGGGCTGGTGGCCAATCGTTGTCGCGCCTATTCAAATATTTTTTCAGAACTTGATAGTTATTTGCTTAAAGAAAGGGGTATGAAATATATCACAGCATTTAGAGATAATATGAATTACATCAAATCAGCTAGAGCGGGGCTTGGTATATTTGAAATGGGAGAATGTGCAACCGCACAAGATCGAGAAGAATGGAAGCCCCTTGTCAGATGGCTTGGCCTATAGCCCCAAACTTGCTTTTATTCCGTCTTCCAAGCTTCGGTGTTTAATGCAACCAGGCAATATTGAATTCATCTTATCAACATTTAAAATCCTAGATTCATTTAAAAAAGATAGTCTTTTCTCCGAATAAATATTTTTTGCTTCCTTGTAGGTTATATAGTTATTAATTTTTATGTCTAGAAGTTTGCTTAATGTCTCATAGTAATCTGTTGATAAAACTGGATTTCCATCACTCACATTAATAATTTCATACATGCCTATATTATCTATCTTAAGTCCAGCTATAACTAAACGAGCCAAATCTTCAACATGTATTAAGTTTGTAACCCTGCTTTCTTCTTTTTTTATTATTGGTTCGCCGGACTTTATTCTGTCTATGGGCAGCCTTCCCTTTCCATAGATCCCTGGTACACGGAGAATTATTAAGTTTATATTTTTTTGTTTACAATGATTAATTAACTGTGATTCTGCGCTAACTCGTCTTTTTGCTCGATCTGTGTTTGGTTTAATTTTATATGATTCATCAACTTCTTTTCCATTACAATTACCATAAACGCCACTTGTGCTTATATAAATGAATTGTTTTATTTTTACTATTTCTAGGTTTTTTAAGAAATTTTTGATCCTATTATCTTTCAAAGAAGCCGTGCTTGGCGGAGCCATATATATTATTTGCCCATTTTCAAAAAACCCCAACCCTAAATTATCATCGTCTAAATCCATTTTTATTGATTCTGTTTTATCTGGCCTATTTTTTTTTGTTCTGGCTATCTCAATTATTTTATAAGGCAATTTATTTTCTATAATATTTTCTATAATGTAATTACCCAAATAGCCACTTCCTACCAAAACAATCTTATTGTTCATGATTTAATATTGCATCTATATAATATGATGCTTTGTTTAAATTATTTATTATTATGCTGCTCGTAATACCATCAATTTTATCAATTACTCTTTTATTTGGTATTATATATACCGCCTTATACTTTTTTATAAACTTAGATGTTTTATTTAAAAATACTTTTAAAGCGAACCTGCTGGACACCATTATATAGTTTGTATTTTTTTCATCTAAATCATTTTCCGTTATCCTAATAGTTTCATCTTCCCTTCGGTTATAAATATTTGAATGATAGACTGATTGATTATTTTTCCTCAACATTTCACCAATAATCTCTCTTCCTCCCAACCCAGAAAAAATAACATATTTTTTACTATAACCGCCTGTCTGCTGCATTGTTTCATTAATAATCTTTATTAAATTTTCACTTGAGCTTTCATCTTTAGGGTAGGTTGCATCTACTCCAATTTTTTCTTTAATTACACAACATGTATATTTTCCTAAACAATAGACGGCTGGCTTTTGTTTTTTTATATTTCCCCAAAATCTCTTAGAATGAATTACAGCATTCTTGCTTTGAAATATTACTACGTCATATTGCATATTATCAGGAGGATAGCCATTAGGCATAGGCTCAATTTTTATTACAATCTTTTTGTCAACAGCAAAACCCTTGTCTTCACAAATTTTTTTAATTTCTGGGTATATTGTCATCTCAGATAACACTAGTATCTTCATTCTTTTCCTATTTTAATAATTTTTTAGCACCCTGACTTATGAAAATCTTTGCCAGATGCTTACCAATATCTATATTTTCATTTAAACTACATTCATATGCAGATATGATGTGTCTTTCCCCGTTCAATGATGAGACGAATCCTTTAATTTTAATCTTTTTATTTTTTATTGACGCATGAATGCCGATAGGCGACATGCAATCACCACCAATTTGTTTTATGAAATCTCTTTCTTCTTTGGCACATCTTTCAACAGTTTCAACTTTATATTTTTTCAAAATATTTTTAATGAATTTATTAGTTTTAAGATATTCTACACAAAGTATTCCTTGCCCTGCTGAAGGCACAAACTCATCGGTTTCAATATATTGCGATATTTTATCTTTCATTGATAATCTATGAAGGCCTGCAGCAGCAAGTATTATTCCGTCCATTTTTTTTTCTTTCATTTTTTTAAGTCTTGTTTGAACATTTCCTCTTAAATTTATAATTCTGAAACTATTAGAAATATTTTTTAACATGGAAGTTCGTCTAGGGCTAGATGTTCCAATTATTGCATTTTTGGGCAAATCATATACTGATTTATATTTTTCTGATACCAGCGCATCTGACGGATTCTCTCTGTTTAAAATTGTTATAATATCAAATTTGTTGCTGATTTTTGCTGGCACGTCTTTAAGAGAGTGAACAGCTATATCAGTTTCATGGCTTAACAAAGACTCTTCTAGTTCTTTAAGAAAAAGCCCCTTGCCGCCATATTCTTTGAATACTTTATCGGATACTTTGTCACCAGAAGATGTCATTGGTTTTATATTAACCTCTGCATCTTTTTTTAGGATAGCCCCAACCATTTTTGCCTGGACAAGTGCTAGCGGACTATTTCTTGTTGCTATTCTTATTATATTATTCATATTTATAATTTTTTGTTTTTATTTATACTATACTTACTGTTAAATAATGTAATCAATTTTAATTAATATAATGAAAAACAAAATTTGGTCTAGCAGATTTACAAAAAAAACTGACGCTGAAGTCTTAGAGTTTAGCCAAAGCTTAAGCGTGGATATTGTTTTATATGAAACTGACATAAAAGTAACATCTGCCCATGTTGAAATGTTAGCCAAATGCGGGCACATATCTATAAAAGAATCTAAAACAATACTGTCTGGCTTAAAAAAAGTTAAGAAAATGGTTGAAAGCGGTAAACTGTCCTGGTCTATAGATTATGAAGACGTTCACATGAACATTGAAAACTCGCTTACTAAGCTTATTGGCGAAGTTGGAAAAAAAATACATCTTGGTAGATCTAGGAACGACCTTGTTACAACAGACCTGAGATTATATTTAAGAGATTTCACTGATATTTATCTCATGAAAATAAGAGAAATTGAATATGCTTTATCTAAAATAGCAATAGTTCACGCTTCGTCACTTTTCCCGGGTTTTACGCATTTACAAATCGCTCAACCCGTAACTTTTGGACATCATCTTTTGGCGTGGAATGAAATGATGTTGAGAGATGAAAAAAGACTGATTAATACAAGAGAGTTAATGAATATTATGCCTCTTGGCTCAGCAGCATTGTCTGGCACAACTCTTAAGATTGACAGAAAATTTGTAGCAAAAAAACTTGGTTTTTCAACAATAACGACAAACTCAATGGATGCTGTAAGCGATAGAGATTATGTTTGTGATTTTGCCTATACAAACTCAATGATCATGATGCACTTGTCAAGAATCTGTGAGGAGCTGGTTTTATGGATGAACCCGCAGTTCAAATTAGTTGAAATTGATGAAGGGTTTTGCACAGGATCTTCTATTATGCCTCAAAAGAAAAATCCAGATGTGCCTGAGTTAATCAGAGGTAAAACAGGCGGCGTATTTGGTACTTTAGTTGCCTTATTAACTCTTATGAAAGGTTTGCCTTTGACTTATAACAGAGATATGCAGGAAGATAAAGCGTTGATTTTTGAGTCTATTGATACAACCTTAAGTTGCCTAAGTTTACTTCCTAGGCTTTTGCTTACTTTAAAACTTAATAATGAGCAGGCCGCTACAATAGCATCAAGCTCATATTCTACTGCGACAGACTTGGCTGAATATTTATCAAAAAAAGGAGTGGCTTTTAGGCTTGCCCATAATATAGTTGGGAACCTAGTTAAGCATTGTGAAAAGAAATCTTTGCAACTACACGAGGTTCCAATCAATGAACTAAAGAAATTTTCTACACTAATTGAAAAAGATATATATAAAATTTTAGACCCACAATTTTGTGTAAAATCTAGAAATGGCATAGGAGAAACCTCGCCAAGATCTGTGGTTAGAGAAGCAAATAGCGTAATAAAGAGGCTCTCAGCATATGGCTTCAAAAAATGAGGCTTTTATACATATCAATAATATCTTTTTTTGTGCTTAACCTGTCTCAGGCTCAGGAACCGCCAACAATAAAGAGCTACACACAAAACAAAGATACCACGCTGCATGATTCTTTTATTTATGGATTAGAAAATGGCATTGAGTGGCTAAACGAATACTCATACACAAAACATGGCATCCAAATTTATTGCAAACCAAACGACCTTGTTTTATCAGTTAAGCAATTAAAGAAATTTATAGATAAAGAACTTATAAAGGAAAATACATTTTATGATAAATATCAAGATGCACCTCTTCTAGGACTAGCGTTAAGAAATGCATATATAACCCAGTTTCCTTGTAAATAGTATTAAAAATAATTATTTCTTGATGTTGATATTATATAATATTATAGTTATGTATGAGAATGACCCTTTTAATAGTATGGGTATATTGGTCGTAAGAAAAAAGGAGAATAAATAAAATGAAAGAACATCTAAAACCCGAGGGTGACAATATAATTCTGCCAGACGGCACAGTTGTTGGATCTTGGAACGGCGAAGACGTTAAAGATCTTCAAGTAGAAGTTCAAAGAATAATTAAGGAACAAAAAGAGAGCGGAGCAGATCGTAACAATCTATTAATTAGATTTGGTGTACCACACTTTGACCAAACACCTGAGCATTTAAAACCATTCATAGCTTATGCTATATGGGGTGTTGATAAAACAGGTAATTGTTTGACCCACAGAAGGGCCGACCACTTTGAGACCTTAGAAAAAATTAATGAAAAATACGGCAGTGAAACAGCAATGGCTGCAGCTCAAAGGCACAGAGAATAAAGCTTTTTTAAATCGCCAATAATGAGGCTCTTTGGAAACAGGAGGCTCATTAAACAAAATATTCTCTAAGCCATTTCATTAAATTATCTAAAACTGTTTTTGGGATGGTATGCCCAAAATTACCTGAAAAACTAGTAACATTTTTAGATTTGTTTTTTAGAAAGTTTAATGTTTTTTTATAACTTTCAAAACTAATAGCTTTGTCGTCATAACCATGAGCTATAAAAATTTTAGCATTATTTCCTACCTTATTAGTAAATTGTTCTTCACACGGCATATAACCCGATAATGCGATGCAACCATTAATTCGTAGTTTATTATCAAACATCAAGCTTAATGATAATGCTGCGCCCTGAGAAAATCCTCCAACTATAAGCGTTTTGGAAGAATCTAAATCTAACATAGAAAAAAAATTATAAATCATGCCCTTAGATTCCACGAGACCTCCATAATTTTCCTTTATTACACCCTCATTATCTGTTTCAGGCAGCGGATACCAAGATTTTTTCTCATTAACAACTGGTGCATTAGGCATCACAACAAAAAGTTTTTCGTCTAAGTCCATGTTTAGCTTTTTCATAACTGGCTCAAAAGACCAATTATTAGAACCATAACCATGAAACCACAAGACAGTTATAGCAGAATTTTTTTTATCACCAATTGTTATAAAATCTTTATTTTTATTTAAATCCATTCTCAGTATAGCGGGCCAGGCAAATAATGATTATAATGTATCATATGTTATATAGAACAAGCTATTCTCTTTTTAGTCGTGCCAGCTTAATTACGATTATCTTTATTATCTTTTTTGTAAGTTCATGTGGCAACAAAGGGCCTTTGACCATTCCAGAAGAAACTCAAAACCCAGAAGTCAACAATGAAATGCCAACATCTGGAAGCAATTACTAGAGTTATAATATTCAATGCAAACTAAGCACAATAACAATATTCTTTATTTTGATGACTATAATCTGCTTGATGTAGCGTTAATAAACAAAACACCATTTTATCTTTATTCACAGAATAAAATTGTTGAAAACTTTAAGGATTACGAGACTGCTTTTTCTGAAAATAATCATCTAATATGTTATTCCGTAAAAGCAAATTCCAATCTTAAAATTTTGTCGATACTCGCTGAACTAGGATCAGGATTTGACATAGTGTCTGGCGGAGAGTTACACAGAGTATTAGAGATTGGAAGCGACCCATCAAAAATAGTATTTTCTGGCGTAGGTAAAACTGAAGATGAGATTAGGCTTGCTATATCAAAAAATATTTTGTGTTTTAATGTTGAGTCATTTGAAGAGCTCAAAACAATTAATAGTCTTGCAATTGAAATGAAAAAAATCGCAAATATTTCTATCAGAGTCAATCCTTCTATAGATATAAAAACTCACCCATACATAGCAACAGGCATGAAAGATAATAAGTTTGGCGTTGATGAGAAAGAAATAGTTTCTTTATATATTAAAGCGAGTTTATGCAAAGGCCTTAAAATAACCGGCATTGATTTTCATATTGGTTCACAAATAACGGAGATATCCCCATACAAGGAAGCTTTAGAAAAAGTATGTAAAATAATAAAGAAACTTTCAGAGAAGAACATTAAGCTTGGGCATATTGATATTGGGGGAGGTTTAGGTATTTTATATAGTGATGAAAAATTACCATCAAAAGCAAATTTTATAGATGCCATAACTAAAATTATCAAACCTTTTGGCTTAAAAATATTAATAGAACCAGGAAGGTCTATTGTAGGCAACGCTGGAATATTAATTTCAAAAGTTTTATATACTAAAACAACTCCAGCAAAAAACTTTGCGATAGTAGATGCGGGGATGAATGATTTTCTAAGGCCACCTTTGTATAATGCTTATCACAATATAAAAGAAGTTTTTAAATCAGAAATAGACCCTCTTGTATATGATGTTGTAGGGCCAGTCTGTGAAAGCTCAGACTTCTTGGGGAAAGAGAGATCATTATGTCTGTCTTCCGGTGATTTTATTGCGGTTGAAAATGTAGGAGCATACGGTTATGTTCTTGCCTCAAATTATAATACAAGATTAAAACCAGCTGAATTTATTATTATTGATAAAAAAATTTCATTGATAAGAGAGGCTGAAACAATTGATCAAGTTTTAGAAAATGAAAAAATCTGTCTTTGAGCGTGTACCAGAAAAAGAGTTAATGGATGATGTTGCTCAAGCAACCGCATATGCAAATGCTAATTTTGAAGAACCCCATGAATTTTTTGTTGAATTATTGAATTCATATGTAAGCAACCTTAAACATTCTAAGTTATTAGATATAGGTACTGGCGATGGCGATATAGCTATTAGAGTTGCAAAGAAGTTTAATGATAGCAGCATCTATGGGTTTGACGGATCATTGCCAATGCTAGATTTGGCTAAAAGAAAAATAAACGAAAATAATCTTTCAGAAAGGATCCATCTCAAACACTCTCTTATTCAAGATATCCCTTATAAAGAAATCAGTTTTGATGGAATTATTTGTAATAGTGTTCTTCATCACATCAATGATACAAAGTCGTATTGGAATTATGTCATCAATAAAGCTAAAGAAAAAAGTTGGTTTTTCATTATGGATTTAGCTCGCCCAAACTCTATTTCACAAGTCGAGTCACTTGTAACACTTTATGCAAAAAATGAATCTAATCAGCTTAAATTAGATTTTTATAATTCACTCTTAGCCGCTTACACAATAGAAGAGGTTAAATTACAATTATCACAGGTATATGATGGAGAATATGAAATCCTAATGGTTAGTGATCGTCATTTTATTGTCTTTTCAGATATGTTCGCATAATATAGTTACTAAGGAGCTCATGATGTCGATTAGTTTTACTAAAATGAATAGCCAAGGAAATAATTTTATTGTTATAGATAATACAAATAATATTTTCGATCCAACAGCAACAAACATAAAATCTCTTTGTGTACAAAAATCTGTCGACTGCGACCAACTTCTTCTTTTAAATATTAAAACACCAAAAAATATTTCTTGTAGAATATTTAACAATGATGCTTCCGAAGCTCTCCAATGTGGAAATGGTTTACGGGCAATAATGTTATATCTAAAAAATAGTTATGGCATCGATAAAGCCACTATAAATATTGCTGATATAGACTACCAGGCTAACATACAAGATGAAAATAATATTCATGTCAATATGGGAGCGCCAAGTTTTCTACTTAATAATATAGTTAGTAGCGATGAAAGAATAAATATTCAGTTATTGTCAGAAAAAAACTATTTTGAAGCAACAGTTACAAAAGACAATAATCAATGGAGCTTTTCTTTTGTTCCAGTATCTATGGGCAACCTGCATTGTATAGTTTTTTCTAAAAATAGTTATGATAAAAGAGAGGCTATATCTTCAATATTGAACGATATCTTCAATTCTTCATCAAATATTAGTTTTATTTTAAATTCTAACGAATTCAAAAAAGACCCATCTGTTAACCTAGTTCTACGCGTTAACGAAAGAGGCGCTGGTTGGACTAAATCTTGCGGTAGCGGGGCAGCCTCTGCAGCAGCGTTTATGATTAAGTATGTCGGCATTGAGCAACATAATGGTTTTATGGTAAAGGTAGAACAACAAGGAGGTACCCTCTCTGTTAAATGGAACCCTAACCTTGAAAAAAATGATTCTCACAAACCCCTGTATTTATCTGGGCCTAGCAAACTTGAATATGTTGGTGAGTGGAGTGCATAAATTTTCTGAGTCAATAAGTTCTTTTTTGTCATATGTTAAATATGAAAAACAGTATACAAAGGATACGATTAAAAACTACTCATTAGATTTAAAAAAATTTGAAAAGTATTTAGTTGATATTGATATTAAGTCTACACATGAAGTTTCGTCTGATGAAATCCAGAATTATATAAAAAAACTTAATAGAAAAGGACTGTCTCCAACATCTCTTGCTAGAAAAGCTTCCACGATCAGGTCTTTTTTTTCTTACTTGATTAAGAAGCGACATCTAAGTTTAAACCCTTCCAAACAAATAATCACACCAAAAAAACTTAAAAAACTTCCATCTGTATTATCAATAGACGAAATTAATAATCTTTGCCAAATACCCTCCAACTCATTTGCTTCAATTAGAGATAAGGCAATGATTGAAATCATGTATAGTTCAGGCTTGAGATTAAGCGAAGCAACCTCTCTCGATACAAGCTCTATTGATTTAGATGGAAAAATTATATCTGTCATAGGTAAAGGAAAAAAGCAAAGATATTTACCTATTGGTTCAAAAGCAGTTGAGGCTTTAAAAGAATGGTTAACTGCAAGAAGTAATCTAAAGCTCACCCATGATGACGCTTTATTTCTAAATAAATTTGGCAACAGACTATCAAACAGATCGGTGCAACAGCGACTCAATTACTGGACAAAATATCTTGGAATGAATTGTAAGATTAGCCCTCATACTTTAAGGCATTCATGTGCTACGCACTTGCTGGAATCTTCGGGTGATTTAAGAGCTGTTCAGGAATTTTTAGGACATGAAGATATTAGCACTACACAAATTTATACAAATATCGATTTTGAGCACTTAAAAAATGTATATACAAAGAGTCATCCTAGATCAAAAAAAATAAGCAGTGATTAAAAATCATGTGGGCTTTGATTGATGTGTGGATAGTATATTAGCTAAAGGTCGTGAAAAAGATTCAATAAGTATATATAATTTAAAGTTATGATTAAGCCTATAGAAATAAGATATATAAAAAAAACAAACACAATATCAATAAATTTTGAAGATGGTTTAGAGGGAGATTTAACTGCCGAATATCTAAGGTGTTTTTCTCCATCTGCAGAGGTGAAGGGCCATGGTCCTGGGCAAGAAGTGCTCCAAAAAGATAAAGAGAATGTTGGAATAAATTCAATAGAACCAGTTGGCAATTATGCCGTTAAGTTTATCTTTGATGATGGACATAATACAGGTTTGTATTCTTGGGAATATCTACATAATCTAACGAAAAACTATAAAGAAAATTGGCAAATTTATCTTGGAAGGCTTAAAGAGTCGGGGCATATAAGAAAAAAACCATGAATAAAAAAATACAAATATCAACATCAAATGCCCCATCAGCTATAGGAGCATACTCTCAGGCAATAAAAGCTGATAAGTTAATTTTTATTTCAGGTCAAATACCTCTTAACCCTAAAACTATGGAAGTAGTTGACGGAGGGTTTGATATCCAGATTAAACAAGTTCTGTTAAACCTGAAAGCAATTATTGATGAGGCTGGCGCAAATTTAGAGCAAGTAGTAAAAATCAATGTTTATTTGGATGATCTGTCTAATTTTCAAGCTGTAAACGAACAAATGAAATTTTTTTTTGAAGAACCTTACCCTGCAAGAGCAGCAGTTGAAGTAAGCAGACTACCCAAAGATGTACAAATAGAGATGGATGCTATTTTATTCATAGACAACTAGCTTTTGAATGCATAATAAAAAAAGATTAGATGACAAAGATTTAGAGAGTTTCCCAGGACTTGGCCCTAAGAGTAAACTTAAATTATTACAAATTGGAATTTCAAGAATTTCTGACTTAATTTTATTTCTCCCATCATTTCTAATAGATAAAACAAAAATGACTGATATTTCTAATGTAGAAAATGCTTCTAAATGTATTTTTATTGGCAATATTATAAAAATATTTAAAACCAGAGGCTTTAAGCCCCATTTAATATTATTAGTTGATGTGGGCGATGACACTATACAAATTAGGTTTATACATAAAATAATTATGTATTCTAAACTCAAGGTTGACATGGAAATAAGATTTTCAGGAATAATTTATAGAAGACGGAATATATTTGAAATAATACACCCAGAAATCGAAATTATTCACAATAATAAAGATCTTGAAAAAATAATTCCTTATTACAAAACAAAAAAACTTTTATCTCAAAATAAATTAAGATTATTTATTAAATATGCATATGATTATATTTCTCAAAATCCCAATGAAGATATTTTCAATGATGATATTTTAAAAAATCTTAATATACCACACTATCTGAAAGCACTAAAAGATTGTCATTTTCCATCATCTCAAGACTATACAAAAGCAAATATTGATTTTGAGGCTGGAAGAAAAAGGTTTGTTCTAGAAGAACTGCTGGCTTATAAGCTTGTACTATCGGAATCTAAAAAGGCTTTTGAAAAAAATAAATCATATAAATTTATAATTGAAGAAGATATGAAAAAGGGTTTTATAAAAAACCTTCCTTTTGAGTTAACTTATTCACAATGTGAAGCTATTAATGATATAGAAAAAAGTTTTCTAACAGGCAGCCCAACCAAAAGATTATTACAGGGCGACGTGGGGTCTGGCAAAACTGTTGTAGCTGCTATTGCTTCATATTATGCAGTAAAGTCGAATCTACAGGCTGTAATATTGGTCCCTACTGAAATTTTATGTGATCAGCATCTAGAAACATTCCGAAAACTGTTCTGTAGTTATGATATTAAGATAGAGTCTTTAAAAAGCAATTTGAAATCATCAACTAAAAAATCTATTATTGCAGAGATTCAAGATGGAGCTATAAATATAATAATTGCCACTCATGCAATTTTACAAAAGAATATTGTTTTTCATAAGCTAGGATTAATAATTATCGATGAACAACATAAATTTGGGATTAAACAGAGGATTAAATTGATACAAAAAAGAACAAGCGCCAGTAATGAACCTCATCAACTATTCTTATCTGCTACACCAATCCCAAGATCGCTCTCTCTTGTGTTATATGAAGGGCTTGATTATACAATAATTGACGAATTACCAAAAAATAGAAAAACGATAGAAACAAAATTATTAAAAAATTCTGAAAGAAATGACTTATATGAAAATATAAACAGAATACTCAAAAATAATGAACAAGTTTTTTGGGTTTGTTCTTGTATAGATTACACAGAATCATTAGAAGCTGAATATGTTAGCGGTGTTTATGACTTTTTGTGTGAAAAATTTAATAATATTAGAATTGATATATTGCACAGTAAAGCCGGCAACAATGAAAATACAAAATCAATAAATAATTTTATTTCTGGAAAAACTCAAATACTGGTTTGCACAACTATGATAGAGGTTGGTGTTGATGTTCCAAATGCAACATGCATTGTAGTTGAAGACTCTGAACGATTTGGGTTAGCTCAGCTACACCAGCTTAGGGGAAGAGTTGGAAGAGGCGATAAGCAAAGTTATTGTTACTTAGTTTATAAGGAATCAATTTCTGAAACTGCTTATGCCAGAATTAGATCTTTAGAATCTCATTCAAATGGATTTAAAATTGCCGAAGAGGACTTAAAGTTACGTGGGGCAGGCGAGTATTTAGGGAATAGACAATCAGGCTATAATGATAATCTTAAAATTGCATCACCAGAGGATATTATTGTTAATTTTGATCTAATTAAAAATTCTCAAAAGGAAATACTGTTATTAGATAAAGAGAAAAAGGACATGCTAATCAAAAGATGGAGAAAAAATACACAAGAGGAAATACAATTATAATATGAATTATAAATATCTCTCTAAATGGAAATCAGAAAAAGTAATAAAACAAGTTTGTCGTGAGACAAAATTAGCTCTAACTGATAATAACTCGCTTACCAAAAGACTAGAAAGTATTAAAAACAATAATTTTTCTGTTGAGGTGACAACACAAAAAATAGTTAACTCAAGCAAAATATACAAATGTAGTTTTAATAGTATTTTTAAAGGTTATGGTGTTTATAGAAAAGTTTTGCTTAAATCTAATAAATGCGGATTACTTAAAGCAGAGAGTTTCATGCCAATCAAATATGTAACAGGTAAGGAACGATTTATAAAAGTACTTGGTAATAGATCATTGGGAACTTATATACTTAGTCCTAAAAGATTTAAGAAACATTTCACTCAATATAAAGTTTTTGATGATTATATTTTCCGAATTTCAGTTTATAAATTTAATAAAAAACAAATCCAGGTAAATGAAATTTTTCCTGTTAATCATGTATTTGCTGGCATGACAAACTTAAAGGCTCGTAGCAAGGTCTGACAAAGTATTAATTATAATAGGCTTGATTGATTCTTTGATATTCTTGTTATTAGAAATATAAATAGATTTTTCTATTCCAGCATGAAATGCAGATTTTATATTATCAAATGTATCCTCTATCAAAATAGTTTTCTTATAATCTATATTTAATTTATTTTTAAGTATATGCCAAAACTGTATATCTTCTTTAACATATCCAAGTTCATGCGAACAGATCATTTCATTAAAATATTTTGATAGCCCATATTTACTCATTTTTATATTTAAGGTTTTTCTATGAGCATTTGTAATTAAAAATAGGTCTTTTTTTATATTTTTTATTTTATCTAAAATTTCTATAGCACCTTTAATTAAAGATATTTTTTTCATATTTTCAGATTTTTCTTTTTCTTTCTTAATATCAATAGAAAGCATATTTGACCAATAATCTATGTCATACCAGTCTTTTGTTTTTCTTTTATAGTTAAATAAGGCATGAGTGAAATTAATCGCATTTTCATATGATATATTGTGTTTATCTGCATATACCTTAGGAACATGCTTTTGCCAGAAATAATTGTCATATGCTGTATCTAGAATAACGCCGTCTAAATCAATTAGAAAATACTGGTTGTCTTTTAATTGCATATTTTTTACTATATTATTCAAATTATATATAGATATTAACCCATATTATTATGCCTATCATTAAAAATAAAATCATTCTTGCAGTTACAAAACTTTTTAAAATTGAACAATTAGAGATAGAGTTTAATAATAATCAAAATAGAAAGTATGAAATAATCTCTGGAACAGGCTGTGATGTAGTAATGATGCTGCCAATAATGGATGATAAGATTTTTTTTATCAAGGAATATGCAGCAGCAATTGACAGTTATACGTTAACTCTTCCAAAAGGAAGAATTGATGAAGGAGAATTGTTACTAGAAGCTGCTAATAGAGAATTACAGGAAGAAATTGGGTTTAAATCTAATGATCTTACTCATGTATACACACTAGACTTGGCGCCTGGGTATATAAATCATAAAACACATGTGATTCTTGCAAAAGGATTGGTCCCATCAAAATTGAAGGGAGATGAGCCAGAAGAACTTGAGGTTGTTGATTATAAATTATCAGAAATTAATCACTTGTTAGAACATAATAAAAATTTAGATTCCAGGGTAATTGCATGTTTGTATATATATGAGAACCTTAAAAAGAAATGATAAAAGAAAATTTTATTAAATTTTTGCCAGACTTAGTTTCTATTTGTGAACAAGCCGCAGAACTCCAAATTAAATATCATAAAACAAAAATAAATATTTCTAGAAAATATGATGGAACGCCAGTAACTGAGATTGATATTGCTTCTAGCAAAATAATTACTACGGGGCTAAAATCAATAACACCAGAAATCAGAGCAATTTCTGAAGAAGATTATTCAGAAGAACATTATTCAGGAGTAGATACATCAGGTTATTTTTGGTTAGTGGACCCATTAGATGGTACAAAGAATTATATTAATGATGGCAACCAGTTCTGCATTAATATAGCTCTTATAAAAGATAATTTCCCTATACTTGGATTAATATACTCACCTGTTACAAAAGACTTATACTATGCTTTTAAAAATTTTGGCTCATATTATAAAAAATTTAATGATGAACCCGTGAAAATAAAAACATCTAAACTAACTATTGAGGGAAGAAAAAATATTTATGCTAGCCAATCAATTAAAAATGAAATAATTAAAAATTTGGCAGAAAACTTAAATAATGTAGAAATCATCAGATACGCTAGTGCTCTAAAGTTTGGTTTTATTGCCCATGGGAAAGGTTGCTTTTATCCAAGAATAGGTCCAACACATGAATGGGATACTGCCTCAGGACAGTGCATTATTGAAGAAGCCGGTGGTATTGTTGTTGATAAATTTATGAAGAGATTAAAATATAATAAAAATTATAAATATATAAATAAAGAGTTTTTTGTTATAGGAGACCCGAGTTTTGACTGGGAAAAAATTATAAATATGATTATTTAGTGG
>Ga0207991_1000438_pt1 | contig 28409 bp, 35 predicted proteins | sample ETN07SmetaG_FD_185786 | JGI IMG/M metagenome (GOLD analysis project Ga0207991, IMG submission 185786) | Marine microbial and viral communities from oxygen minimum zone, Eastern Pacific Ocean - ETNP2014F14-07SV275 (SPAdes) (version 2) | ecosystem: Environmental > Aquatic > Marine > Oceanic ...
ATCTTAGGCCGTTTAATTAGCAATAGCAACAATTATTGGTTTAGTTATAATGCAGATTTTCCTATGAGGATACTACAAAAATTAGTCGTTATTGCTGTTGGAGTTTTTATATCCGTATTTTTCATTCCTACAGTTTACAATATTTTGTGTAATGGGGGCATTGGTTTGGTTTGTTAATTTATACTTGCAATTTTCTTAAAGTTGTAAAACTTAATTTAATTTATTTTTATTAATGTGGTAAATTATGAATTAATGTGAAAAAATACGGGGAGATTAACATAAAATTCTCTGAAATGGCAACTGATCTTCAAATTAAAAAATTAAAAAATTATTTTAAAGAAATGCCTATTACTGAAACTTTAGCGGGCCTAAAATTTGCAAAAAACCGTTGGGTTGCTAAAGATGCCGGCATATTAAAAGTCGGTAGGAAGAGTATATTAAAAAAAGAAGTTCATTCTGTTACCGCCGAGCAAGCTTTGTGGAGATTAAAGAATTGGAAGATGATGATTGCTAATTATCGTAGAAGAGGCTATAGCTACCCTACTATTTCTAGAATTAAAAAACATCTAATTTTAATTTCTAAGAATGGTTCTAAATTATAAACTCTTTTTCACTTGAAATACTATTAATTGGATTTGATGATGGCGGTGCTGGAATGTTAGTTTTTGTTTCGCCTTCAAGAACTGCGTGTACTTCTTCTAGTATGGCTCTTGTATCCACATTATCCTGATTAGATTCCATTATAGATTCTGTTTTCAATGAGGAATCTGATATCATATTTCCTAACATGTCTGATAACTCACTCATTGATGTATTAATTTCTGGTACAAATCCAGAAATTGATGGAGCTAATCCTTTAATTAATGACATACATGGGCTTAGTGTTACTATTACATCTCCTAGCTCAGAAACCGTGTTTAATCTAAGTTTAATCTGCTCCATTGCTAATCTTGCTTCTCCAATAACTTTTCTTACTTTTCTAATTTCTTGTACCTCTACTGCATATGCTTTTGCACGTGGTTCGTTTCCTGTTTTTTGTGCAGCAACAATTTTTTGGAAAACACGATCATGGTTTTGTTGTAATTTTTGTTGTGTTTCATCAAGTCTGGTAATTTGAAGCTGTAATTTTTTTTCCGCAAACGATATTCTGTTTTTTAACGATGTCTCTGGTTTTACTCTATCAAGAACTTTTTGTGATAAATTTATACTACTTTTTATGTTATTCCAATTCTTAATTAAATAGCCCATTTTACAAAATTAATTCAAAAAATCTGCATTTTGTAGCCCAACTAAAAAAAAATGATCTAAAAGGATCAACTTTTTTTATGTAAGGCTAGGCTTGTGCGTCATTTCAGTATTTTATCGTCAAATAACATTTCGATTTAAAATCGTTTCACTTACTTTTTATTTAATATATTTCACATTTTATTATGAATAAACGGTTTGTGATAGTTGGTGTTGCATTAGTAACTATCATATCAATTGCCTTTTTTGCTGGTTCCCCAATGTTTGGCGGGTTTGACCTGATTCGATAATCATTATAATCGAAACTTCTTTTTTGCAGACTCGAATATATTTAATGAATTTGTAATATGATTTTTTGTTAACATAGCAGTGATTGAAACTCTTATTCTTGCTTCATTATATGGAACAGTAGGATATCTTATTGGTTGAGCAAATATTCCATTTTTAAAAAGATAACTACCAAATTCTAATGTTGTTTTTTCTTTTCCAATAATTATTGGTATTATGTGTGATAATGATTTCACATCAAATCCTATTTTTTTTAGTCCTTTTGAAAATATGTTTACATTTTTCCATAGATTTTTTCTTTTTATCTCTCTATCAGAATCAAATCTTTTGATTGCATCATCTACCAGGAATGTAGGTAGGGCTGATGTATAGATGAATGGCTTTGATTTATTGATACATAGTTCAATCACATTTTTTTTTGATGATACATATCCACCAAATGATCCTAATCCTTTACTTAGGCTACTGGTATAAACATCAATTTTTTTTGAAACATCAAAATGATCCGCTGTGCCTTTACCATCATCACCAAGAGTGAAATCACCATGTGCATCATCAAGTATAGTTATAGCATTATTTTTCTCAGAAATTTCAGAAATTCTTTTTAAATTTGAAAAATCTCCATCCATACTAAACACTCCTTCTGTAATTATGAATTTTCGTTTAGCCTTTGTTTTAATTTTAGATTCCAAGTCATCCATATTATTATGCATAAAAATTGATATTTTTGCATCGCTCATTTTACAAGCTTCAATTAGACTTGCATGATTTTTTTCATCACTTAAGATAAGATCATTCTTCTTAACAAGTGATGTTATCACACCAAGGTTTGTCATATATCCTGTTGGGAAAATCAATGAATTTTCCTGTGATTTGTGTTTAGCCAATTTATTTTCAAGAATTTTAAACGATTTACTATTTCCCGCAATTAATCTAGAGCTAGATTGATTTTGTTTTTTTGTAATTTTTGATGATTTAATTCCTAAATAATCATTCGAGGAAAGGTTAATGAGAATTTTAGAATTAATAGTAATGTATGGACCATTTATTACAGCATCATTCATTTTTCGATAAAGGTTATTTCTTTTGATTTTTTTTAATTCAGAATTAATATATTCTAATTTATGCTTCAAGATGTATCTTTTCAATCATTTCCAAGTCTTTTTGTATAGGGTTTCCATTCATTGTTAAATATCCTGCGCTTATAATCCCATTTGCACCACTAAGTAATAGTTTTTGTCCATCATCTTTCAAATTAAGCTCTCTGCCACCAGAAATTTTGATTATTGAATTTGGTAAAAGGAATCTTAGTGTACTAAACACTCTTAAAATTTCTAAAATACTTAATGGTGTCTGAAGTTCTAAAGGTGTACCTTCCATAGGAACTAGCATATTTATGGTAACTTCTTCAGGCTCAAATTCTGCAATTTCAAAAATAAGTTCCTCACGTTGCTTTCTTGTTTCTCCTAAACCAATAATACCACCAGTACAAAGTTCTAGCCCAGCTTTTCTTGCGATTTTCAATGTATTTACCCTGTCTTCATAAGTATGTGTTGAACAAATTTCCATGAATTTACTACGAGAGGTTTCTAAATTATGATTATATCTTTTCACACCTAACATCTTTAACATTAGAGCCTGGCCTTCAGTCAAAAACCCAAGACTACATTCAATTGAGATTCCAACTTTTGTATTAATCTCATCTATAATTTTACAAACTTTTTCAAAATCAGAATGATTTGGTTCTCGCCATGCTGCTACAAGACAAAATGAATTTGCCCCATCATTTTTTGCATTTAACGCTTGTTTTACTATCTGCTCAGGAGGCGGAAGTTGATAATCACTAATTTTTGTGTTGAAAAATGCAGATTGAGAACAAAATGAGCAATCTTCACTACAAAAATTTTTCTTAATATTTGCTAATTCTTCAATATCCACTTTTGAACCGTGATTCTGTCTTGTAATAGAATTTGCAGCTTCAGTTAATATTGTGATAAATTTATCATCAACATTAAATAATTTGGATGCCTCCAATTTTGTTATTTTTTTATTATTAATTACATCATTCTTGCATTTTAAAATCAATTTTTGGATCATTTTTAATGGTTATTTTATATGAAATTTATAATTAAACGTTAACTGAGGGATTTTTTTAGGTTAACGATTAATTACTAGTAAATAATGTTTATGCAATAATGAAAACTCGAAGTTATGTATGGCATCCAAATACGCAAATGTCAGAATGGTCAAAATTTCCAAAAATTATTCGTGGTGAAGGAATGTGGTTAATTGATGAAGATGGTAATAGATTTCTTGATGGTGTGGCTAGTATGTGGTGTAATGTTTGGGGCCATTCCAAAAAGGAATTAATTAATGCAATAATAAAACAAACAAAAAAACTACAGCATTCTTCATCATTTAATTTTACAAATGAGCCAGTTGAAATTTTAGCTAAAAAACTAGTTAAATTGTCTCCAAATATGACTAATGTGTTTTTTTCTGATAATGGTTCAACTGCTATGGAGGTTGCGATAAAAATTGCTTTGCAATATTGGAAAAATCATGATATAAAAAACAAAACAAAGATTGCCACACTCAAAAATGGTTATCATGGAGATACATTTGGCGCAATGTCAGTGGGTTATGTACCAGAATTCTTCTCTAAATTTAGAGGAAAATTGTTTTCCACAATTCAATTTCCTGTACCTCAAAACAATCTAATTCCAAAAAATATGACTAATAATGAATTTGAACAGCAATGTCTATCAAATATTGAAAAAAAACTAGAGAGTGATGATTCTATTGCCGCATTTATCATGGAAAGTGGTGCTCAAATGGCTGGAGGAGTTGTAATTTATCCAAAAAATTTCCAAAAAATGATTGGTCGAATATGTAAAAAAAATAATGTGTTGCTAGTACTTGATGAGATTGCTACAGGATTTGGTAGGCTTGGCTCAATGATTGAATACAAATCTCAAAACTGTGCTCCTGATATAGTTTCATTTGGGAAAATGCTTACCGGTGGATATCTTACTTTTGCCGCAACATTAACTACTAAAAAAATATATGATTCATTTTTGGGAAAATTCTCTGAAACTAAACATCTTTTCCATGGACATACATACACTGGTAATCCAATCTCTGCAGCATTATCTCTTAAAAATTTAGAGTTATACAAAAAATATAATCTAATTAATAAAATTCAAAAAACATCTAAAATTTTTCAAGATAGGATTGGTGAAATACATAATCTAGATTTAGTAGGTAGTGTTCGACATAAAGGAATGGTAATGGGTATAGAATTGGTAAAAAATAAAAAGTCAAAAAAACCATTTACTGCAGATCATTCAATAAATAAAATAGTTTTTGAGGAAGGTCGAAAAAACAATATCTATTTTCGTACTCTTGGGAACATAGTAATGTTGGTTCCACCTCTTGCTATTTCCCAGAAGGATTTGAATTTTTTACTTGATGGAACAATTAAGACAATTACTGCATTATCTAGGAAGGTATGATGAAGTCACTTTTTGTTACGGGTAATGATACTGATGTGGGAAAAACATGTGTAACCGCTAGTATTGTAAAAAATCTTCGAGATATGGATATTGATGTTGGAGTTATGAAACCATTTGCTTCTGGATATAAGAAAAATTCTAATTCTCTATCTCAAGATGTTGAAATTTTAATGAAATATTCAGATTCACACGATCCTACAGATTTAGTCAATCCATATTTTTTTGAGATACCAACTTCTCCATACGATGCATCTAAAATCCTTGGTCAGAAAATCAGCCTTCAGAAAATAACTGATGCATATGATAAACTACTCTTATCTCATGATTTAGTGATTGTTGAAGGAATTGGGGGGTTGATGACGCCTATTACCCAAAATTATTTTGTCTCAAATCTAATTTCTGAACTTGACATTGATACAATAATTGTGATAGGATCTAAACTTGGCACTGTTAATCATACCATGTTAACATATGAACATTGTAAGCAAATGCATTTAAAATTAAAGGGATTTGTAATCAACCAAACAGAGCCTAGTGGTTATGAATTATCCAATTTAAAACAACAAATTATGGAATTAACTAATCAAACTGTATATTGCACAATTCCTTATCAGAAAAATTTTGATTTGAACCTTTACATAGATAATTTTACAAATTTTGTTGATTTTTCAAATTTTGGTTTTAAAGACGTTTGATTTATTCAACAAATGTATAATGGCGTTCACCACGACTTTCAGGTGATGTATTAACATCAACAAGAATGAATTCTTTTTTAGCTGAATGAATATTTTTTTCTATACTACGTTTATTTTCATGCATCTCTTCATATTCTTTTAATGTTAGTTTAGTTCTAGGTCCAAGTTCTGCTTCTATATTCATGTCTTTTACAACTTGTTTATATTCAGGTTGGATTACACCGCTAAATATCATAGCACTGGCGCCACTTCCATAAGAGCAAAATCCTATACGCTTTCCTTTCAAGTCAACACCTTTTTGGTATTCAAATTCTAAACTGCTTCGAAATCCAAGATATAGAGATGCAGTATATAGATTACCTATCATTTTGGAAGCAATTAATGAGCTGGCTAGTTTTGATTCGTAAAGTTCTAAATATTCAGGAGTTTTTGTAAATAATTTTGTAAACTGATGATCCTTGGCCATGAATTCGGAATCAGCAAGAACTGACTCTATTGTTCCACGTGGGTCTTTTGGAACAGGTTCTTCCATTTTTATCTTTTTAACTATTTTATTCCATCTAGGTAATGTTCTCCATTCATGTCGAGCAAGATATGCTAAAGCTTTTTTGCCCATGTTACTGTATGGAAGATGCATGTTTAGGTAGTCTATATGGTCAAGTATGGTTTCATCTTCCTTTAATTTGATTAATCCTGTATCTTTTGCTTTTCTTTTATAATCAGATAAAGCATTTTTTACTTGGATTAGATAAAGAAGATTAGAATATTGACCATGGACAATAGGCGTCTCTTTTCCAAATGGTCTGTAAAAGTCATATTCATTTTTTATTGATGTTGATGTTACCTTTGGATCAAATTCCAGTAATCTAGGCTTCTCATTTAATAACATTGCAATAGCACCTGCTCCTTGAGTTACTTCACCGCTAGAACCCAAATCATATTTTGCGATATCTGAAACAACAACTAAGGCATGCTTATCTTCAGATTCGCCAGCTCTAATCCAATTAGCGTTATCATATAATGCATATGAACCACTTACGCATGCGAATTTACATTCAATTCCCCCACAATGTCCAAAAGTTTCTTCACCGTAAACTTGTTCTAACATTCCTATAACATAAGAATTCATAGCCTTTGATTCGTCAAATGATGATTCTGTGGCAACATATAGTCTGCCAATTTGATCAGGTGTAAGTTTATTTTTTTGCATAATCTTAAGACATGCATTTGCAGCAAGACATGCAGGGTCTTGATTTGTATCAACTATAGCCATTTGACCAATGCCTAAACCACGTTCTAATTTTACAGGATCCAATCCACGTGCCTTTGCAAAGTCAGACGCTTCAACATATAGTTGCGGGATGTATATTGCAATATCATCTATTCCTGCTGCCATGAGCTATGCGTTTCTAACTTAGAATATATACATTTCTTAGTTAATTTTTACATATAATTTACAGAATTTTATCTATATCTTGCTATGAATTATTCAAAAATTCTACTTTTTCAGCACAGAATCAATAGTTCTTTTAAAAGCTTCATATGGTTGTGCTCCATGAATCTTTGATATTTCATTTTCTGGTCCGATCAAAAAGAATGAAGGGGTACCTGTAACACCCATTGTATTTGCATCCTCGACGCTAGCATTAATCAGATTCATCCATTTATTATCTGACATACATTTAGAAAATTCATTCATATCCAAGTCTATATTTTTAGCAAATTTATTCAAGCTATCATCTGTTATCCAACCTGTATTTTCACCTTCCCAATTATTGTATAGCATATAATGATATTTCCAAAACATTCCCTGATCTTTAGCACAGTGAGCAGCATGTGCCGCCTTCATAGAACCTTCACCAGATGTGACTATCATATCCTTAAACAATATTTTGACATTGCCAGTTGCAACATAATTTTTCATAATTAAATCATGAGTTTGTACAAAATGTTTTTTACAAAAAGAACACTGATAATCTCCAAATTCAACTAACGTTAAAGGTGCATCAATATTTCCTAGTATCGGTGATCCATTTTCTATAAGAGCAGCCAGTTTTTGTGCATTTTGCCATTCTTCAATATTAGTTATTGTTGGTGATTCTACCAAAGGTTGTGAATCTTTTTCATCAATAAAATTTCCCAAAAATATACCAAGAACAAGACAGCTTATTGCAATTCCTGCACCTAACGCAATTGATGGCATATGTAAATATCTAGTTTCTTTGAGATTTTTTTTTATAATTTGGTCAGTTAATGGTTCTGATGAATTTGTTGTGGATGGTTCTTCCTTAATGTCAGTTACTTTAGCCTCATCAATACTAGGCACATATGCTGTATTTTCCACAAAAAAATCTGAGTTTTTATTATCTGAATCAGGCTCCAATACAGCCATTGCCAATGTTTTATAGATTTAGGTCTTTGTAATTAAAAAAAATAGAAATACTTGAAAATTAATTATTTTAGCCTAATAGATCGTTATACCTTGCAGTATCTAAATAAATAACAACTGATTCAAAATAATTATGAAAAAGGTTTTTGTTAATGGTTACGGGTCTATTGGAAGTCGTATTGCTAAATTTATCAAAGATGATCCAGATATTCAAATAATAGGCGTAGGAAAATATTCTCCAGATAAAAAAGTGCAGTCTGCTATAGATAATGGCTTTTCTGTTTATGTTCCAAAAAATAAGATTGATGATTTCAAGGAATATGAAATTACTGGTTCAATTGAATCTGCATTGGATGATTGTGATTTGGTAATTGATGCATCTCCAGGTGGGCAAGGTTATCTTAACAAGAAAAATATCTACGAACCCAAAGATATTATGGCTATTTATCAAGGTGGTGAAACTGTTTTTGGTGATAATGCGGTATCTGATCTTCTTTTTAATTCTAGGGCAAATTATGCTGATGCCTTTGGAAAAAAACATGTAATGCAAGGTAGTTGTAATGTAACTGGAATGGGTCGAATTTTAAACCCGTTAAGGGAAAAATATTCAGAAAGGTTAGAGCGATTTGATGTAACATTAGTAAGAAGATGGGCAGATCTTGAACAAACAGACAAAGAAATTATTGATACCATTGAAATGACTGAAAAACCACACCACGGTGATGATGTTAAATCATATTTTGGGAAAGATGCACCATTATTTGTAAGAGCAATTAAGGTTCCAACTCGGCAGATGCATTTACACATTATGGATATCAGATTTAAAAATAATGCACCAACTCCAAACGAAATTCACCAGTTGTTTAAAGATGAGTATGGTGTTTCAATTTTATGGACAGCTAAAGGAACAAAAGATGTCCGTGATTTTGCTAAAAATTCCAAATTTAATTTTAAAGATACAAATATGATACATATTCATGCCAACATGACACTTTCAATTGGTGATACAGTACAACTCTTCTATTCTGACGACCAAACAGGAATTGTAATTCCGGAAAATCATATGTTGCTACAAGCTATGTTATTTCAGCGTAAATATACTGATGCTTTTATGCAAACAGATCAATTATTCCACATGAGCGAAAAGAAAAGAATACTTGAAGAACATTTTGCTAAAAAAAATTAGATTTTTATCTTTTCAATTCTAATTTTTTCAGGCTTATTTTCCAATACTTTTTCTATAATAATACGAAGTGAATCTATGATTAATCTGTCACCTTCTTTTGGTATATCACGGAGTTTTTCATGTAATAAACCGCTGAGTGTAGCATAATCATCACCCTGAGGTATACGAGTTTTAAAAATTTCGTTTAATTCATCGATTTCTATATCTCCATTAGTAATTATTGTACTATCTCCTTCTCTTTGAAAATTATCCTTTGTTACATCAGTTTCATCATGTATCTCTCCAACAATTTCTTCTACCAAATCTTCAAGTGTGACACAACCTTCAACTCCGCCAAATTCATCTAAAACTATAGCCATATGTGATTTCCTACCCTGCATTTCTTTTAGCAAATCATTCACCATCTTTTCTTGAGATACAAAAATTGGTTTTCTGCTAAGTTGCTGTAGGTTAATCATTTTTTCTTCTTTTTCTAAACATTTTAAAACATCTCTCACATTAATTATTCCGATAATTTCATCTTGATTTTTTCCATATATTGGAATTCTAGAAAATCCACTTTTATTTATCATGGGTAAAGCCTCAAAAAGTAACATTTTTGAATTCAATGTGAACATTTTCGTTCTTGGTGTCATCACTGATCGTATTATAATATCATCAAAATTTAATGCGCCATGGACTAGTTCACTTTCCTGTTTTTCTATTGCCTTATCCTGTAGCCCTTGTTCAATTACACCTTTAATTTCTTCTTCTGTTAATCTTGGTGGTTCTTCAGTACTGCCGGTTAGATTGATGATTCCCTTTGCAATTTTTTCAAACATCCATACTATGGGATAAAATGCATAACTAAATGCAAGTAAAACTCGACTATAGCGAAGTGCAATTTTTGCAGCATTTGCGTTACAATAAGTTTTTGGTGTTATCTCGCCAAAAACTAGTATTAAAAATGTCATAACACCAATTACAATTGCTAACCCAGCACTTTCAAACATTTTTAATGCAATATCAGTTGCTAATGCAGTAGATGCAACATTAACAAGGTTGTTTCCTAGATTGACACTAGCCATCATTCTACTAGGATTGGATTTTAATTTATCAAGTGAAATAGCTCCTGGTAATTTTTCATTCAGCATTTGCCGAACTTTTGAACGAGTAGTCCCAACTAATGCTACTTCTAGACCACTAAAAAAACCAGAAAGAGCGATTAAAACAATTAATGATATTATTTCATATTCTAATTGCAATTTAACACCCTAAATTTTAAGACTAGTAAAAAATAGCCCATTTACTTTAGTAACACCACATATCTTATTCATTTCAAATAGTAAAAGGATCTTTTAAGTTTTGACATTTAAAAGATTAGACTAAATTTTTAGTTATGCCCTTGGTGGTCGTGCAAATCTATTTGATTCATCATTATGATAGTCTATAGGCAGTAATGGTTCTTTTTGCCTTCCAGTTAAAATGCCAGCAATTTTATCATCATTTTTTATTATATCTTCGTCTAGTAATTTTTTGATACCTGCTGGAACAGCACCTGATGCCATCTCACAATCAAACCCATTCAATCCAACAACAGACATACCATCCAGCATTTCTTTATCTTCTACAGACAAGACAACTCCATTTGTAAATTCTAATGCTCTTAATCCTTTCAGAAGGTTAACAGGCTTGCCTATTTGTATTGCAGTAGCTTTTGTTTTTGGTCGCGTTCCATCTTTTTGCATTTTAGAATAATATCGTTCAATCAATTCAATATCTGGATTTCCTTTATTCCATCTTAATTCGACTCCTTCAAATTTTCCATTATACAAAACATCCAACGTATTTGCACCAGTAGCATTTACAACAGCAATTCGTGGAATTTTTTTAATCCAGCCCCACTGATAAAGTTCCATGATGGCTTTGCCACAACTTGACGTATTACCAAGTGCACCACCTGGATAAACTATCCAGTCTGGGACTTCCCAATTTAAGAATTCTAACACACGATACAAAATAGTTTTTTGGCCTTCAATTCTAAATGGATTAATAGAATTTACAGTATAACTTCCTGGTTCATCAGCAGCTTCTAACGATCGTAAAAATGCATCATCAAAATTTCCTTTGATTTTTATTAATTGTGTTCCAAATTGATATGCTTGACTAAGCTTGCCTGGTGCAATTTCTCCATCTGGAATATAAACATCACATTCCATATTTTCATTTGCCGCATACATTCCAGCTGAAGCTGAAGTATTTCCAGTAGACGCACAAATTATTTTTTTTGCACCAACCATTTTTCCATGTGTTACAGCAGTAGACATACCATTATCTTTAAAGGAACCACTTGGGTTATAACCCTCTGGCTGTAACATTAATCCTTCATTTTTAATTCCTATAAAATTTGCAACTTTTGACATATGATATGGTTTTGATTGTCGGCCCTCTGCTCCATCAAGTGACACTAAATTTTTTGAGCACTGCTCAAGATCTTCGACATCAATCTCACAAAAATTTAAAAGTTCACGAAACCTCCAAACACCGCTTTCATTAAATATACTTCCCTGTGGATTCCTTCGTTCATAAAAAATTTCTTTAAGATTAGTCGATAAATTATATTTATAATTAACATCTAATAAATTTCCACACTCACATTTTATTTTGGTAGAAGAAATTGGATACTCTTTTCCACATTTAGGAATAATACATTTTAGATTTGCCTGATTTTGCATTATAACATTTGTAAAACGTGACTAATTTAAATATAGAATGATAGAAATTGTTTGTGAATAAATTCAACTTTCCCAAACTTTTTGAATGATTATATGTAACAAAAATTGTTTTGAATAGTTTTCATGAATATCTAAAAGGGATTTTACAACAAATTCTCGATTCATACCAAATTTTATCTGAATTAAATGACAAGCCAGAAGATCTTCAAACTATTAATCAAGAATTTTCTAAAATTAAAGGATTTTTGCAAGTTATTAAAAATAAATTAAGTGAAAAAAAATATCAATCTGATAATTTAGTTACACTCCATAAATTATCCTCATATTACATTGAAAATTATGATTTTGTTAGGGAAATTAATTTGTTGTCTAAAACTTATTCGAATGATCCAAACCGATTAAAAAACATAAGACTGGTTATCATTCAATCATTAAATGACAGAAAACTCATTGAGAAATTTCAAACTATCTTAAACAAACTATAGTTTTCCCTAAAATTGTTTTATTTTTCATTTGATGTAGTACCAGATCTTAGATGAAAGTTACTACAACATTTACACTCATTCTTAATACATTCATTTTCACTAAAATGCCCACAAATTCCACATTCACAATGTGTATTCATAATTAATAGTATTTCATGTTAAATATAATTAAAACGCTAAGATTTCTTTGCTTTTTTACTTGCTTTTTTCTTTATTTTTTCTTTAGATTGTTTTTCAACCTCTGCAGCTTGATTGTCAGCAATTTTTATTATTTCTTGTATTAAACCATCTAAATGATTATCATTTGCTTCGGGGGTAACCGAACTTGTAATCTCCTGAATAGCACTTGAAATTTGAGCACTAACCTGTTCGAAACTTTCAGGATCTTCATATGCAGTATTATAAAGTGATTTCAAATTATGAACTTGATTAACAATTTGATCTGTAATAATAATACTATATTTTGTTTCATTCACTTGAATTTCATGTGTTAGCATGATAACATTTTTTTTTTAGGCTTCTTATACTTTTCTTGATATATAATAAATTTATAAAAAATTATTATAGTTATTTAGTTTAAAATATTATATAATCTAAAGATGCAGCATCACTAATCATTGATGTGTGTCTAGAATTTATTAGGTACCCATTTTTTATTTCTTTTGTAGGGACCCATCTATTTGTTGATGTATAATGTCTTTTTTCTATAAGTTCACTTTCAATTGCTTTTATGTCAAATTCACTTTCTTCAATCTGTTGATCTTTTAGATGTTTAATCGTGATTCGGATTTTATTTATTTTAACTCGATCACCAAATTTCCATGGTGTTTGTCCTACCTCATCTGAAATTTCTAATATTTTGATTTTCATTTCTTTATCTCCAAATGCATTATGACTGATTAATTCACGTTCATCAATGAAATCATTAAAAGGATTATTTGGTTCTTCATCTGACTTCAGATTTATGTTTTGTTCATGTTCGGGTTTATTTAATTTTGGAGATTGTTCTGTATCAATGGTTTGTTTTGGCTCAGGGGCCAATTTTCTTTTCATTTTAATATAATCTGTTGCAGATAATCCAACAGCATCATATATTGTATGATTAGGGTAATTACGGTTAAACCAATCTTTGTATTTTGTTTCTTTAATGTATCTTTTTAGATAATCATATGGATCTTTATCCGAATTAACAAAACTTAGAATTTTCTTTTCTTCATGCTTGATTTTTTCTTCAGTAATTTTAGTATCAGGCTTGATTTTTCTTGTTGGTTTTTGCTCAACAAATTTTTTCTCGATATTTTTTAGATATTTTTTAAAATTCATAGAATATTTTGTAGACTCGTAATTAAAAAATGATTCCAATGTTTGTGTTAAGTAATTATTTGATATCTTGTCTTAAATGGGGGATGAAGATTCTCCAGATGCAATTTTTTTCTGGTACCATTTTTTAAGGCATAAACATTTCCATCATAAGTGCATACGCAATCTACAGCCTTTTCATTATTATCCCATATTTTGTAAAATTCACGTAATTTTCTTCTTTCATATTTACCAACACCAATCCTCTTTTTTGATAGAAATTTGAAAGCCAAGATAACTTTTCTTGTTTTATACAGCCGAAAATTATTTGCCCAATTTTGGCATCTTTCAATTTGATCATATGGTACGTATAATGTGGTTCCTGTACCAGATTTTGCTTCAATAGTAAAGATTGTCAAGAATTCATCACTGACAACTAGTACATCAGGTAATGCAACACTGGGAGAACCTAATCTGAACGCTTTCCAATTTTTAACAGAATTAAATCTTTTAACAAGTGTATTTTCCCATTGATAACCACGCTGCCTTCTAGTTTTTGCAATTTTTTGATTATTTTTTTTCAGTTTTCTTAAATTATTTAGTTTCAATGTTTCAATCACATCTGTTTTATTTTTAATTAAAAATGACATGATAATCTTATTTTTTTAGTAATATAGAATAGCTGGTAATTATATTATCAACTATAGTGTAAATTTTCAATAACATTATAAAAACAAATAATTATGTATGTCAATGTAATTCTCCCATTATGTCTTGGGATGATAATTTTTATTGTACATTTTGTGGTGAGAAATTTAGAAGTAATCCATTAAAATTAGCATTACATATTAGAAATAATCACCTAGATCGATCGTCAAATAAAAAATAATTTACATATCATTCCATTAATGTGAAGAAAAATCTGCATTTGCCATTGACTGAACATTTTGATAATTTCACTAGTTTACCAGATCCTAAAGTTTTATTTTTGATGTCTAATTTTCCAATAATTCGTATTGTGTTTTCAAACTCTGAAATACAAAAAACATCATTTCCTTTTTTGGACCATTCAATTATTTTTCCATATAATGAAACTTTTCTCCAAGTAACATCGTTAAAACAATTATCACAATAATTACTTGGTGGCCAGACTATCTTTGCACAATATTTGCATTCGCTTGTGACAAAATTTCCCTTTTTTAATTCAATATCAAATTTATTCATGATTCTAAAATCAAAACCGTGCTAGATGTGGCCGCTGCTGACATGTTATGAATTAGACCCTTTTTTGGGTTTGATATTTGTCTTTTACCAGCCCTATTTTGTAATTGTTGCGTAATTTCTATAATCTGTGCAACACCAGTAGCACCTAAAGGATGCCCAGTACCAATCAAACCGCCCCTCGGATTTATTTTTCTATCTTCAGTATTGAATAAATTTCTAACATAAGACGCACCTGTATTTTTTTCCGTTAAACTAAGATCTTCTACAGCCATTAATTCGCAAACTGAAAATGCATCATGAATTTCAGCAGTATCAATTTCTTGAGGAGTTGTTTTAGCCATTTTATATGCATCATTTGAAGCTATTACACTGCTGGATAATGTTGTTAACTCATTTTTTGTAAAACTTGCAGAATTAGTTTTTTGACCTATACCAGATATCCAAATTGGCTCATCTGTAAATTTTTTTACAGTTTCCTCAGATGTTAAAAGAATTGATGAACTACCAGAACATGAATAAGAACAATCTAAAATTCGTAAATCATCTGTAACGTTCTTTGAATTCATAATCTCAGAAATTGTATATGGTTTATGTGAATATGCATTTGGATTATCTATTGCTTGCTTGTGATTTTTAGCAGATACTATTGCTAGCTCTTCATCGGTTGTGTTAAATTGTCTTTTGTGTGCTTTTGTAAACATTGATGCCCAGTAAATTGGATGGTTGAATTCACCTCTAGATTTATCCCATTCTAAAACTTGTCCAGGGTTATCAACATTATCCGCACCTGTGATTAAAACAGTATCAGCCAATCCTGATGCAATGTATGAAAATCCAGAAACCACTGCATTAGTTCCAGAACTACATAGATGCTCAACTGTATGAGAAATTTTTGGTTTGATGCCAGCTAATTCAGATAAAATAGCTCCAAGATATTTAGAATTATCATTAGTTGAAACTATAACACCGTCAATAAGATCTTGTGATAAATTTTTTGTAGTATCAAATAATTGCTTTGTAGATTCTAACAATAATGTTTCAATCGGCAATTCATTTTTTGTGAACTGAGTATTACCATACCCTACTACTGCTACCTTATTCAATTAGATTCCTCCGAAAATGTTGAAGTAATCAAATCAAATGAATCTTGTACGTTATCTGTCGGATTAAATTGTATAATTGGTAAATTTATTCCTGTTTCACGGAATTGCTTTAATTGTTTTTTGCATTCATCTGGTGTTCCAGAAATACATAATTCGTTTATCATTGATTCAGGTACCAATTCATGGTTGTTTTCTAAACCAGTTTTTTTATATTCCTCAAAGATATTTTTTGTTTCATTTTTAAATCCATTTAGGGCTAGAAATTCCCGATAAATTTTTCCTACAGAGACGTAAAATGCTATTGTCTTTTTTGCACGAATAATGGCTTTTTCAGGATCATTATGAATACACGTAATGATCTGGAGAGTAGTATCAATTTTCTTTTTATTTTCCATCTTTGCAAGTGTTGACTTGATCTCATTTTTTGGCCTAAGATAGAAAATTACACCGTCAGCAATTTCCCACGCAAGTTCTACCATTTTCTGATTAACTGCGGCAAGATAAATTGGGATTGTGTTTCTAGGTGGTTTAATAAGTAATGAAAAATTTTTCAGCGAAAAAATTTCTCCAGAATAATTTATTTGCTTACCAGTAAGAATCAATCGTATAATCTCCACATACTCTTTCATTCGTTTAACCGGTTTTTCAAATTTATCACCGTGAAAATCTTCAATCAGTGGTTTAGTGCTTGTTCCCAATCCCAAAACTAAGCGCTTGTTTGAAATTGTATCAACAGTTGCAGCTCCCATGGCGATCAAGCTAGGGCTTCTAGAGTAGATATTAATAATAGATGAACCGATTTTTGAAAATTTGTTTTCCATACAAGCTAAACTGAGTATTGAAAAATTCTCCATTCCCCACGTTTCAGGAATCCATAATGTATCGGGTTTGAATTTATTTAATTTTTTTGAACACTCTAGAATCTGATTAATCGTTAAAAGTGAACCTAAACTATATGACAGTCTCATACTAATCAATACTTTTAAAAAATTTAGAATATTTTTTTGATTTCATTTCTTTTGAACAAATTTCAACATCTTTATGTGAATCAATTGAATGCCAAAGTATATTTTTAAATTTTACAGTATGAAGAGATTTCTTTTTAACAAGTTTAGGAAACACCATACTTTCTAAGCTTCCCTTCTTAGGCAACATACTTATGATTTCAGAACTTAGATGATAAATTCCTGGGTTCATCCATATATTTTTCACATCATTTTTTTCATTAAAATTTAAAATTTTATTATTTTTAATTTTCATTGTACCAAATTTTGTTTTTAATTCGTTTGAAGCAATAGTATTTGGTTTATGTAGGATTTTTTTTAAATTAATGTTTGTTATAACATCTCCGTTTATCACAATAAACGACTTGTTAGAAATATTTTTCATTGCATGTTTAATTGCACCCGCAGTACCTAACGGTCTTTTTTCAATAGAATGGATAATTTTACAATTAAAATTTTTTTTCTTTTTAAGAAAATTTTCAATTTGTTTTGACCTATAACCACTACAAATAATTATTTCATCAATTCCAAACTTTTTGAGATATTTTATTGACCACTCAATTAATGGCTTATTATTAATTGGAATTAGTGATTTTGGAATTGAATCTGTAATTGGGCGTAATCTTACACCACGTCCACCAGCCAATATCATAGCCTGCATAAAAAATGTAAATAATAAATGAGATTAAAAGTATGTTATCTAATACTCTTTTTATTGTTAAGTAAGATAGTAATGTAGTTCTGTATAGCAATCTGAACAATAATCCTGATTATTCGTATGCTCACAATTATACACTTTAGGAACTTTGTTTTTGCATTTTTCACAAACTGGCATATCTAGGATTTTTTTATTTTTAATACACCAAGACCCATTTGAATTCCACCAACTACAAGTAACGGAGCATTCTCCATGAGTGGGTTTCTAGATGTTTCTTCTGCTTGAGAAAGATCAGCCATGCCAATCACTGTTACAGCGCCAATTATGATTAGAATGCCTGATATGATTATCATTCCACCAAGTCCTTTAGATGAATCATTTCGCGAAATAAAATATGCAATTAACGGTAAAACCATTGCAGGACCGCCAAGACCAAGCCCTCTTGTCTTGTGGTCCATATCTAGAAAACCTTGCTTGTCGGGATTATCCATCCCAACAGCTACGTCTGCACCATAAATTACTAACAACGCAATTGCAATACCAGTGATTACTATCGCTACTGCTTTTGCCATACAAAGCTGGAAATTACAGAATTAATAAACTAATCTAGAGATACGATTGAGACAATATTTTTTATCTCATCAGCTATTCCGAGCAACTCGGACGTATTTTTCGAATCATTTATGTCTACAACGTTAAAGTGACCAAGCTTACGCTGTGGCTTTGAGACATTCTTTCCGTACATCTTCAGATAGACACCGTCCTTTTCTAACTGAACTGGCTTGTACTTTCCTTCAAATCCATCAGGGCCTAAAATATTATACATGACAGTTTTATGAACCAAATTAGTGCTTCCAAGATCCAATCCAAGTATTGCACGAAGATGCTGTTCAAACTGTGATGTCTTGCATGACTGTAACGTATGATGACCAGAATTATGCACCCTAGGTGCTATCTCATTGATGAGAATCTTATTATTTTGATCAATAAACATCTCAATTCCAAAAACGCCAGCACCATTCAATACTCGCATTATCTTTTTTGCTATCTCGCCTGCATTCCTTATCACATCGTTGGATACGCGTGCAGGAGCAATTGTAATCTTCAAAATATTGTCTTCATGAATGTTTTCTACCATGGGATATGTAGCAATTTCGCCCTTTGTGTTTCTAATTGCTATCACAGAAACTTCCATCTTAAAGTTGACAAACTTTTCAACCATAAGACTTTTCCCGTCAAAATGTCGGTATGCCTTTTCAACCTCATCTGGTGAAGTAATCTTGAAATTTCCCCTACCATCGTAGGCATCACGTCTTGCTTTTAGTAGAACTGGTAGACCAAGTTCATTGATTTTTTCGTGTAGGTCATCTAGGGATACAATTTCGTAAAATTGTGAAACTGGCAGTCCATTTTTTGAAAGAAACTTCTTTTGTGAAAGCTTGTCTTGTATAATGCTAAGTGTTGATGGTGATGGTTCAATCACTGCATTTAGCTTACTTAGAACGTCCGTATTACCAGATTCAATCTCATATGTGATGATATCTGACTGTTCGGCAAGTTTTACAATCGCATCTTTATCCTTAAAGTCGCCAATAATTTGTTTTGCGCCAGCCTGTGCAGCTGGACAGTTCTCTGTTGGGTCAAGCACGGTGATTTCTGATATCTCATCATTCAGATTTTGGGCAGCCTCTGTTATCATCATGCCAAGCTGACCTCCTCCTATAATCCCAAGTCTTTTTTTCACAATTATCTTACAGATAAACTAGATAAAAATCAGTGTTCGTTACATTAAAAACATCTCTAGGTCTACGAATAGTATGAAAAAGCCTCTTGTCGGAATCATAATGGGATCCAGTTCTGATAGCAGAATAATGCATGCTGCCGCTGAAATTCTTGACGAATTTAATATTCCTCATGAGGATCAGATAATCTCTGCACATAGAACTCCCACAAGATTGGATGAATATGCAAAACATGCAGAAAAAAATGGGTTTAAAGTAATTATAGCTGGTGCTGGTGGTGCGGCACACCTTCCAGGAATGATTGCATCACATACTCTTGTACCAGTAATAGGAGTCCCAATCATGGTTTACAATGATAAACAACAAAAAAAATCTAAAGAACACATGTTTTCTGCATTTGGTGGACTTGATTCGTTGTTATCAATCTCAGAAATGCCATCTGGGTCTCCAGTAGTAACTGTTGGTGTGAATAAGGCGCTAAATGCTGGAATTTATGCCCTAAAAATACTTGGTAATGAGTCTGACAAGGTAAGAAAAATGCTCAAATCTCATAAGGACAAGCAGCATAAATCAGTCCTGAAAGAATCTCAGGAGTTAAAAAAAATGGGTTTGAAAAAGTTTGTCAAGAAAAAGTTCAAGTAAGTACTTTGAAATCTATGTGTTTATCCTTCAAGTGTTGTATTAGTTGATCTGTATGCTTTTGGTTTTCTGTTTCCAAGCTTAGTGTTACACCGGTTGTTCCAGCATGTACATCTGAGCTTAATCTGTCATGAACTACCTCTACAATATTTGCGCTAAGCGATGCAAGTTCGTCAACAACTTCTTTTAATGCACCTGGTTTATCCTTCAACAGGATAAAAATTTTCATCATTCTACCCATAGCTGCTAAACCCTTTGAGACTATTTGACCAAGTAAATACATATCAACATTACCACCACATAAGATTGGAACCACATTTTTTCCAGGTGATGGTTTTTTGCTTACTAAATATGCAAGTCCAGCAGCACCAGCTGGTTCAACTACAACCTTTGATCTTTCCATTAAAAGAAATATGGTTTTGATGATTTCCTCATCGTCAACAAGTACTATTTTGTCAATCATATCTCTGATAATTTCAAATGTTTGTTTTCCAGGTGTTCTCACTGACATGCCATCTGCAACAGTAAATCCACCATCAACAGTTTCCAGCTTACCAGAATCCAATGAATTTTTCATAGAAGGAAATGATTTTGACTCTACGCCTATGATCTTTACATTTGGATTTTTTGTCTTAACTGCAATTAATATGCCTGCTGCTAATCCACCTCCTCCTATAGGGACATAAATCTCATCAACGTTAGGAAGTTGTTCCATTATTTCTAAACCAATTACACCTTGTGCTGCAATAATTTGTGGGTCATCAAATGCATGTATAATCTGCGCACCAGATGTTTTAGCAATCTCTTGTGCCTTTATCCATGATTCATCATAATTTTTTCCTTCTAAAACAACTTCAGCACCATACTCTTTAGTTGCTGCAACCTTTGCAGGTGATGCATTTCTTGGCATTACAATTGTACAGTTAATTTTTTCCATTGCAGCTGCAAGTGCAACACCTTGTGCATGATTACCCGCTGAAGCTGCAACAACACCTTTACTTTTTTCATCTTCAGCCAAATTTTTAATTTTATAATATGCACCACGTAGTTTGAATGATCCAGTTTTTTGCTCAAACTCATTTTTCAGGTAAACCTTTGAACCAGTCAATTGAGAAAATGTGTCAGAAAAAACCAGGGATGTTTTTCTTATCACATCACCCTGAGCTTTTTGTGCATTTACAACATCGTCATATGTAACGCTCATGAGATTTCCTATTTTTTGTGTATATTTGGTTATTTCTAGCTATAGCATAGTAGTAAATAATCAATTTAATAGGTTCAAAAATGGAAATCATATCGGTATAATGTGAATGAACTATTCTCAAAGACTATAGTTGAACTAAAAAATGAATTTACCCGTAACAATAAGGGCGGAAGTCATATTCAAGAAGTTATACCCATCTCATCATCAGAAAAATTACCAATTGATAAAAATGATTTAAGCATGCTTCACAAGTTTGTAAAAAATAATTCAATCTATTCAAGCACGTATGAATTGGAAATTCTTGACATCCCATGTATGGTGTATGAAGGTGACATGAGTGATTACTGGCTTGATAGTATCAAACATGACACAAGTTATGCACCATTTTATCCTATATGGATACTTTCTGCCTACGCACTAGCGTTACATACAAAAAATCTTGGCGTTAATGAAGTTATTGACATTGGTTCGGGTGACGGCAGAATTGCGTATTGTGCTAAAATAACAGGCATTGTTTCTCATGGAATTGAAATTGATGAAAATCTTGTATCACTACAAAAGACAATTTCATCAGGTACTAGTGTATATTATGACATTATAGTTGGTGATGCAACACAGTTTGATTATTCAGAATTAAATTTGTCTAAACCAGCATTTTTTATTTCTGGGCTTCCAGAGATAGGTGAAATGCTATCAAACAGTGTGATTAATCAAATACAATCAATGCCTGACATGAAAAAAAATTCTCTTATTGTATTAGCTGGAAGCCATGCCACAAGAAAATATGTAACAGATAATTCAAAATGGGGTTGGGGGTTATTGATAGATAATTTCAATCTTGAAGTGATCAATACCGTTACACTGCCAACTTATTGGACAGTTGATCAACCCATTGATACACCATATATTTTTACCAAATTTAATTAGCATTCTGTACTGCACTAAAAACTTGATTAATTACTGTTTGAATTTTTTCTTTTATGCTATCTGTAATATTATTCGAATCAAACGAACCAGTTTTTTGGTTATTTTTAATTTCTTCAATGTCTATATTACAAACACATCCCTCTTCACCTGATACAAGTCTAGTTTCATCAATAAGAATTGGTTCAATTTGATATATTTCTAAAAGTAAATCATCTAAATTTTTTAATAATTTATTTTTATGCTGATTAATATCATCTAGATTTCCACTAGTTTCTGTTTTGATTTCATCCATAATCTTTTCTCTGATTTTATCATCACTATAAAAAATTTCAAAAAGGCTTTCTGGATCAAGGTCCTTATAACCTTCCTCCTTTAATTTTTTAAGAATGATTTTATCACTTTTTTTAGTAAGTTCTTCTTCATGTTTCTTCGTTTCATCCATAAAATCAGATAATTCTTTCTGTTTTTTCATCACCTCATAATTTGGTTGATAAAACAGTAACACATGATATTGTAATGACAAATGCAATGAAATTTGACAGTTTTCCACTATTCTGTCTAGTTTTATGAAGTTTCTTCTAAGACCTTCATTGTTTGTACTTGATATTCCCCTCAGCGTCCAACCTTCCAAACCCACCTCAATATTTTTGAATAACGGTTCTATTTTTTGTGCATCAAATGTTTCTTGTTTTTTTACACTTCCATCTCCTAGCATTACACCTATCAAATATTTCTCTGCCAATTTTTTAATTTTATCAGTAAAAACATCCTGAATTTGTTCATTTTTTTCATTTAATTTAACTAGAAATTGATCATCAGTTTTAATGCCTAATCTCATTAATCTAGCTGATAAGTTGCTACATAAAATCCTAATCTAAAAAGAATGGTTTTTAACATTTACATGTTATTGACAGTAATTGAATATTATTACTTGTGAAGTTTGTAAAATGAAAATTGTTGAATATTATGATAATCAATATAAGGGAAAAAGAGGCAAATGCTTGTCATGTGGAATAGATTTTCCATTGGAATGATGTGTTAAACATGAATGAAGAAAATGAATTAAATGATGATAAACAATTAGAAGATTCAAATTCAATTGATGCCAAGATTGATCAAACGGCCATAATTAACATGCTTTTACAAAGAAAAGAAAATCGTACATTTGACTCAGACACAATGATTTCAGAATCACAAAAAAGAATTTTGAACTCGTTAACAAAAGGAATTGAATATGAAGCCACGGTAGATGAATCTGATTTATTTTTAAGAAGACATGTTTCTGAGAAATTACCTATGGTTGTTATGTATGTTGATCTTGTTGGTTCTACTGATATGACATTAAGGTTACCAGAAGAAAAAGTAGCTGTAATTATTAGTTCGTTTGCACAGGAAATGGCCATTTCAATAAAGCAACATAATGGATTTACCTTAAAATTTGTAGGTGATGCGGTCATTGGTTACTTTATTGATGTTAGTACTCTTTTAGCTGCTGATAAAGCAGTAGAATGTGCAAAAAATATGATTGATATCATAGAAAATGGCATAAATCCAATTTTGGATGAATATGATTATCCTGATCTTTACATCAAGATAGGTATAGACTTTGGTATGAATATGATTGTACGTTATGGTTCTGACAAAAGAAAATCTCATGTTGATATTTTAGGTCCGGCAATGAATATGGCTGCCAAAATACAGAACATGGCGAAGCCCCAACAGATTTTAATTGGTGCAGACGTGTACAAAAAAATTCATCCAGTAACTCAAGAAAATTTTAAAAAGAAAATTCTAAGTGAAGCGCGATGGAAATATCGTTATAGAGATTCAGGTAAACGTTATCCGATTTATGGGTATGTGAATTAAACAGTAAACTTGTCAGGACATTCTATATGTTCGTAGTAATGATCAGTAAATTCGTCCTGAACAACATACATTACAATTTTATGTAAATCCATTGGCTCAATGTCCTTTTTACATTTGAGACATTTTCTTTTTAATCCCTGCATCATTTTTTTTCAAGTATCTATGATCGCTATAAGGATCAGCGATCAGAACTAATTGATAAGACCCCATAATATACAAAAATATTTGACTAGCATATTAAGAATTGAACGTATCTTTGCCTTGTCGCTTTACTATGTAACACTAAAGAACAAATATGCCTAAATTACCTAAAAAATATGAATAGTTTTATGAAAAAAAGCATTTTTGATATCTATGATAACACAACAGATTTTTCATTCTTGACACCAGATACATTACGTTATCCTCCAGGTGCTAACCTTCCAAGTGGTCTTGTAAATACATCAAAATTAAAACGGCAGTTATCTGCTGATAATGCAGCATTAAGCCCCAAGCTGCAGGATTTTACTGAAATGTACCATAAAATGGCAGCAGGTCTTCTTGATATGTCATCAAATACGTTAATTCCACCAGGACATCCTATTCATTCAAGAGAAAATTCTGTTACCATACTTAAAGAAGAAAATAAAAAAATCCTAAAGGAAAATATGGAATTGAAAAAGAAATTAGAAGAAAAAATATCAAAAAAATCTAGGTCAATAATTTCTTTGTGATTAAAAACTGAATATTATTTTTAAAAATTAATTATAAGAATATTAAATCATCAAGCTGGTGTAAAACCAATATATCCGCCTGTCTGTATATTTTTTTCAGCGGTAAAAATTGGTTCAAACAACGAAATCATGTAACCATCAGGATCAAGTATAATTGCATTTATTCCAGCTTCACGTTCCTGAATATCTCTGTGTATTTTGACATTTTTTGATTTTAATTCATTTACTGCAGATTCAACATCACCAACGACAAGACCAATCAGAATTCCATTATCAACTGAAGTACCAAAGTGTGGTTCAGATGATAATGCAGGATGAAGACTAAGTAAAGCACCACTTTGCCCAAGATCAACCCAATTAGAACGTGTATTTTTAATCGGCATGCCTAAAATATTATTATAAAAATCAACTGATTTTTTTAGATCTTTAACTGCTAATATCACATTTCCAACTTTTTTAACATTCATAATTTATCTATATTATTCCTCACGTAAATTCTTTATTATTGAACCTGTACCATTGTTTCTGTCCATTCAACACCTTGTATTTTTTGAATATTAGTAGTAACATCTTTAATTTCAGATAAATTTTTTACCTCTATTACCGCAATAGCGTCAAATTGCCCACTAACTGGAAAAGATTCGTAAACTGAATTAATTTGCTTTAATTTAACAGCAATAAGTTTTTTTGGTGATTTTACTAACACGACAGCTTTTACCAACCCATATCCACCTCTAATTCAATTAATGTTTCTGTTGAAACTATATTTTTAATTTTTTTAAAATTAACCACAGTGATGTTTATTTTATCAATAGAGCTTTGTAAAAGAACACAGATATCAGCCCTTCCAGTTACTGGCATTATTTCCTTTATAATACCATGTTTTTTTGAAAAAAGTGTTTTTGTTACATTATCAATCATACCTGGTCTGATTCTAATCAAACACAGTGCACGCATATTTTTAGATATACCTAGAAATGAATAAAGATTTATCTAAAATTCAATCAGACGAATCTTGAGAACGTGATTCTTCTAAAAATACCCTACGTTCTTCCAATTCCTTTTCCTTATCTACTGTTAAATCATCATCAACCACAATTACCCCAATATCTTCAAAAGATTCTGATTTTTTTGATTTTTTACTTTTAGATACACGCTTGGTTTTTGCCTTTGTAGATTTAGTTGAAGGTTTTTTTGCTTTTGATTTTTTTGTTTTACCGTCATTCATCGAAAATCTGAAAAACAGTACAATATCCTGTATTAAAATATTATTGTTATTTTTTGTCTTATATGGTGTAATTTTATGCCAGGGGCGGGATTTGAACGCGCGACGGCTCGGTCTTCAGCCGAGTGCTCTCCCGGGCTGAGCTACCCTGGCATATCGGCAATTCAAATTGTTACGAATTTAAGGCTGTCTTTTTAATTAAAATAAGACATAATATGCTACTAGATTTTTTCCAAAAAGTTTTGGCATTAAAGAACATTCCTAGACAAGGATGGAAAGATAAACTTCAAATTGATAACGTTGAATCAGTAGCAGAACATACCTATTCAACTGCAATCATGTCAATGATTTATTCTGATTTACATGAATTTGATACTGAAAAAATTATAAAAATGGCATTACTACATGATTTAGCTGAATCAATTACAGGTGATTTAACACCAGATAAAATATCAAAAAAAAGCAAGCGTAAAAAAGAAAACCTTGCAATGAAACAAATTTTAAGTGATATTCCAAACAAAATTTCTGAATCATATTATAAAATCTGGGATGAATATCAAAATGCCTCATCAGAAGAAGCAAAACTTGTTCATGAAATTGATAAACTAGAAATGGTTTTCCAGGCAAAATATTATTATGATAAAGGCTACTCAAAGGAAAAATTGCGATCATTCTTTCAAACGGCCAATATTGAAATTAAAAGTAAATATTTGCGTGAAATGCTTTCAAAATTTTTAGAATGATCAGTAATTTGTTTTCCTAATACATCATAATTTTAATTTTTTAACTTTAAAAACAGGGTAAATTAAATATGTTTTATGGCTAACAAGCGTAGAAAAGGTAGGCATTCAACAAATCAACGTTCAAAACGCCAATCAATTGTTGATAAAATTATTTATGACATTATGAACCCAAGGTATGATATTAGTGAAATAGATACTAATCGAGTTAAAGAGGCGCTAAACTCTTCTTCTGAAGTAAGAAAGGTAGCTGACGATATGAAAAAAGACATTGATGCTGTTACAAATTCTATTTTTGCATCGCGAAGAAAGCTGATTAAGAAAAAAACTTCGTCGGAACAATTGAAAATCAACGTAGCAGAAAAAAAAGATGTTGTTAAAAGAGCGTCTTCATATTTGGCTCATATAAAGTCAAAAGCTACTGCAGATGAAATTAAATTCATCAAAACGGAAAAAGAACTTCTTGAAATTAAAAAGGCTATTGATGATATTACTAAAGTTACTGCAAAATTAAATCCTACGGATGCAGATATTGCAACTTATGGTTTAAAAGCATCACTTATTGGTAAAGAAGCAAATACTCAAAAAGCGAAAATACAACTACGTGCATCAGAAAAACTTACAGCAGAAGCTGCCAAAAGACATCAAGAATCAACTAGAGAACTTATAAAATTAGAACGCATTCTCGCTAGGGAATCCTCAGATGTTAGTGATATAGCATCTAATTTGAAAGAAGCATTTGATACAATCACAAGTACATATGGTGATATTAAGAATCTCTCATTAAATCTATTGGATGAATCTTTTCCTACATCAACAGAAAAAGATGTCGCTAAAACTCAACCACTCACTACGTAATAATTAATTCCTAGAATACATTTATCACAGATAATTATTATTTACTTAACATGGGTTTTCGAGATTTTTTTGATTCTGGAAAGAAAAAGACTTCTAAAAAAAAAGAAGACAGTGACAAAAAAAGTATAATTAACATTTTTAATCCAAAAGCAGCTTCGCGTGATTACTATAGCGAACCGAAGAAAAAAAAGAGTGGTCATCATCCCCGAAAAAAAGGCAGTAATAAGAAAAAGTATTGAATAATGTATTACTCAAATGTTTTTGTGTTATTAATGTCGGAAAAAGCCTTGATTATTTACCTAAGTTAGACGTTTTTGTATTATTAATTCTAAGATTTCTTCCTTTGTGAATCCATCCAAGCATGAAACTTGTCTGGATTTTTATCATGTTCTTTATTTTGACCAATATTATTACAGTATGGACAGTTTGACATGATATTCTAAGATGACACTCGTTGATTAGATTTTAGACTTTTGTACTTCCTGACCTTCCTATTTTTTATGAACTCAGTATGTCCTAAATGTAAAAAGGAACTAAGATTACACACGAGAAAAGAACTGGTAAAATGCTCCCTAAAATATTGGGTATCAGATTGGAAAAAAGAAGATTAGAAAAGTTTTCAGGCTACGGTCAACGATTTACGCTAAAATTTAATCAATTAGTATGATCTTAGTTTTTACATTATGGACG
>Ga0207991_1000439_pt1 | contig 28373 bp, 29 predicted proteins | sample ETN07SmetaG_FD_185786 | JGI IMG/M metagenome (GOLD analysis project Ga0207991, IMG submission 185786) | Marine microbial and viral communities from oxygen minimum zone, Eastern Pacific Ocean - ETNP2014F14-07SV275 (SPAdes) (version 2) | ecosystem: Environmental > Aquatic > Marine > Oceanic ...
ACTTTTTGAATCGACGTTATGGAAACACCAGTCATAGTAGAAATAAGAATTTGTTTTTCCGGTTTCAGATTTTTCTTAATAGAATTCAAAACGGGTGTTGCATCCTGTGGTCCAACTGCAATAATAATTAAATCACTATCATCCACGGCTTTTGAATTATGATTGGTAACTCTAAAATTATTTTCTTCGAAAGATGATAATTCTGAAGTCGTCCGCCGACTTAATGTAATATTTTCGGCAGAAAAGACGCCTGATTTAACCAGACCATCTGCAAGTGCCTGCCCAAGATTTCCCGCACCAACAATGGCAATATTTTTATGACTGTTTGATTCCACTTTTTAATCCATTTATTTAATCTAATTGATTTTAATTCACCAATTAAACGTATAAAAATTACGGTAGATTGACATTCTATTTAAGTCATAATTGGGAATTAATCAATCGAATCCAATCAAAAAAGACTCGTAATTTTCCTACCAATCAAATGCACTATTTATTGCTTTTTTAATTCAACATGAAAATTAAAATACTAAAATTTGGCGGATCATCTATTGCCAATGTTACGCGAATCAACACGATCACAGATATTATTCTGAATCAAAATAATGATACAAAAATCGCTGTGGTTCTCTCTGCTTTTGGTGGAGTAACAAACAAATTATTAGATCTATCCAAGTCTGCTGCGAAAGGTGATTCTATCCAAACTGGATTTCAAGATTTCTCGAATCATCATTTTGAAATCATCGATGAACTTTTTCCAGCAGGAGTCTCAGAAATCAAGAATCAGGTTGAAAATTATCTAAATGAACTAAAAACTGATCTCCGTTCTGTAAGCAATAAAAAACAAATTACAAGTCAAACACAAGATAAAATCCTATCTTATGGTGAGCGCCTTTCTTCTGCAATACTATCTCATTTATTAACCCAGAAAAATATTCCAGCAGAGCAATTGGATGCACGAAATGTTATTTTAACTGATAACCATTTCGGGAATGCCTACGTCTATTACCAACGGTCTTACGACCAGATTCGAGCTTATTGTAAGAATCGGGATAAAATGCAAATCATTACAGGATTTATAGGCGCAACGGATGAAGGACAAACCACCACTTTAGGTCGAAGTGGTTCAGATTATACCGCATCTATTTTTGGTGCAGCACTCAATGCTTCTTCCATCGAGATTTGGACCGATGTAAATGGAATTCTTTCCGCCGACCCAAATATTGTTCCGGAAGCAAAAACAATTTTTCATATTACGTATGATGAAGCCATGGAATTAGCCCATGCCGGCGCAAAAGTCATTTTCCCTCCCACCATGATTCCTGCGCTTTACAAATCGATTCCGATTCAGATTAAGAATACATTTGAGCCGAATAACCCCGGAACCATCATAACACAAAATAGAGAATTAGATGAGCATTTTGCCGTAGGAATTTCATCTCTATACGATATCACCTTAATTCGGTTTCAAGGAGCTGGAATGATTGGGCGCTATGGTGTAATAGGTCGTGTTTTTGATGCATTGGCAACGGAAAAAATAAATATTATTCTAGTATCACAAGTCTTCAGTGAACATTCAATCTGTTTTGCCATTCAACCAGAAGCAGTGGAAGTTGCAGAATCCCTTTTGAAAAATGAATTTGCCTTCGAATTGAAAAAACATTTTATCGATTCCATAAAAATAGAAGAAAATTTATCCCTCATCGCAGTTGTTGGAGAAGGCATGCGACACACACCGGGAATCTCGGGTCAACTATTTAGTGTTTTGGGAAACAAAAATGTAAATATCATTGCTATTGCTCAAGGATCATCGGAAAGAAATATTTCATTTATCATCAATAACGAGGATGTTAAACCCGCAATTCGTTCTTTACATTCTTACTTATTTTCAGCGCAAAATACAGGAAATATTTTCATAATTGGTACAGGATTAGTCGGGACAGAACTCATAAAACTATTACATGAGAAAAAAGATTTATGTGTGTGCGGTATTTCCAATAGCCGAAAAATGATTCTTAATCAAAACGAGGTTAATCTTGACACGGTTATGGATGATTTGGATGGGGGTGAAATTGCAAATCTTGACCAATTTATTTCAAAGGCAATAGACGCGCCAAATTCTATTTTTGTAGATGTAACATCTTCACCGGTTGTTGCGGAACAAACAGCATTCTTAATTGAAAAAGGAGTATCGGTTGTTTCCGCCAGTAAACTCGCCAATTCTATGAATCAGAATTATTATGATTCAATTCGAGAGAATTCAAAAACGAGTGGCGCACAATTTAAATATGAGACAAATGTGGGCGCCGGACTTCCCATCATCGAAACTTTACAAACACTGATAGATACTGGCGATACGATTGAAAAAATTGAAGGTGTTATGTCGGGAACTTTGAGTTACTTATTTAGTCAATTTGATGGGTCGATTCCTTTTAGTCAATTGGTGAAAAAAGCCCGGAAAAATGGATTCACAGAGCCGGATCCAAGAGACGATTTAAATGGAATGGATGTTGCCCGGAAAATTCTCATATTGGCCAGAGAAACCGGTGTACAACTCGAATTATCTGATGTAAGCGTGGAAAATCTAATTCCATCTGAAATGGACCCAAATTTATCCGTGGATGAATTTTTAGACCAATTAGCCAAATTTGATTCTTATTTTCTAGATCGATATGAATCAGCGAAAAAAGAAAAAAAAGTTTTAAGATATATCGCAACTTGGGAAGGAGAAAAAGCAATTGTAGGATTAAATACTGTGGGAGAAAACAATCCATTTTTTCACCAAAATGGACGAGAAAATTTTCTTGTGTTTACAACCCGAAGATATCACGATACACCCATGGTTATTAAAGGACATGGCGCAGGTGCAGAAGTCACAGCTGCTGGGGTTTTGGGAGATATATTAAAATGCAAAATGTAAAAGAAAAAATTGCTGTTAGTGTATTAGGCGCCACTGGAATGGTGGGCCAAAATTACCTACGCATCCTGGAAAATCATCCTTGGTTTCAAGTGGTAGATGTAGCTGCATCCCCCCGTTCAGCTGGAAAAAAATATGTGGATGCAGTGGATGGGAACTGGCTCATGTCCACAAATATTCCAAATTCAATAAAAAATAGGATTGTTCGAGATGTCCGAAATTTTGACGCTATTCCCGAAAACGTAGCTTGTGTTTTTTCCGCCATGGATCTTCCTGAAAAAGCAGCCACCCGTGATATAGAATTTGAATATGCCAAAGCTGGCTATCCCCTAATCAGCAATAGTTCTGCCAATCGTTGGACGGATGATGTTCCCATGATTATACCTGAAATTAATCCGGATCATTCAGACATTATTCCCATGCAACAATCCAATCGGAATTTGCCATCAAGCGGATTTGTGGCAGTGAAACCCAATTGTTCAATCCAATCTTATTTAGTCACTCTAACTGCTCTGGAAGAAGCAGGATTCCCCGTGGCCAAAGTTCAAGTAACCACATTGCAGGCACTTTCCGGTGGTGGACAGGCAACCATCTCATCTCTAGAGATGCAGGATAATGTGATACCCTTTATTGACGGTGAAGAAGAAAAAACAGAAAAAGAGCCTTTGAAAATTTTGGGAAGGATAACAGAATCCGGAATTCAAAATATAGATAGAATTGAGATTTCAGTCATTTGTACGCGAGTTCCAGTTATTGACGGGCACACTGCCGTGGTTCATGTAACATTTAAAGAAAATATCCCAACTCTTGACCAAATAAAATCAATTTGGACTGATTTTAAGGGAATCCCCCAGGATCAAAACTTTCCCATGGCACCAAAACAACCCATCATTTATTTTGAAGAAGAAAATCGTCCCCAACCAAAACTAGATCGAAATTTAGAAAAAGGGATGGCGGTGAGTGTGGGGCGTTTAGCAGAAGATAAATTTTTTGATATTCGATATGTCGCCCTTTCTCATAATACGGTTCGTGGTGCTGCCGGCGGTGCAATTCTTATGGCGGAACTTCTGGTTAAAAAAGGATATATTAAACGGATATAGGGCAGTATAATGATTATCAACATTTATTACATTTTCTCTGACCCCACCCTTCGGCTTCGCTCTGGACAGGCTTTAATTCTCCCCTATTATAGGGGAGACAAAATAGGATTAATAAATTTTATTGACCCTTATTGGTGGAATATCCATGGTAAATAATTCAATTCGAATCCGGGCAACAGCTTCGGTGGCCAATGTTTCCTGCGGGTTTGATTGTATCGGATATGCTATTTCCGATCCCGGCGATATTGTAAAGATTGAAATACAAGAATCACCGGGGATAAAAATTGCTATGTCCGGAATAAAACATGAATCGATCCCTCTTGATCCTGAAAAGAATACGGCAGGAAAAGCAATCTTATCGCTCTTGGATGCTGTGGGAAGCAAACAAGGATTTAAGGTTCATATTGAAAAAGGGATTCCTCCGGGAAGTGGAATTGGCTCCAGTTCTGCCAGTGCAGCGGCGGCTGTATTTGGGGCAAATGAATTATTAGGCAATCCAGTATCTTTGAATGATTTATTGATTCATGGTTTGGCGGGCGAAGCAGTAGCATCCGGCGGATTCCATGCGGACAATATTGCACCTACACTTTTTGGTGGTATCATCCTAATCCGCAGTTATGACCCTTTGGATATCCTGAATTTGCCAGTACCAAAAAACTTATTCAGTACCGCTGTTTTACCCGAAATGACGATTAATACAAAAGAAGCGCGAGAAATTCTTCCGGAAAATATTCCCTTGAATACAGCAGTGCAACAAGCGGGAAACCTGGCTGGTTTTACTCTGGGGCTTCATGAATCAGACTTTGAATTATTGGGAAGATCCATGGTAGATCATTTTGCAGAACCCCATCGCGCCAAGCTCATTCCCGGATATAATAAAGTACGGCAATCCGCTCTGGATTCGGGTGCAATTGGTTGTGGAATTTCCGGATCTGGCCCTGCTGTTTTTTCCTTATCGGACTCTTTAGAAAAAGCCGAAGAAATTGGAAGAGCCATGGTGAATGCTTTTCAAAATTCAGGATTAGAAAGCAAAGCATATTGCTCACCTATTCACACGAAACCACCAGAAATACTGGACTGATTCTTGCGCTTTTTTAGCACAAAAAATAACGCTGTATCTGTTGGATTTAAGGATGCATTATTCCAAGGATTAGCTGAAGATGGTGGTCTTTATATGCCTGAAACTATTCCACATTTAGGGACTGACTTTTTCCAATCAAATTTATCCTATTCCGAATGTGCTGTTGGCATGATTCACCCATTTACAAAAGATGATTTAACGCTGGCTCAATTATCTGATATTTGTGAATTAGCCTTTGATTTCCCAATCCCAATAAAAAAATTAAATGAGACCGATTCTGTATTGGAATTATTCCATGGACCCACATTAGCTTTCAAAGATTTTGCCGCTCGCTTCATGGCCCGTACTATGTCGCATTTTCTTGAAAATGAAAATAAGGAAATCACCATTTTGGTGGCCACTTCCGGTGATACGGGCAGCGCAGTCGCTAACGGTTTTTTCAATATTGAAGGCATTAAGGTTATTATTCTTTATCCATCCAATCGCGTTAGTGCAATTCAGGAAAAACAACTTACCACCTTGGGTGGAAATATTACTGCTTTAGAAATTAACGGCACTTTTGATGATTGTCAGCGCATGGTTAAATCTGCTTTTCAAGATGCTGAATTACGGAGCCGATTCACCTTGAGTTCAGCTAATTCTATCAATGTGGCCCGGCTTCTCCCCCAATCTGTTTATTATGCCTGGGCTTGGAAACAATGTGGTGAAAACAATCCTATTATTTTTAGTGTTCCCTGTGGGAATTTCGGGAATTTGACCGCTGGATTGTTTGCAAATCGCATGGGAATTCCTGTGGAAAAATTTATTGCTGCAACAAATGCCAATGATACTTTTCCATACTTTTTAAACAGTGGCACCCTTCAAGATCAGGACGCTATCCAAACAATATCCAATGCTATGGATGTGGGTGTCCCCAGTAATTTAGATCGAATTCAAACCTTGTTTCATGATGATATAAACCTGATAAAGAAGGACATTTCCAGTTGGAGTATTTCAGATGACGAGACGAAAGACTGCATCCAAAATATCCATAATAACTTTGACTATCTAATCGACCCGCACACAGCAATCGGTGTTTTGGGATTAAATGAATATAGAGAAAAAACAAATTCTCGAACAAAGGGGATTGTACTTTCCACGGCACATCCGGGGAAATTCGCAGATGTGATTGAACCTATTATCGGGGAGAATATACCCTTAACAGATTCATTACAAATTGCCATGAAAAAGGAAAAAATTTCCATCAAAATGTCTAAGAAATTTTCTGACTTAAAGGATTATTTGCTTCCAAAATGATGTTTACAATAAATTCTTTCTCACCTTCTTTTTTCTCCACAAGAATGAATAATAAAATCCTTTTTACTCATAGATAGCCTTCCGTACTTTTTTTCATGGAACCAAAAGACAAAATTAAAGAATTGCGCCAAAAAATTGATTATTATGATGACCAAATGTTGGATCTGCTTGTAAAGCGATTCGCTGTGTCCAAAGAAATTGGGGAGATCAAGGCGTCCGGTAGTATCAATGTTGGGGACCCAAACCGCGAACAGGAAATCATTGATCGTCTGGCTAATAAACTTAAAGGGAAATTGGATAAAGACGACATCGCAGCCATTTTTGGACCCATTTACCATATTTCAAAAAAATTGCAGAAAAAGTAAAATAAGGTTGGTTCCCGTTCATTCCTGTCCTTAATATTCCCGCTCATGATTGACATAAACACAAATAATTATTACAGCTGGTATTGGTTTTTTAGCCACGAAGGGGTTTCATAGTCCCAGGAATACCTGTACATGCTGACTATGCTTAAACCCTGATAATTTCGGGGTTTTTTTTTGCTCAAAATGGATAAAACACAACTCACATTCGACGAATTTAAGCACTTGGTTTCCCACGGATCCAAGACTGTACCCGTCTATAAGCGGATATTAGCTGATTTGCTTACACCGGTAGCGGCGTGGGTTCATCTTTCCAAGAAAGCGGAATATGCCTTTTTGCTGGAGTCGGTAGAAAAAGGGAATCAATATGCGCGGTACTCTTATGTGGGAATCAATCCGCAAAAGATATTATCTCATAAAGACGGACAAACATGTATCACCGAAAATGGGAAATCCATTGAAATAGATAAGCCCTTTCTGGATTTACTTCGGGAAACACAATCCCAATATAATATGGTGAAACTCCCGGAAATTCCTTCTTTCACTGGTGGGTTGGTGGGCTATCTCGGTTACGAAACCATTGCTTGGATAGAAGATATTCCTACACACACAGATTCTGCCATGGATGTCCCCGAAGCAGTTTTTATGCTTTTTGAAGATATGATTGCCTTTGACCATCTGAAAGGTTCGGCGTTGGTAATCTCCAATGTAAAGGTGGATTCAAACCTAGATTTGAAAGTACAATTTGATGCAGCCCATTCCAGGATTGATATCATTGGCGAATCTCTACATTCTGATGTGGATTACCAAACGCCGGTCCGAGTGGAAAAAAGTGAAGTGTCTTCCAATTTTAATCAGGATACATTCGAATCAGCTGTACTAAAAGCAAAAGAACATATTGTGGATGGCGACGTTTTTCAATTGGTCTTGAGCCAGCGATTTGAACGACAAACTTCTGTAGAGCCAACAACACTTTATCGAGCATTACGAACCATCAACCCATCACCCTACATGTTCCATTTAAAGATTAAAGATTTTGATATTATTGGCGCGTCCCCAGAATTATTGGTAAAAGTGGAAGATGGGATCGTGGAAATTCGCCCAATCGCCGGCACACGGCAACGGGGACTTACTGACGAAGAAGACAGAGCCCTGGCTGATGATCTCATCAATGATGAAAAGGAATGTGCCGAACATTTGATGCTTTTGGATTTGGGGCGAAATGATGTGGGACGAGTTGCCGAATTTGGTTCGGTCACTATTCCTGAAAATATGGTGATTGAAAATTATTCCCACGTGATGCATATCGTTTCTGATGTGAAGGGAATATTGGCAAAGGATAAAGATCCCTTCGATGCGCTTATGAGCGGGTTTCCTGCAGGGACTGTTACAGGTGCACCAAAAATTAGAGCCATGGAAATCATCCATGACCTTGAACCTGATCGCCGAGATATTTATTCCGGCGCCGTGGGATTTTTTGATTTTACCGGGAATGTAAATACGTGCATTGCGATCCGAACCATGATTATGAAAAATGGCACGGTCCATTTTCAATCTGGCGCCGGCATTGTTCATGATTCAGACCCCACAAAAGAATTTGAAGAAACAGTAAATAAGGCAAAAGCCATTATGGCAGCGATTGATTTTGCTGAGAATGGGTTAGTGGCATGAGTTTATTTATTTTTACTGGGAATATTTTGAGTTCATCCTTTCGAAGGTTTGAAACCGTCGCAAGGTTTTTCTGGGGTCATAAATAATGATTTTGGTTATCGACAACTACGATTCGTTTACCTACAACCTGGTGCAATATATTGGGACAATCAATCCAAATGTAAAAGTGGTGCGGAACGACCAATTTAACTTGGAAGAAATTGATAATTGGAATCCATCGCACATTGTTATTTCCCCCGGACCGGGACGCCCGGAAGATGCGGGGAATTCTGTAATGGTCATACAAAAATATGGTGCATCAATTCCAATCCTTGGGGTTTGTCTTGGTCATCAAGCAATCACCGTGGCTTACGGTGGAACAGTCGTCCATTCATCAGAAATTGTTCATGGTAAAACAGCAATGATTCAACACAATGGATCCACGTTATTTAATAAGTTAGATAGCTCCTTTACAGCAACGCGATATCATTCCTTAGTAGCAGAACGGGATAGTTTACCGAAAGAATTAATAATTACAGCCGAACTAGAAAATGAGCTCATCATGGGGATTGAACACGAAACTAATCCGGTTTTTGGGGTGCAGTTTCATCCAGAATCTATTGCAACAGAAAATGGAATACAGATTATTCAAAACTTTTTAAATATTGTGACCACAAAACACACGGAAAACACGAAATGAAAAAAGGGCTCTAAAATGACTGAACTAATCTACAAAGAAGAAAGCTATAAAATTATCGGGGCCTGTTTTGAAGTCTATAAAGAAATGGGTTGTGGATTTTTAGAACCAGTTTATCAAGAATGTTTAGAGAAAGAATTAACTCTTCAAGGGATTCCTTTTGATGCACAAAAAATCGTTGAACTTAATTACAAGGGTCAAAAATTAGATAAAATTTACAAACCTGACTTCTTGTGTTTTGATAAAATCATTATAGAAATTAAAGCTGTATCAAAATTAAATAATGAATTTCGCGCCCAAATCATTAATTATCTTAATGCAACAAACATGAGATTAGGCTTATTAATCAATTTTGGGCATTTCCCAAAGATAGAACACGAAAGGTATGTGTTATGAAAATTTATTCCGTGTTTTTTGTGTATTCCGTGGTAGAAAACAAATGAAACAAATATTAGAACAATTACTCAATAAACAAAATCTCACGCGAGAAGAATCCTTCAATGTGATGCTTTCTATCATGTCGGGAAAATATGACGATGCACAAATCGCCGGATTCTTAATGGCGCTCCGGGCAAAAGGTGAAACGGTGGATGAAATCACCGGATTCGCCCAAGCCATGCGGGAAAAAATGGTTACAGTTCCACTAGGTTCTCCAGCCATTGATATGTGCGGAACCGGTGGCGATGCGCTTGGCACATTCAATATTACTACAGCTGCTACATTTGTGGTGGCCGGCGCAGGCGTTCATGTAGCAAAACACGGGAATCGCTCCATGACATCAAAATCGGGTTCGGCCGATGTGCTCCAAGCATTGGGAATTTCTATTGATAAATCGGTGGAAGAATCAACTAAAGAGATAGAAGAGATTGGACTGGGATTCATGTTCGCCCCCGCTTACCACCCCGCCATGAAACACGCCATTGGCGCCCGGAAAGCATTGGCCACGCGAACCGTATTTAATATTTTAGGACCCTTATGCAACCCTGCTGATGTGAAGGCTCAAGTCATGGGTATCTTTCATCCGGATTTGACAGAAGTTCAAGCAAATGTTTTGAGAGCGTTAGGCTCCACGGATGTAATGATTTTTCACGGCAGAGATGGATTGGACGAGATTTCCAACACCACTACTACTAAGATCAGCCAAATTCAAGGGGGTAGTGATGTAAATACATTTGAATTTGATGCCACTGAATTGGAAATAGAACGGGTTTCTCTAAATGACTTAAAGGGTGGCAAGCCAAACGAAAACGCAGAAATTATTCGGGAAATTTTGAATGGCGCAAAGGGGCCAAAGCGGGACATAGTTTTACTCAATGCTGCGGCAGGAATTGTAGTGGGCGGTAAAGCGGAAAACTTAAAAGAAGGATTAGCGAAAGCTACAGAAGCGGTGGATTCAGGCGCGGCACTTAACGTATTAAACCAATTGGCAAAATGAATATTCTCAAACAAATATTAGAAGTGAAGCACAAAGAAATGGAACGAATGATTCCATGTTTAAGCGATATTGACCATTTTGAAACGCAAAGTTTAAAAGATGCTTTATCAGTACCGGGAATTTCCATTATCGCCGAAATCAAAATGAAGTCCCCAAGTGAAGGCAAAATCCTACCCAATGCTGATCCGGTTCAAATTGCAAAAGATTACGAATCGGCCGGAGCTGCAGCAATATCTGTTTTGACGGATGAACAATTCTTCGGTGGACATGTCGATATTTTGAAAGCGGTTAAAAAGGCTGTTTCCATCCCCGTCCTGCGGAAAGATTTTATCATTAGCGACCATCAAATTGTGGAAGCCGGGGCTATTGGGGCAGACGCATTTTTATTGATTGCTGAAGCATTGAATGCTAACGAATTAAAATCCTTAATTGAATATGGAAACAAGATTGGATTAGAATCGCTGGTAGAATTCCACGGCGAAGAACATGCAGAAATTGTCGCACAACTTGTGCCGGACATTGTGGGAGTGAATTGTCGTAATTTAAAAACAATGACTACCGATATTTCTTATTTTGAAAAAATGATTTCGTCGCTTCCATCCGATTCTGTGAAAGTGGCCGAAAGCGGCATTTCTACATCCGATGATTTAAAATATATTTCTGACCTTGGCTATGATGCAGCACTCATTGGCACATCGCTCATGAAGACCGGAAATCCGGGAAAAGCATTGGAGACATTGCTTGGGAGACTCTTATGATTCCAACCAAGATTTGCGGTATCACAAACTTGGCAGATGCAAAAGTTGCTGTAAAAAATGGCGCTTCAGCGCTTGGGTTTATTTTTTATGATAAAAGTCCAAGAGCCATATCTATCAAAAATGCAAAATCCATTTCAGACCAATTATCGAAATCTGTTTCTCGGGTGGGCGTTTTTGTGAATCATAAAAAAGAATTTATCGACGATGCCATTTCTGAAATTCCATTAGATATGATTCAACTTCATGGTGATGAAACACCTGAATTCTGCGATCAGTTTAATGTCCCTATTCTTAAAGCAATCCGAATCAAAAATGAAAAAAGTCTATCAATCATGATTGATTATGATGTGGATGGATTCCTTCTGGACACCTATTCAAATGATGAATATGGCGGCACGGGTGTGACATTTGACTGGACCTTATTAAAAGATAAAACGGACACGCCAATCATTTTGTCTGGTGGACTCAATCCCGATAATATTTTAGCTGCGATCGCAGCAGTGAATCCATCAGCGGTGGACGTAAACAGCGGTGTGGAATCATCGCCGGGAATAAAAGATCATTCAAAAATTGAACAACTTTTCAACCAAGTTAAAAACACAGGAAATAATTTAGGAAGTGTTAATGTGTTTAAGTGCTCGGGTGTTCACGAACACATTAATACAGGAACACACTAACACGTATTTACTATGAAGAATAAATTTAAAGACTACAACCTACCAGACGCCCGGGGTCATTTTGAGAAATTCGGTGGCAAGTTCGTTCCTGAGACACTCATCCCAGCGCTGGAAGAATTGGAACGTTATTACGATGAAGCAAAAACTGATAACGCATTTCAACAGGAATTAAATCACCTTTTAAAACATTATTCCGGACGAAAAACAGCCTTGTATTTTGCCGATCGCATCTCGAAAGAATTGGGATTTAATGTGTGGCTCAAGCGAGAAGATCTAAACCACACCGGTGCCCATAAAATCAATAATGCATTGGGACAGATTCTGCTCGCAAATCGCATGGGTAAAAAACGGATTATTGCTGAAACCGGCGCCGGTCAGCATGGTGTAGCAACCGCAACTGTGGCGGCGCGTTTCGGGTTAGAATGTATTGTATACATGGGCAAAGAAGATATTCGCCGACAAAAATTAAATGTATTCCGCATGAATTTGCTAGGCGCAGAAGTTCGGCCCGTTTCTTCCGGGAGCATGACCCTGAAAGATGCCACCAACGAAGCAATTCGTGATTGGGTCACCAATGTGGAATCCACTTATTATTTAATCGGCTCTACCGTTGGACCCCATCCATATCCAATGTTGGTTCGAGATTTTCAATCCGTTATTGGCATAGAGACCAAACAGCAATTTGCAAATCAGTCCAATAGAGAATTGCCGGATAGATTGGTGGCATGCATCGGCGGTGGGTCAAATGCCATGGGCCTTTTTTATCCCTTTTTGAAAGATGATGTAAAAATTGTTGGCGTTGAAGCCGCTGGCAAAGGATTAGAGTCAGGTGAACATGCCGCAACTTTAACCAAGGGTGACTTCGGGGTTTTGCACGGCGCTGCAAGTACATTACTCCAAAATGAAGACGGGCAAGTGACGCTCCCCCATTCTATTTCCGCAGGTTTAGATTATCCCGGAATTGGTCCGGAGCATAGCTATTTGAATGAATCTGGACGAGTAAAATATTTTTCAGCTACAGACGAAGAAGCGTTAGATGCCTTCCAATGGTTATCCGAAAAAGAAGGTATTTTACCGGCATTAGAATCGGCACACGCTTTGGCATATTTACGTCAGAAAAATAACGGAATTGAACCTGATGAACATGTAGTCGTTTGCCTTTCAGGACGCGGTGATAAAGACGTTCATACTGTTGCAGACGCATTAGGGATCAACTTATGAATCGCATCCAAAAATTATTTAGGGAACCGAAAGAAAAATTGATTCCATTTCTTACTGCCGGTTATCCGAAATTAGAGAGTACAGTTGAATTAGTTTGCGCCGCGGCAGAAAGTGGCGCTGATATGGTTGAAATTGGAATCCCATTTTCTGATCCACAAGCGGATGGTCCCGTCATCCAGAAATCCAGTCAACAAGCGTTGGACAATGGGATGACGCTAAACAAAATATTTGAACAAGTGATACAGATTCGGAAAAGAACGGACGTACCCATATCACTCATGGGGTATTACAACCCAATCTTGAAAATGGGACATGAAACTTTTTTAAATCGCTGTGTTTCCGTCGGTGTCAATGGAGTGATTCTCCCCGATTTGCCCTTAGAAGAAGCAACGCCATTTTGTGAATTGGCCAAAGCCAAAGGTGTCTCTCCTATTTTATTGGTGGCGCCTAATTCGCCCAATGAACGCATTAAAAAAATATCAGAATTGGCGGGCGATCTCATTTATGCTGTGAGCATTTTGGGTATTACCGGAAATAATTTAGCGTCCAAGGATGCCTTGGCCGATTATTTGAATCGTGTTCGCGCGAATAGTGTAACCCCATTTGTAGTGGGATTTGGAATCAGCTCTAGAGACGATGTGGTTTGGTTCAATAAACATTCAGATGGTGCTGTGGTCGGATCATCAATTATTAAAAATATGGATGGGAAATCCGATCCTATAAATGCGACTGAATTATTAATAAAAATTTTGAAAGGAAATATATAATGACAATTGGAATCCAAGGCGGAAAAGGAAGTTTTTCTGAACAAGCTGCTCACGAGTTTGCCAATAATCACGGGCTAGAAGGGGCAGAAATTGTTTACCAAATTTCATCGGAGCATGTATTGGCCGGGGTGGAAAATGGCGAGACCGATTATGGAATCTTCGCCATGGAAAATGCGCAAGGGGGCGTGGTAATCGAAAGTGTGGAAGCGCTGGCAAAATACCGTTGCGACATTATTGAAATGTTTCATATTCCTATTATCCAAAACCTACTTGGCCTTGCAGGAATGCATGTGGGGGATATAACCGAAATCCATTCTCACCCGCAAGCATTACGACAATGTAAAGATTATTTAAGTGAACATTTTTGGACGCGACCCTTGATTGAAGACGATGACACAGCTGAAGCCGCTCGGAGATTATCTGAAGGAAAGCTGCCCAAAACTTCAGGGGTGATTGCCAATAAAGCGTGTGCTGATTTGTATGGATTAGAAATTCTCCAAGAAAGTATTCATGACCTGAAACATAATTTAACCCTATTCATTAGCATCAAAAAAATGGGGAAGTCATGAACAGTATTGGAATAATTGGATTTGGTCGATTTGGAAAAGTTTTGGCCAATATTTTACAGAAAGGTTTCGCCATAAAAGCATACGATCCAGCACCCGTTGGAGCATTCCACAGTGTTGAGTTCACGGATCTAGAATCTGTATTGAATGAAAAAGTTATATTTATCGCTGTGCCGATTCGACACTTTAAATCTGTAATTCAAGACATTGCTCCCAAAATTTCCGAAGGAACAACCATAATTGATGTGTGCTCTGTTAAAAAGCATCCTGCTGATATCATGGAAAAAAATCTTCCTGGAAATGTAGGCATCATTGCAACCCATCCCATGTTCGGACCTGATTCATTCATCTCCAATAATCGTCTAAAAATGATGATGAACAATACGAGAGACACGCATGATCAATTTAATTTTTGGCGTCAATTTTTCACGGATCAAGGCATCCACGTGATGGAAATGTCACCGGATCAACACGATCGGATGGCGGCACAAACTCAGGGCGTCACTCACTTTTTGGGACGAATGCTGAAAGAATATGGTATCCGAAAAACAACCATAGATACACAGGGGTTTAGAGATTTATTGGATTTGGTGGAGCAAACATGTAACGACACATGGGAGCTCTATACAGATTTGCAACTTTACAATCCGTACACAGACGAAATGATTGACAATCTTAAACTGGCGACAACATCTTTAGATAATCGCCTAAAGGAATTACAAAATGTGGAAGGCTGACAGCTGGCGAAATTTTACCGCCAAACATATTCCCGATTACCCGGATCAGGACCATTTATCAGAAGTTGAAACGACACTTGGTAATTTTCCGCCACTCGTATTTGCTGGAGAAGTTCGTTCTTTAAAACGGTCATTATCGGATGTAGCCGAAGGAAATGGATTTTTACTTCAGGGCGGAGATTGTGCCGAAAGTTTTTCAGAGTTTCACGCAAATAATATCCGGGACACATTTCGGGTAATCCTACAAATGGCAGTGATTCTAACATCCGGAGCAAACTTGCCCGTGGTGAAACTTGGACGTATGGCAGGCCAGTTCGCCAAGCCCCGATCCAGTAAAACTGAAACGATCGACGGTGTTGAACTTCCCAGCTATGCCGGTGATATTATTAATGACATAAATTTTGATCCGGTGAAACGCCAACCCAACCCTGAACGGATGCTGAAAGCTTATTCCCAAGCAGCTTCAACACTGAATTTACTCCGTGCTTTCGCCGATGGTGGTTACGCCGATCTACGACATGTGAATTCTTGGAATATGGGTTTTGTGAAAAGTGGTCCCCACGGTGAACGATATCGCCATTTAGCGCACCAAATTCAAGAAAGTCTAAATTTCATGGACGCGCTTGGAATCAATTCCACCAATACGCCCCAACTACGACAAGTCCGATATTACACCAGTCACGAAGCATTGCTACTTCCTTACGAAGAAGCGCTCACCCGCGTTGATTCCACATCTGGAGATATTTATAATACATCAGCTCATTTTGTCTGGATTGGGGATCGTACCCGCTTCAAAGGTAGTGCACATGTGGAGTTTTGTCGTGGGATTAAAAACCCAATTGGTATTAAGTGCGGTCCATCTTTGGATCCGGATGAACTTATTGAATTGTTGGATATTTTGAATCCCAATGATGAAGGTGGACGAATTACGCTCATTGCCAGATTTGGCCATGATAAAGTGGAATCCTACCTGCCTAAATTGATTCGGAAGATTCAGACGGAAGGTCGAACTGTTGTTTGGTCTTGCGACCCCATGCACGGAAATACAATCAAAAGTAGCAACGGAATTAAGACGAGACCCTTCGATAGAATTATTGATGAAGTGAAACAGAATATCCAAATCCATAAATCGGAAGGCTCTCGAATTGGGGGAATCCATTTGGAAATGACGGGACAAAATGTAACCGAATGTACTGGTGGACTCGATGAAATTTCTGAAGCAGATTTGACTGATAGATACCGAACCCATTGTGATCCAAGACTGAATGCAAATCAAGCCATTGAAATGGCTTTTTTAATCGCAGATGAATTGAAGGCGAATGGGCATTAAAAATAAAATAAAAGTGGAAAATCATATGATATTAAACATAGTTCTAATATTAATAGACCCCACTTTTATTCTCTCCTATTACAGGGGAGAAAGTAATAGAATACCACTAGAATGAACGTGTCCAAATTTTATAATTATTTACACATGTAATGAAAATAGATTTTATTTATGATTAAAGGCAAAATAACATTTCCGGGCGATAAATCCATCTCCCATCGTTCGCTCATGTTTGCAGCATTGGCAGATGGTGAATCACGGATATCCAACCTTTCCACTGGTACCGATGTGCAATCCACCCGAGAATGTCTGGAAGCGTGCGGAATAGATATTCGAGATGACGGTGATGATGTGGTCGTTACGGGTGGCAAATTCGCCGATCCGAAACAGCCCTTGGACTGCGGCAACTCCGGCACCAGCACAAGATTACTCTTGGGACTTTTAGCCGGACAAGGTGTCAATGCTACTTTCATCGGAGACGAATCACTTTCTTCCCGTCCCATGAATCGTATTTTAGATCCACTTTCTCAAATGGGACTGAAGTCCAAAAGTAATAATGGAAAACTTCCCATCACAATTTATAAAAGTGATTTAACCGGAATTGAATATGATTCCCCAGTTGCTAGCGCTCAAGTAAAATCGGCTGTACTCTTGGCTGGATTTGGGGCAAGTGGCGAAACGTCAGTTACTGAACCAATTTTATCTCGTGACCATACAGAAAAAATGCTAAAAGGACTTGGGGGAAACATTTCAACTCATGGACTTACAACGACTATTTCGCCATTAACATCCCCCCTTTTATCCTTTGATTTGACGGTCCCCGGTGATCCATCTACGGCAGCATTTTTTGCCGCAGCCTCAAGCATTGTTCCTAATTCCGAAATTATATTAAACCGCGTTTTAAGAAATCCCACAAGAATTGGATTTTATGGCGCTCTTCAAAAAATGGGCGCTGGAATGGACTGCCAAGAACAATGGGAAGATGCTGGCGAAACCATTGGTAACCTGAAAGTTTTTCAGCAACCACTCAATGCAATTACAATTACAAAAGATGATGTTCCCGGTCTTGTAGATGAATTGCCTATTATTGCTATTTTGGCGACACAAGCGAAAGGTAAAACGGAAGTCCGGGGTGCCGAAGAATTACGGGTGAAGGAATGCGACCGAATCCATGCGATTTGTAAAAATCTAAAAATAATAGGTGCGAACATTGAAGAACTTGAAGATGGATTTATTATTCATGGTCCAACACAATTGAAAGGTGGAGAGATTGAAACATTTCATGACCATCGCATCGCCATGGCTTTTACCATTGCGGGACTCGTTTCAGATGGAGATATTATTTTGGATTATCCCGAATGTGCATCCATTTCTTATCCTGAATTCTATGATGAATTGGAGCGATTGAATCAATGAAACGATTCGCTGTTATCGGTGATCCCATCGCCCACAGTATGAGTCCGATTCTTCATGAAGAGATATATGGACAACTTGGAATTGATGGATCCTTTGAAAAAGTACATGTAATGCCACATTCTCTTCGTTCTTTTGTGGAATCAAATAAATTGGATGGATACAATGTGACAATTCCCCATAAACAATCGGTCATTCCATTTTTAGATGAGTTGGATGATTCGGCACAATCCATTGGTGCTGTAAATTGCGTCCATAATGGAAAAGGATATAATACGGATTGGATTGGATTCACCATGGCAATGGAAGGAAACAATATCAATCTAAAGAAAAAGGATTGTTTGATATTGGGAGCTGGCGGCGCTGCACGAGCTATCGCTTATGCCTTAATTCAATCAAATGTTAATTCCATTTCGATTGTAAATCGCACAAAGAAAAAAGCCGACGATTTAGCTCAATGGATAAAATCAATTTCAGGTATTCCAGTTAATACGCAAACACATAAACGCTCGAACACTCAAACACTTATTATAAATTGCACACCATTAGGAATGTGGCCAGATACTGAATCCATGCCAAATGTGGAAATCCAAAATGGACAAATTTTAGCAGATACTATTTACAATCCATTAGAAACCGCATGGCTCAAAACTGGAAAAGAAAAAGGTGCAAAAACTATTGGCGGATTGGATATGTTCATCGCCCAGGGATTGGCATCAGCGGACATTTGGTTCGATGAAAAAATATCAGAAAAAATTAATATTTCTCTTATTTCTAATCGACTAATTGGAGAATTAAAAAATTAAAATGAATTGGTTCACATATCAAAATAGTATATACTCTCAGTATATACTTTGGAGAAAATAATGTCAAAAGCTCTCTCATTAAAAATACGCGATGAAATCTTTGATGAAGTTGAAGAAATTATTCATAAACTAAATACCCCCCGCAATGCATACATTAATAAAGCATTGGAATATTTTAATCTTATGAATCGTCAAAAGTTTCTAAAAGAGACCTACAGAAAAGAATCAAAAATGGTGAGTAAAAATTCACTTGAGATTCTAGAAGAATTTGAACAATTCGAAGAATCATTTACTGAATGAATATCCAAAAATTCAATGTTTATACGGCAGATTTAAATCCGAAGAAAGGTACGGAGCCAGGAAAAGTCCGTCCGGTGGTAGTGGTTCAAACCAACTTTTTGAATAATATTCATCCAAGTACTGTTGTTTGTCCGATTACAAGCAATGTAATTCAAAATTCAAAGTTATTACGGGTTCATTTGAAAAAAGGTGAAGCTGGGTTGAAACAAAATTCTGATATTCTTATCGATCAAGTTCGAGCCATTGATAATCGAAGATTTATTAATAAACTCGGTGAAATCCAACACAATCATAAACTCCAAATTTTAAGCAATCTTACCCATCTTATTTTAGAATAATACAGGTTTAATTATGTTAACACGACTCAAATTTCTCACAGCAGGTGAATCCCACGGTCAGGGCCTTCTCGGTATTTTAGATGGCATGCCAGCAGGATTAAAAATATCCGAAGAATATATTGGCGTTCATCTCGCCCGCAGGCAAATGGGCCACGGCCGCGGTGGACGAATGAAAATTGAAAAAGACTATGCAGAAATCTGGTGCGGTGTTCGCCACGGACAAACGCAAGGTGCGCCTGTTGGACTCATTGTCCGTAATAAAGATTGGGAAAACTGGACAAAGAAAATGTCCGTATCACCGGTGGAAGATGAGATCCGAAAAGTGACTCTCCCCAGGCCCGGGCATGCAGATTTAGCCGGTGTCCAAAAATATGGATTTGATGATATCCGCAATGTATTGGAGCGCTCTAGCGCAAGAGAAACGACTATGCGCGTGGCCTTGGGTTCCGTCTGCCGAAAACTACTGGGAGATGTTGGAATTGAAGTGGGCAGCCGCGTCGTTGAAATTCATGATGTAAAGGATAATAGCCCTTTCCCCAATAATGTTTCACCAAACGAATTAAGTAAAATTGCTGACGATTCTCCTGTACGCTGTCTAGACAAAAATGCGGAAGCGGCTATGATGCAAACTATTGACGATGCCAAAAATTCCGGTGATTCAGTGGGCGGTATTTTTGAAGTAATCGCCACAGGGCTCCCCTACGGTCTTGGTGCTCACACCCAATGGGATCGGAAACTTCATGCCCGAATTACTGCTTTAATGATGAGCGTTAATGCATTCAAAGGTATCGAAATTGGTGGTGGATTTAATGGTGCTGAAAAGTTTGGGAGTGAAGTCCATGATGAAATTGGCCATGATGGAGAAAAATATTTCCGCTATACAAATAATGCAGGGGGAATTGAAGGAGGCATGAGTAATGCCCAGCCCATCGTTTTACGGATGGCAATGAAACCGATTCCAACATTAATCAAACCGCTTCGGTCTGTGGATATTCATTCCAAAGAAGCAAAAGATGCCCACAAAGAACGAACCGATTCATGTGCAGTTCCAGCCGCATCTATCATTGCCGAAAGTATGTTGTGCTTTGTACTCGCCGATGCGCTTCTCGAAAAATTTGGGGGCGATTCGATGGAGCAACTCAATGCACACATGAAAGCAACTGCGAAATATTAAAAAAATGTGTGAGTTGAAGTATGAGGGCGTTCATGTTAGTTTGGAAAAAATCATGACTGCAACATTTTAACACATGAATAATATTTATTTAATCGGAATGATGGGGACAGGAAAATCGACTGTGGGAAAAATATTGTCTGAAAAAATGAATAAAAATTTTGTGGACTTAGATTTAGAAATTGAAAAAAGTACAGGAAAAACAATTACTGAAATATTTGAAAATGATGGAGAAGAAAAATTTAGAGATGAAGAATCAAAACAATTAAAACACTTTAATGAATCTATCATTGCTTGTGGTGGAGGTATCATTTTAAAAAATGAAAACTGTGAATTCATTTCAAACAATGGCACTGCCATTTTATTGACAGCTTCAATTTCTGAGTTATCCAAACGTTTATCTAAATCAGAAAAACGCCCCCTTTTAGCGAAAGATACAACAGAAGAAACTCTAACTAAAATTTGGTTAGAGAGACAATTGTATTACTTAAGTACGGCAGATTTAACCATCGAAACTGATGGTAAAAATCCCGAACAAATAACAAATAATATTTTGACAAACTTAACATTATGAAAACAATAGAATTAAAATTGGGAGAACGATCCTACGACATCCATGTAGAATCCGGCTTATTGAAAAAAATCCCTTCAATATTAGCGGATCAAAATCATGGGCAAAAATGGATTATTATTTCCCAATACAACTTGATGGAGTTGTTTGGGTTTGATTTAATGTCAAAACTAAAAAAGGAAGGATTTGAGTGCGATTATATCACACTTCCTATTGGCGAAGCGGCAAAAAGCATGAATGAATTCAGTCGTGCCATAAGTCAAATGATTGAAATGAAATGTGATCGTTCAACAACTATTTTAGCATTGGGTGGTGGCGTTGTTGGCGATGTGGCTGGGTTTGTTGCTTCCTCTTTTATGCGCGGCATCGAATATTATCAAATTCCCACAACTCTGCTAGCGATGGTAGATTCTTCCATTGGCGGTAAAACTGGTATTAATATTGCTGAGGGGAAAAACCTGGTTGGCTCAATTTATCAGCCACAAGGTGTTTTAATTGATCCCGCTATTTTAGAATCATTACCCCGAGAAGAAGTGATTTCAGGATTAGGTGAAGTCATAAAATATGGTGCCATTCGTGATGTTGAATTTTTAAATAATATTTCCGAATGGTTAGACGATATTGATTCCTTCCCTTTCGAAAAAGCTGTGCAGCGCGCATGTGAAATTAAAGCAGAAATAGTATCATTAGATGAACGTGAAGATGGGCTTCGCAAACTTTTGAATTTCGGCCATACAGTGGGTCATGCTTTAGAAGCTCACTTAGGGTTTGGCCGAATTCGTCATGGAGAGGCCGTTTCACTTGGTATGAAATGTGCAGGATGGATTTCTGAACAATTGGGTTTCTTAAGCCCTCTTGAAAATAAATCGCTTAATAAAATTATTGATAAGCTCACATTGCCAAACGTATCAAAAGTAGATCCAAACACAATTCTTTCTTTTGTAAAAAAGGATAAGAAGGTAAGAAATGGGATTCTTCACTTTGTTGTTTTGGATGCATTGGGAAAAGGGAATACGAGTGAACTAGTTTCTGAAACATTGATTATGAATTCACTCAAGGTGATCCGATGAAAATCCTTGTTATTAATGGACCAAATTTGAATTTATTGGGAATACGGGAGCCGGATGTTTACGGGACAGATACCCTAGAAGATATTGAAAACTGGTTAGACAATCAGTCTGAAGCATCGAGCCATGAAATTAATTGGATCCAATCAAACCATGAGGGTGAGCTAATCGACCAGTTACATAATTCAATTGGAAAATTTGATGGTATAATTTTTAACCCAGGAGCATATACTCATTATTCCTACGCGCTAAGAGATGCTGTTGCATCAATCCCCATTCCAACGATTGAAATTCATCTTTCCGATATAAATCAAAGAGAAGGGTTTAGAAAAATATCCGTTATTAAGGATAAATGTATAGGTCAAATTTGTGGATTAGGAAAATTGGGGTATCTCGAAGCCCTTAAAGCATTAACTAATTATATATAAAAGAAAAGCTATTTCTTTAGTTAGACTCTTCTGTCTTTATTGAATCGGCGGTTTGATTCACGACGGTCTTCATTATTTCTACTATTTGAACGCCTAAGTTCAATTTTGACTGAAAGTTTAGGTCTTCGTCGATCCTTTTTTCTTCTACCGACTTCGCGACGATCATTTCCTCGCCGTTCATCACCTCTTTGCTGACTAGTCAAAATAATATTCTAAATAATTAAACTCTAGCATTGGCAAGAGCTAAAAATAAATGGGTAGTTCAAATTAACCTTTAAAATCCACAAAAAGTGTGGATTCTGTTTTGACAAGATTAACTTTATCTGTCATATCTAATGCACTTACAGCTTGTTCAATCATTGCCATTTCATTTTTATGGATAAACGCATCTGCACGAGCAATATAAGCCAGATTTTTTACCACCTTATATCGATCCTCATCCGTAGGAAATAATTCTTTCAGTGCTGTGAGTGACGTTCCATATTGAGCACTTCTGGATGATTCATTTCCCAGATCAATAAATTTATCGATGACCTCTGCTTCAATCGAATAATATTGATCATCAGAAATTTCTGGTAACATTACTTTCACATTGCCACGCATGGCTTGTTTTTCAGATTCATCTACTTCACCGTCTGCTAAGAAAGATACACAAACGAATGCGTATACTAAATCGTGATGTTGGCTCCAATCTGCCATAAAACCCTCTTCTGTTATTTATTACTTGTATTGTTTTAGCCGATGTAAACAAATACCTCTTAGACACCGCCTAGGTATTGCGAAAAATTATGGCATGTTGGATAGAAATTCAAGATTTGTGAGTAAAAATCATTCACTTTATTTTTAAGATGGTTTATTGTTTCAATACCATCCCCATTGTAGTTTTTCTTTTCCAATCAGAGGATAATATTAACTAAAATGAGTCTTATTTCATTCTATACATACAATTTTGTCTCCAATAATGATTTATTAAATTTAAATTTCTAAATAAATAAAGTACTCTATGGAAACATTTTATTCAACACTCGTAAAATTTAATAGTCTCCAATTCAAATACCGTACATCTATAACTTTCTTATTGGTGCTAATTGGTGTCTTGGTTTCAGATATTCTATTTCATATTTATTTTCCATCTATTGTTAATTTTCTTGAGAGTCAATTCAGTATTGTATTATCAGATCATGAGAGTATTGATTTAGGATTTGCACCTGAAATTTGGGGTGGAGTCTTGGCCATGGTATTGGGAACCCTGATTATTGTCGTGGCAATTGCTGCAGAATCTTCTCCAAAACTTATGGATTTATTTGTGAAAGATTGGTTGAGTTTGATTTATGTATGGTTTTTAATCCTAGCGTCCCTACATGCAACCATTATCATGTTTTATGTTGAGCCGTTGAATAGGGTTTCCAGCATTGTACTTAATACGTACGTTTATCTATTCATCGGTTCTATCTTCACGCTTCCCTATATTTTTTATATTCTGTTATATTCCAAGACGAGCAATGTTGTTGCGACTATTTCCGGAATTATTAAATCGTTTATTTTTAAATTAAAAAAACCATCAATTCGATCCGCTATGAATAATAGTCTCGATGTCGTTGAAGAGTATCAAAAAGAAATTATGGGATCACTCGATCAGTTAGATGATCTTCTGGCATTCACAGAATTCAAGGAAACTCAAACAGAAATTATTAGACAAATCAGTACAATTATCCAAGCTTATATCCGTGAGAAGTCTCAGTTTAATCCTAAGTTTTTTAATTTAACTCCCACAATAAAGACAAATGCAACTTTTCGCACTTATACAGAATCACAATATCAAGAAATGGCAAAAACTTTTACTTTTTATGAAATTAAAGTTTTTCGTCTTTTAGGAAATTCTTATATCAAAATGATTGAAAATGATCGCTTTGATATTGCATCTCTTATCCCGGCAGAATTAGTTGATGTTGGGAAAACATGTTTGGATATGAATGATAATACAATTTTAGATAATGTAAATATCCGATTTAATACCCTTTTCCGATTTGCTATGAAACATGCCTACAAAAATAATGAACCAAGAAATTTATATAATTTATCATTTCATTATTCAAATATGATTCAGGAATATGTAAAGGCAAACCGTGTTGATATGGCAAAATATTGTTATGATAAATTTAAATTTTACGCCAATGATATTTATAAAAATGCTGAGGGGAATCCATCTCTCTATTTTATTGTGGACACGTTAACCTTTGAATTAAGGAAATGTCAAGTTTTGATCTATGAAAAAGGATGGAGCGATGAGGATCAAATGGAACTATTGAAATTAATCCTTCAGTTGGATAAACCACCCGGCTACTCAAAAGATGGTGTAGATAAAGGCATTTTAGGTGGGAATAACGGAACAAGAAGAATCCAAATTGGATTAGCTTTATTTTATTTATCGGTTGATAAAAAGGGTTTTGCCACAGCGATTGCTGAAGACTATTTGGATGACCTTGCATACTTCGATGAAAAATCTTTCAAGGCAAACGCCAATACACAATGTTTTCTCCTGTCCATTTTTGGGCCTACCTTTTGGGAAGATACAGATCGCGGAAATCTCAATATTTATTTTGCACCGGAAAAGGATCAACTGGAAGCCTTTAAGGAACTCTTATTTGAGTTGATGGATAATCGTTTGGAAGCCTTAGAACGGGATGTTCAATTCCTTACCCTCGAGGCAGATAAACTTATGCAAAAGCGACAACGTCAGGATGGGTATTTGAATGATTCGGATAAGGAACGGATGGAAGACCTCCAACGCAAAATTTCTGCTCGTGAAATATCCGATGATGATTCACCAACGGCTTGGACAATCAATCATGATATTCTTTTCACCCTTCTGTGTATTTCCTTTTTTGCGGATCAAGAAATTGATGAATTAGAAAAAGATGTTATTTATGAGAGTTTTGGAAAATTTTCGAAAGATGTGACCCATGAGAGTTTTAACTCTGACTTTGGATTGGCAACCCGAAAATTCATTGACCTTAAAAATGAAAAGTCTAGACAAGAACAGTACGTGACTTCATTAATAAATATTAAAAATTCTGATGAAACTGATTCAAATCAATTATTGAGACTCATCCATGCATTCATTGATATTGCTAATGCAGATGAATTTATTCATGATAATGAAGTGTTACTGATTCAAAATGCATTAACGACGTGGAACTTGAATATAAAGATTAATAAACCAAAATCAGGTGATAGACTAGAAATTCAAGAATAAAATAATATTATCAGAAGAATCGATGCGTTGCAAAGCATCCTGCAAAACATTCCTTCTAGCGAGTTAGAGCAAAAAAGAAAGCCTGAGTTAGATTAGAAATATCGGCGCTGGCTGTTGCAAGGTTTTGAACGGCAGATTTTGCTACTTCAAAATAAACAGAGCCACCCACTTCAGGATTATCTTTTACAATATTCGAAAAATCATCCAGTTTTAGAATACCATATTGAATAGATGTTGTTGCATGTACATTGGCAGTTCTAATTGCATCATCTAACACTAATGAAAACTCACCAATTCCAAAAGCAGGGGATTGAACCACCGATACAGTAGCTTTATTTATAGGATCTGTTGTTGGAGGGGGATCCGTTGTTTCAAGCCGAATGATAGGTTTTCGAGATGTTGTTATTCCCGATGCAGTTTTAACCATCATATTCTTGGAAACCTCTACTTGCCCTTGAAAAATTAATATCATCGTATTTCCAGTACCGCCTTCCATCAATAATTGTTCCCTTGGTTCACAATCTTGAATTTCAACAACTGATGCAATTTGCTCACATATGTTGAGTGGTACTTTTCTAAAATAATTAATCTTTTGAATTTGTTCTGCTGTTGGATTCATAATTTACCTCAGTACCAATGCTCTATGTTTTTCATCAATGGTGTAATCATCAGCGGGATTTATTTCGACTTTTACATGCTCATCATTTGTCAGATTAATGCCGGCACCATCTAATTGTTCTTTAATCATATTCCGAATCAATGGAGTACCGCTGTCACCCATTTGTTCTTCTAAGCTAAATCCTGCTTTTTGAATTGTGTATCCAACCAATAGCCAATTATGTTTGAATTTGAAAAAAGCAGATATCTTTTCGTGAGTCTGTCCCGTTAAGCTTCTTGGGATTGGCACTTCTTGTAAACCCTTATCTTTTTCTTCCTGAAGGATTAAATCATCAAAAAATTGAGGGACACCGGGATCTGTAACGTGTTTTGCCAATAAATGTGGAACATGGGCATCAGGGATCACAATCTCATTTACATTAGCTCGTTGTAGGTGGGATACATTCTCAGGATTAATTACATGAGCAATAACATTACATGATTCTGCTATAGCTTTTGCCGTCAAACACGTTAATACTGTTTTATCTTCATCTGGCTCTTCATGAGGTAACAAACCTGTATTATCCGGCAGGATCATCAAAGTGGTTGCCCTCTCAAGGAACGCTTTTTTTAAAATAAGCTCTTGGGTGAAATTCCCTGGTATATGGGAAATCTCGAGTCTTTCAAATCCAAACCCAGCTATAGATCTTTGCATTGGCTCTGATTCCATTTCATTCACTAGAATGACTTGGGATATTGAATCATGATTCGCATCAATAATTTTTAAAATTGAAGGAACAAAATTATTCCATCCTGCAATGACCAAATGTTCTTTAAATTTACTTTCTTCCAATGTATCATCTCCTTTTAATCTTTGTGCAACCAATACGGATGCCACAGCCCCGCCCAACATTGTGACGACGCCAAAGTTCAATAACATTACAATAATGGTAAGAAATTTCCCCAAATGAGTTACGGGGCTTACATCTCCATACCCAACAGTTGTAAAGGTTACGACTGACCACCAAAATGTATGAAAAAATGTATCTAACCAATTTGGATTTTCACCGCCGAAAAGAAAGGTCTTACCAACATGGCCAGTCACGCTTTCTTTAAACATATCATATTCGACAATAGTCAATGCAGTTGTGGATACTAGTATAAGTAAAATAGACCAGATGGCATAACGGAAAAACTCATTTTCCCTATAGAATGAAATTACTTTTGAGAATATTTTTTTCAGTGGAAGAGTTCCTACTCTCTTACCAATATTCTCTTCATCATCTGTAATAGATTGAATGATTTCTAAATCAGAAAATTTATTTAACTCACCAATATTTTCATCCATAGATTGAATAGATTTGTCCGATCCAATTTCAGATGTGGTAGTCTTACGTTTTTGATTTTCAGAATTATTTGCTGTCATTTTCTTCAATTCAGTGTGTGTATGCTCATAAATCGAACAGAAAGTATAAAAAATACTATCGAATTATAATAGAATAAGCAAATAGGAAGTTTATGAATGAAATTCTTGGATTGACCGAACATCTATCTTTTGATGAGCTAATCTGATTGCCCTTACCGCAGCATTTGCACCGGATAAAGTTGTAATGACAACAATCCCCTTTTGAATACAAGACCGACCAATGGATTCTTCATCATAACGAGCTTGAGCTCCCATGGGTGTATTTATTACAAGATTAATTTCTCCATTCTTAATTCCATCAACAATATTTGGGCGACCTTCACCTACTTTGAATATAGATTTCGCATGAATACCATTGCGATTCAACTCCGTTGCCGTTCCAGATGTTGCCACGAGATTAAAACCAATT
>Ga0207991_1000443_pt1 | contig 28211 bp, 23 predicted proteins | sample ETN07SmetaG_FD_185786 | JGI IMG/M metagenome (GOLD analysis project Ga0207991, IMG submission 185786) | Marine microbial and viral communities from oxygen minimum zone, Eastern Pacific Ocean - ETNP2014F14-07SV275 (SPAdes) (version 2) | ecosystem: Environmental > Aquatic > Marine > Oceanic ...
TCCGAAAGCCACTCCCACAGCGTTTCATCGGGAATTACCGAGCCGCACTCGCCGAGCAGGCGCTGGGCCAGCAGCCGCCAGTTGAATGCCTCGCCGCCAATCAGGTATTCAAACGTCTCGCCCCCGACATCCTCGTTGGCGAGCGGCCAGTCCGCAATGGCCTCCAGAACCGTGAGTTTCCAATCGCTTTCGGCCGAACCGATGCTTGATTTCAGCCGAGATATAGCAGCGAGCGCTTCTTGAGCCGACATTTCTGACGACTCGGACAACCCGGGTTTCGTATCTTGTTGTTTACTGCTGACCACGGAAACGGTTGAACTCGTATCTTTCGAACTTGGGCAACTCCAGGAATGCTTTTAGCTCGACGTAATGAAGCGTGTTGATCACATTTGTCGCTTCGACCCACCCTCGAATTGCTGTCTGGACACCGAACCGCATGTTTTCGAACTGCCATGTCCTGTGCGAGTCGGTGCTAACCGCAAAGACTACACCCAGTTCGACCGCCCGTTTAACATGGTCGGCACTTAAATCCAGCCGATCGGGCGATGCGTTTATTTCCATCACGGTACCGGTGCGCACTGCCGCTTCCAGCACTGCGTCTAGATCCATCATCACCGGGGCACGACGCTCAAGTAGACGAGCGGTCAGATGACAGATCACATCGACGTGCGGGTTCTCCATCGCCGCTATTACCCTCTGGGTCATGGTCGCCTCATCCTGCTCCATGCCCGAGTGAATCGAGGCGATGACGATATCGAGATCGGCGAGTAGTTCGTCATCGTAATCGAGCGAACCGTCGGGCTTAATGTCCATTTCTGTGCCGGTCAGCAACCGTAAGCCCGGTGTTCCATCGTTCATTTCACGAACCGCATCGTTATGCGCAATCAGAAGGTCAGGTTCCAGGCCGTTGGCGACCGTCGCACTCGGGGAGTGATCTGTGATCGCCAGGTATTCGAACCCACGCTCCCGCGCGGCTGCCACCATCTCCGCCATCGAGAACCTGCCGTCGGACCAGTTGGTGTGGGAATGGAGGTCGCCACGAATATCACCGGGTTTCAAAATGCCTGAAAGACCGCCTACGGTCCCGCCGGCAGAACCGCCCGAACTGGCCTTTTCGATCTCCCCCGAGTCCTCGCGCAATTCAGGGGGAATGAAGCCCAGACCGAGCCTTTCGTAAACGCCTTGTTCCGTCGCGACCTCGACTGCATCGCCCGATTTAGCGTCGTGCAGACCTGCTGAATCCAGCCTCAGTCCGACCTCTTCGGCGATTTGCTCAAGCCGTGTGCCATGGGCGATTGAGCCGGTTGCGTAAACGAGCGCCGCCGCGAATGCAACGACCGGAACGACTGTAATCGAAAATTCAAGACCCTCGGAGTTGTCAAACCTCGCGCTAGATTCGTCGTGTGCCAGTACGTCACGCACGTTGCCCAGCGTGGTGAACGCATCGGTTACCAACGCCGCGGCGTCATCGTCGCCGGTAGCACAGACGATGTTGATATCGTCAACCAGTTCGGCCCCGCGCCGGACACTTCCTCCCACTTCGATACGCGCGATATCAGGACAGCGGTCTCGAAGTTCAATCATCACACTGTCGGCCGCTTCGGTCGCCCTGCCAAGCCCAACCCGACTCCCCTGTTCAATCCGCACGTTCGTATGGCGGAGGATCGACTGAGCAACTTTTTTACTGATCCGCGGAAGTTTCTCGAACGCCCCGGACTCGATCGATGCCGCCAGCTGCTCGAACGAGCTGATACCGAGCTCGTCCGCTGCGTTCATCGCTGTCTTCGGACCGATACCCGGAATCTGGACGAGCAGCAGCACGCCATCGGGAACTTCCTCGTGAAGCCGTTCCAGAAGCCCCAGCCGACCCGTCCTGATTAACTCCTGTGTCTTTTCGACAATCGCCTTCCCAAATCCGGGGATCTCACCCAGGCGGTCGGCATCGTCAACGATGTCGCGAATCGGGAACGGCAGGCTTCGTACCGCATCTGATGCTTTCGAATGAGCACGAACTTTGAAGATGTTCTCGCCCTTCGCCTGCATCAGCACGGCAACATCGGCAAAGACTTTGGATATAGCGGAGTTGTCCATCGACAACAGGATATCGCGCCGCGAGGGTTTGGCACCGGGTGTGCGGGGCGCTCCTGACTGCCCGAGCAAAAATCCTGGAGGGTCCGCCAGAGCCCGTTCGAAAACAAGTCGGCTCGCTTCCGCTATCCCCGGTTACACCTGCCGACCAAGCGCTTACCAACCCCTGTCGGGGGAAACGTGCCACTGGCGCGCCAATGGCACTAGGCGTCTTGTTTCGCCTGTTTGCGCTGCAGGCGTTCGAGCTTCCGCCGTTCGGCCCGTGACATCTTGCGGCCATCGGGCGTGTGAGTCGGTATTTGCGCTAGGCTAGTTCCACCCGCCTGCCTTCCGCCGTGCCCGGAGTTCACACTCGACATCACCGACTTCTGCCCGGCAAGCGCACTGGCCTTCTGACTCGAAACATCGGCCTCGGCCTTCGTCGCGCTCATCGCCGGAGTTTGCGACCTGCGCGGGGGTTGCTGGTTCATGGCAGCCCTGAATATCGTCCTTGCAACAGTCGATTTGATCGTCGTGTCGAGCGACGTAAACATCTGAAACGCCTGGTGCTTGTAGGCGATCAGCGGATCGCGCTGCCCCGCGGCCTCAAGCCCAATGCCCTGCCGCATGTTGTCCATCGAAGTGAGGTGTTCGACCCAGTGCTCGTCGATGGTCCGCAGCATAATCGTGCGCTCGAGCCGGTGCAGCAGGTCCGCCCCGAACTCTTCGGTGCGCTTGTCATAAATCTGGCCGATGATATCGAGAACAGCTTCTTCGATCTCCTCGGGGCGCATTTCGTAAATATCGTCTTCCGACGGAAAGCCCTCGGTAGTAGGAAAGACCACCATCAGATCGCGGAACAGCCCCTCGACATCGTAGTTGTCGGTAGCACCCGAAATCCGCACTGCGACTATCTGGCGCAACTCCTCTTCGACATACTCACTGATCGTCGGTCGCAGGTCTTCACCATCGATAATCTTGTCTCGCAACCGGTAAATGACATCGCGCTGGGTGTTTACAACATCGTCGTAATCGACCAGGTACTTGCGAATTTCAAAGTTCTGACCCTCGACCTTCGACTGTGCCGTTTCGACCGATTTGGAAACCATTCGGTTCTCGATCGGAACGTCCTCTTCCCAGCGGAATAGGCTCATCGCACCCTTGATGCGGTCGCCCCCGAACCTGCGGACGATGTCGTCCTCGGTCGAAAGAAAGAACTGTGTCTCACCGGGGTCGCCCTGCCGACCGCAGCGGCCGCGCAGCTGGTTGTCGATGCGGCGTGACTCGTGGCGCTCAGTCCCGAGTACGAACAGCCCGCCCTTGCTGATTATCGAATCGTGGTCGGCCTGCCAACCGGCCTCGGACGCCGTCGTCATATCGGGGTTGCCGCCCAGGATGATGTCGGTACCACGTCCTGCCATGTTGGTCGCCACGGTTACCGAACCGGGCTTGCCGGCCTCGGCGATGATGTTGGCCTCACGTTCATGCTGCTTGGCGTTGAGCACGTTGTGCGGGACGTTTTTTCGCTTCAGCAGGTCGGCAAGCAGTTCAGATTTATCGATGCTGGTCGTACCGACCAGCACCGGCCGACCATCGTCATGCAACTCACCGATCCGCTCGGCGATTGCGTTCCACTTGGCCTCTTCGGTCATGTAGATGTAGTCGCCCCGGTCGATTCTCTGCGTCGGCCGGTTGGTCGGGATTTCGACCACCTCGAGCTTGTAGATCTTGTTTAGTTCTTCCGCCTCGGTGGTCGCCGTACCGGTCATCCCCGAAAGCTTGGCGTACATGCGGAAGTAGTTTTGCAGGGTGATCGTGGCGTAGGTGTTCGACTCGCGTTGGACGCGCACTCCCTCTTTGGCTTCGAGGGCTTGGTGGAGACCGTCGGAGAATCGCCGACCCGTCATCAGCCGACCCGTGAATTCATCGACAATCACGACTTCGCTGTTGTCCTGCACAACGTATTCACGATCGCGGGCGTAGATGTGCTCGGCCCGGATGGCGTTTTCGGCAAAGTGCGAGAGCACATCGTTTTCGGGGCCGTAGAGGTTGTCGATCTTTAGTTCCCGCTCGATCGCCACGATACCTTCTTCGCTCAGCACGATCGTCTTGCGCTTGTCCTCAATCTCAAAATGGACATCCGGAACCAGTTTTTTCGCCATTTGGGCGAACTTGCGATATTCCTGTCCCTGCTCACGGGCCGGACCCGAAATAATCAGCGGGGTACGGGCTTCGTCGATAAGGATGTTGTCGACCTCGTCGACAATCGCGAACACGCGCCCACGCTGTACCCGGCGGTCGGCCTCGCCAACCATGTTGTCGCGCAGGTAATCGAAGCCAAACTCATTGTTGGTGCCATATGTAATGTCGCACGCATAGGCTTCCTGCTTCGTCGCCGGTTGAAAGTTATCTTCCGGCAACCGCACGGGCGGTGCCGTTTCACCGGTGTCACCAACTTCAGGGGCTGCGGCCTCAGACCCGACTCCGCCCTCGGCAATTGGAGCTTCGGGGTTGAACACCCACGACGAATCGTTCTGGAGGCAACCAACGGTGAGTCCGAGCGCGTGGTGTACTGCACCCATCCAGCCGGCGTCACGTTTGGCCAGGTAGTCGTTCACCGTAATAATGTGCGCGCCCTCGCCGCTTATGGCGTTGAGGTATGTCGGCAGTGTTGCGACAAGGGTCTTGCCCTCACCAGTGCGCATCTCGGCGATCTTACCCTGGTGAAGAACAACCCCACCGAGCAATTGAACGTCGAAGTGGCGCATGCCCAGGGTACGTTTGGATACCTCGCGGACCGCAGCGAACGCTTCGGGAAGAAGATCGTCGAGTTCTTCCCCGTCCTCGTAGCGAGTACGCAGCTCTGTGGTGACATCTTTCAGCGCCTCGTCACTGAGCTTCTCATACTCGGGTTCGAGATCGTTGATCTCGCCGACAAGCGGCTGGATGTCTTTCAGGGCCTTTTCGTTGGAATCACCAACGATTTTGTTGAAGAGCTTAAACATATATCGCTTGCAGCGCGCCGTTTTACAGGGCGGGCGCAGGGGTCGGGACTAAATCACCCGCTCTGAAGGGTGAACAGTTCTCCGACCGAACGGCCTTCATGGATTCGCCTGATCGCCTCTCCAAGAAGGGGTGCGATCGAAATTACCTTTATCTTCGAGTTTACTTTGTCTGCCGGCAAGGGCACTGTGTCGGTTATTACTACTTCTTTGATATAAGGCTTCTCCGCCAGTCGCGTAGATGCATCGCCGGGCAGCACTCCGTGGGTGGCAACCACGTAGATTTCTTTCGCACCGGCGGCGATGACAGCTTCGGCTGCGGCAATCATCGTGCCACCGGTGCCGATTTCGTCATCGAACAGAATCGCCAATCGACCGTCCACGCTTCCAATTACGTTCAGACTTTCGACGCGGTCTTCGTTACCGACTCGGCGTTTCTCAACTATCGCAAGCGGGGCGCTGATCCAGTTGGCAAAATCGCGCGCCTTTTTTGTAATGCCAATATCGGTGGCAACAACCACGGGGTCGTCAAGGTTTCGATCCAGGAAATACTCGACCTGGCGCGGCATCGCGGTGAGCTCGTCTACCGGAACCTGGAAAAAGCCCTGCACCTGCCCGGCGTGCAGGTCGATCATCACCACCCGGTCGGCACCCGCCGTCTCAAGGAGGTCGGCAACGAGACGACCGGTGATCGGCACCCTGGGTTGGTCTTTCTTATCGGTACGGGCGTAACTGTAAAACGGGACAACTGCCGTGATGCGACCGGCCGACGCACGCTTGGCGGCATCGATCATGATCAACATCTCCATGATGTGATCGTTCACGGGCTCGACGGTCGACTGCAGGATAAAAACGTCCTTCTGACGAACGTTTTCCAGAATTTTGACAAAGGTATTGTCGTTGCTGAACTTGAAAACCTCGACCTGCCCGATGTCCTGTCCGAGGTAGTCGCAGATATCGCGCACCAGTTGCGGGTGCGAGTTACCAGCAAAAATGACGGGGTTTCCGTTCGTTCCCAGCATCAGGTCCCCTTGAAATTCTCAAACTCCGGGTGCCGATTCAAACAAAGCGCGACCACCGTTTCAAGGTGGTACTAAGAGGATAACGTTATTGCTCCGACTCCGGCGCGCATTTCGAGGGAAGTTTCAGGTTCCATCGTCATTTAATCCTCTCGCCGTTGTGGGGAAAGAGCCGGGATCATTGCCGCGCTGGTCGCCGCCTGAACGGGGTCGGGATAGACGGGAGTGCCCCGGCGCTTCCGGGCGTGCGGGTTGCCGACGGTCACACATTCCGCGGGTCGAACGGATTTGCACTCCGGGAAGCCATCGCTCCAGTCCGTACGTTGCCCTGGTCAAGCTGAACCCGGCAGAGGCCTGATTTCGGCCCGCCACTGCTCGGCGCGCTTAATAGTGGCCGGTCGGTGCGTTTATACGTTCAGGCGACCTTCTGATCGGCCTGCGCGGCTGCCACTTCGGGCGCTTCATCCTGTCCGCCGAACAGGTTCCTCGCCATCTCGGGCGAAAGATCCTTCGAAAATCCGCACTGCAGTCATTTCAAGAACATTCCGTGCATGTCGCTGTCGGCATTAATATCGCCTGCACTCCGGGGACACGATTTGAGGTAAAGCATTCCGTTCCTCTTCCCTCTGGTTGACGTGGCAGGAGATTATCCCTCGGTGTTGGTCGGCCCAACCGTCTGAACCGACACAGCTCATGGGTGCTAGCACCAAAACCCCTGGACCTAAAGTTCGGTTGTCCAGACACCCGGGGACGCTTAGATCAGGCCATCGTACGCGCCCTGCTTGAACCCCATGACCACCCGCGAGCCGTCGGTCAGTATCGGCCGGCGGATCAGGCGCGGCTCACTGGCCATAAGTTCAATAAGTTCCGCGTCTGTCACCTTACCTCGCAGGTACCTGTAGGGCTTTGAACTCGGACTTTTCCAGGCAAACATTTCATCGACCGATGAGAGTTCACTCAACTGCCTGATCTCATCGAGGGTCAATCTGTCTTTGAAAAAATCTCGAAATTTAAATTCGGTGTCCGAAGCGGTGAGGGCCCGACGGGCCTTCTGGCACGTACTTCAACGAGACCAGCAATAAAATTCGAGCTTGGATGCCACCCTGATTCCTCCAAGGATATTTTTGACTAATTTTTCGCCCTGTTCGCCCTGTTACGGCAAGTAGACTACTCTGCACCCGAGCAGTAAAGGTGTGCGGTGAGTAACCGGGCCGACAACAAGCGCAGCCAAACGCGAAAACGCCTGGGCCAGAGAAGGGCCAGGCGGTCGCCGATCGCGCGCGTCTCTGCCGATTACCGGATCGGGCACCGCAGCTTCACCAATCTGAGTTTCTACGCCTTCGGCCTTTCGGGGGTCTGGACCGGTATCGGCTCCGGAATTCTTCCGTTCAAAGTGCTCGAAGCTCTGGAGTTGGGGCGAGTAGAGCTGCTCGGATACACCCTCGACAAGAACGGCGCTCTCGGGCTGATATCACTGGTAGGCCTCAGCATAGCGGCGGTGATACAACTGCTCGCAGGGTCGTTAAGCGACCGCGACGCTCGCCCCGGACGTCGACTGCCATATCTGTTGATCGGCGGACTTGGTCTTGCGGTAGTTACCGTTTTATTCGGCTTCGCAACGTCGTTCGTCTCACTGCTCGTGGTCTTCCTGGCCATGCAGCTGTTTGGCAACATCGGTCAGGGCCCTGCAAATGCCCTGATCATCGACCATGTTCCCGAAAGACGGCGCGGCGAAGCTGCCGGCGTGTTGAACCTGTGGCGACTCCTGGGGGCCGGGATCCTGACGGTCATAGTGTTCCAGTTTATGGGCAATTACGACCCCGTCGATGGCCGTCAGTGGATGTGGTACTCGATCATCGTGGTGGTCGTGACGCTGATCGGCAGCACGATTTGGACAGTCGCCTCGCTCCGCCCGCGGCACGGCCTCTCCATCCCCAGTATCGGCCACACTGCCAGACCCATGGAACCACCCTCTCCCGATACTATCCGCACGAAGTCCGATGCCCCCCGCCCGAAGAAGTCACCTCTGAATCGAAACTATGTCGCTTTCCTCGTGGCGCTGGCGTTCTCGATAGCCGCGATGTCGTCATTGCAGATCTATGCGCTTTTCTTTTTGCAGGATGTGGTCGGACTGGAAAACCCGGCCAACGGAGCCGACCTGATCGTCATCGTCATCGCCGTGTCGGCGGGACTAGCCGTCGTGCCCGCTGGCCGCCTGGCCGACCGACTGGGGCGTGACAGGCTGTTTTTCTTTGCCGGTGGCAGCGGAGCCGTCGGGGCCACACTGCTGATTTTCGTCAGCTCAATCGGGCCAGTGCTCTTTATCGGAGTGATTATCGGGGTGGCTATCGGGCTGTTTATTACCCTCACCTGGACCGTGGCTAACGATCTCGTGACGCATGCGGACGCGGCACGTGACCTCGGGTATACGAGCATCGCCACGCTGATCGGCGCGGCAATAGCCAGGTTCGCCGGAGTCGGTATCGACATAATCAATGACTTATCGGAGAATCTCGGATACAAGGCGATGCTCGTGTCTGTAGCGCTGGCGTTTGTCCTGTCCGCAGTACTACTTGCAAAGGTAGTCCGCGACACGCTCCGCATCGACGAGCTATCCACAGGAGTACCACAGGAACCGCACGAAGTCGTAATAGCCCCCGACTGACCGGACGCGGTCTGACCGGATGACAGTGGAGCCCAACCGCAAATAATCACCGTGGCCTCACGGCGCTCTCGATATACTTACTTCGTCAGTAAAAATAATCACCAGAAAAATTTCACGCGCGCCAATCGCCACCCCGCGGTGGCACGTTTCGAACTGGACCTACTTGCATATGGACGTTTATCTCGCCAACCCACGGGGTTTTTGCGCCGGTGTCGACCTGGCCGTCGATATCGTCGAACTGGCCATCAAGCGCTACGGGAGCCCCATTTATGTAAAGCACCAGATCGTCCACAACCCCAAAGTTGTCGCCGATGTCGAGGCAATAGGCGCGATCACAGTCGAAAACGTCGACGAAGTTCCAGAAAACTCGGTGGTCGTCTTTTCCGCACACGGTTCTCCGCCTTCCGATTACCAGATCGCCACGGAACGCGGCCTCACTGTGCTCGATGCCACGTGCCCGCTCGTAACACGGGTTCACAACGAGGCGAAGAAGTATTCGAAGCAGGGGAAAAAAATCGTCCTTGTCGGTCATGTCGGCCACCAGGAAGTAATCGGAACGACCGGCCAGACGGAAATGGAACTGGTAGATGAGCGACAGGACTGGAACCTGCCGGACTGGGGCGAAGATGCAGAGGTGGCCGTCCTTACCCAGACCACCCTTTCGATTCGCGATACGGCAGCGCAGCTAGATAAGATCAAGCAGCTTTATCCCAATGCCATCGTGCGGAACGATATCTGCTACGCGACCACGAACCGGCAGGCCGCGGCAATCGAACTTGCCGAAATCACAGAACTCGTACTCGTGATCGGCGCCCAGAATAGTTCGAACTGCAACCAGCTGAAGGCGGTGGCGATCAACAAAGGGGTGCCGGCCCACCTGATAATCGGACCCGAAGAACTCGATCGCTCGTGGCTTGAAGGCGTGCAGAAGGTCGGGATAACCTCAGGCGCATCCACACCCGAAAAGCAGGTCAAGGCCGTTATCGAGTCGATCGCCCCGGAAAACGTGTACAAAGTGGGGACCGGCGAAGAGAACACGGTATTCGCGATTCCGCGGGGCCTGCGAAATCTGGTCGGCAACGGAGATCGGTGCAAAAAGGACGAACCGGCCACCGATGAAAATAACTAGCGTCGAATGTCTTGTGCTCGATGACGAGTACCCGTACGTAATTCTCCACACGGATGAGGGATTCACCGGCTTCGGCGAGTGCTTCCGGCGCGCCCCTTACGTGTCGAAAGTCGCCGTAGAAACGCTGTTTGCACCGCTTCTGCTCGGAAAGTCACCCTTCGATTCCGAAGAGATATGGGACGCCATGCTGAAGGCCGGCTCGGTGGCAGGTCCGACCGGCGCCCTCCTCACCGCAGCCGCGGGGGTCGACCTCGCGCTGTGGGACCTGAAGGGTAAGGCGCTCGGCACACCGATCTACAACCTGATCGGTGGGAAGAGCAGAGACCGCATCAGGGTGTACGCCAGCTCGCTGGTGAGGGGTATGGCACCGGCCGAAGAAGCCAGGCGGGTTGCACATTTCCGAGACCAGGGTTTTTCCGGTTACAAGATGCACTCGGCGATTGCGGGGAAGATCGACGACCCGGCCGACCAGACGGTCGAGACCGTAAAGGCGATACGCAAAGAAGCGGGCTACGATATCGATGTGCTCGTCGACGTTAACGGTGCCTACTCGGTGCACCACGCAATCGAAATCGGTCGCGAGCTACAGGACCTCGGCGTGTTTCATTTCGAGGAGCCGGTACACATCCGAAACCTCGAAGGAATGGCCCTGATCGCCGACGCCCTCGACATGCCGATCGCATCGGGCGAAAACGCCTTCACCCGCTGGGACCACCTCAAGCTGATAACCGAGGGACGCCCCGATATCGTCCAGCCCGATGTCGTGAAAGTCGGCGGTATCACCGAGTTTCTGCGCATCGAGGCCGTCCTCACGGCGCACGGTGCAACCATAACCGTCCACAATACCCAGCCGTACGGCTCGACCGCCGCACACGCCCACCTGATCGCACCGAGCAACAATTTCCCTTACGCACAGGAATACAACATCGAGGAAGTCGGCATCCGAGACCGTGACTCGATCCTCGATACGCCCTACGAAGTCGAAGACGGCTTTATCCGGGTGCCCGACAGGCCTGGTCTCGGACTCGACTACAACCTCGAGCGAATGCGCGCACGCAGTAGCGAAAGGCCAGCTGCGGCACCGAACGTGTGGGGCCACGATCAGTAGTTTTTTAGTTGCCGAGATAATTTCTTCACGCATTTGAACATCCGTAAGGAACTCCAAATGGAACAGGTAGAAATACAAGAACTTAGAGACAATCTGTTTGAGTCTGATGCAATGTTGACCGCTCTTTGGCCCGAGTTTCATCCAAATGATCAAGCGGAGATGTCTCAATTCAAAAATCTACTAACTATGGCAGCATCTCAAGTAGCAGAGCGTGGGGTGCCGTCGAAAAATTCTCCGCTTATGAATACGTTACAAAATTCGTATCCCAAGGTTATTTAAGGGCTCCTATTCCGGGCTGTTTCCAAACGCCCAATCCGTATTGGACGGGATTGTAGGTGTCATCGACACCTACATTGCGTCTTCTGATGCGATGGAGAGGTTAACTGTACCGACAACGAACCTGACGAACGGGTATGTGGTCGCAACAAAGGAACTTCGTGCTGAAGCCATCGAATTGCTAGATTCCATTATCGACACCGTGGATTCTGAAATTGATAAAGGCGAGTTGGACGATGAAGCGATCTCTTTTTTGGACATGGTGATTCGGCCTCTTCTTGTTCGATAGCGGGATTTGATTTCATCCCATTACGGTGATGATGAAGGCGTAGAGGAGGCAAAAGTCGAATCAAGTACCACGATTGGCAATTTGATACGTCTTACCGATTTTGGTCGAGCGACGAAAAGCAAGATAGGTGGCGCATCGGGTGCTTTAGTAAGGATTGCGGCGGTGGGCGACGCATTGGAAAAAAATCGGAAAATACCTGGTTTAAGCCGTTTTCGTCAGTCGAATTTTTGCAACCGTTTGCCGTTGGGCGTAAGCGTCGAATGTGCATGGCCAAGACCAGTAGGGACCCGCCAACTCCGGTACTGGGCGTCGCTGATCAGCACTGACCTATTCCCGCTCGGGCCGCGTGAACCCCGTCAACAGCGAAGGCCACCTGATCGCCGCGAGCCCGGTGGCGATCAGTCCACCCACGGCGAAACCGGTAATGGCGGCCTGCACCCCGTACCGCTCGATCAGCCAGCCCCCCACGACCAGCCCAACCGGCAGGCCGTAAACGGCAAGCATCCGAACACCCATCACGCGCCCACGCATCTCAAATTTCGTGAACGTCATCAACACTACCGACATCGAGATCATCGAAAAACTGATCGAGGCCCCGATCAGCGCCAGCAACGGCAGCCCCACCGCGTTCGATTTGCTTCCGGCAAACACGATCAGCAACACGTACCAGATAACGATCACGAACATCATGACCCGCTCGGGGCGCCGTGACTTTACAAGCGCTGCCATCGCAAGCGAACCGACCAGCGCGCCGATGGCAAACGTCGCCACCAGCCGACCCAGGCCGTTTTCATCAGAGCCGTACACATCGCGTGCCACGACCGGGAGCAGCCCGTTGGTCAGCGGAAAAGCTGTCAGGTTCACAAGAAACGCAAGAAACATGATGGGCTGGATGACCGGTGATTCCATCATGTACTTCACACCGTCTTTTAGATCTGTGATCGGGTTCATGTGAGCAGCGGCTGCCACCGGCCTGATCGAACTGATGCCCAGGCCGACAAGCACACTCGCCGCATAGAAAAAAGTCACGCTAACATATGCCCAACCCAGGCCAAGCTGCGAAAGCAGGGCCGCACCCAACAGCGCGCCCACGATGCGAGCACTGTCCTGGGTAGTTCTCGCCAGTCCCGACGCGTTCATCAGAATTTCACGCGGCACCGTATCGGCGATCAGCGCCTGGCGCAACACGTTGTCGGCAGACCTGAAAAAACCGCTGATACCAGCGATAACGAAAACATGCCACGGTTCTATCAGGTTGAACGCGGCGAGCAACAAAAGCGCCAGTGCCGATAGGCCCGCACCGGTGCGAAGACCCAGTAGCATGACCTTCCGGCTCATCCTGTCGGCAATAACCCCGACAATCGGTGCGGTCAACGTGCCTGAAAATCGCAAAGCAGCGAGAACTCCTACCAGGAACGGCGAATCGGTTGCCACCAGGATGTACCAGCCAAGGATCAGGGTTTCCATCTCGGAACCCCACGTGGTCATCGCATCCGCGGACCACTGGAACCTGAAGCTGCGTATCCGAAACGCCGCGAATGGGCTGACTTTTGCACGCGGCAACCGGATTTCGGGTGGCACCGCTGCCGGGGCTGAAATGCGATTTTCAGACCTTTCCGTGCTCGAACTTTCCGATCCGTCAGCTACCATCGAACTGTGAATTTCCCCCGACTCAACATGATGTCTGCGACCCTGATACCTGCATCGCTGCTGGCCATTGGGGCGGTTTCAGCCTGTAGCTCTGGATCAACCTCAATCCCGGACTCTCCACTGCCCCGGGCAATCGCAACGCCCGATGCAATCGATTACCCCCGGCCGTCGTTCGTTGCATCACCTGATTGCGAGAACCTTGTGTTCGGCGTTTTGCCGGTAACAGAACTCACAATCTCGTCCGGAGTTGCCGAAGACATCACTCTACATGTCGAGGTTGCCAATGATGCAAGCGAACGCTCACAGGGCCTCATGTGCCGTGATCCGGTTCCACCCGGCACAGGCATGCTTTTCACGTATGACACAGACCGCTCAAATGGTTACTGGATGTTCAACACATACGCCCCGATCGACATCCTTTACCTCGATCAGTCCGGCCACGTGGTCGATACCGTCACAATGTCACCCTGCCCAAGGGGTCCGGGAGAAGGATCGGGTTCCGACTTCGATCAATGGCAGGCCAGGTGCGCGGCCGAGGCGAGCGATTACGTGCCTGCCGGTCCGTGGAGAAATACGCTCGAACTCCCGGCCGGCTGGCTGGCAGCACAGGGCCTGGGTGGACTGTCAGGTCGGGATATTACGATCATATGGAATACTCCCCCGTCGTGATTTTCGCCCATAATTGGCAGGCACCTCACGCAATTCAACCACGGGACGCGCACGAAACTTGGCAACGAACAAACAGAGAGCCGTACTCGCGGTAACTGATGGCCTGGGATTCAGCCGGGAGCGCGGTCGGGGCGTGGTGAATGGTGCGTGGGGACATCTGGAAGCCGGTGATCGCGAACAACTGATCTCCGCGGCGAGAGGTGTGGGGCGATCTCCGGCCTGGGCTCGAAACCTGCTTTATCCGGTGCATGTCGAATCGCTCGAAGCCGATACCCCTACCCCCCGCGCGCTCGAATGGATCGGCAATCTCGAGGCGGCCCGTGAATCACTGGGCAACGCCCTCCGCGACCGTGTCGATGCACTCGTCGAACTGGTCGCCGACAAACACCGCTATGTGCCGTGGGCTTCCGGTGTCCGCAATCTGTGGCAACTCAGAAACGCGAACCTGAGCATCCCCACCAGCGCATCGGGGATCTGGGCCGGTTTCGAAGATCTCGATCCCCCGGTGCAGGGAAATTCTGAAACGGGCCACCAGCAGATCGGCAACACGTCGCTCGCGCCCCAGTTGCCGCTCGAGATAACCCGCGCTATCGACACCGGAGAATTCTTCGACAATCCCGCTCTCAACTCCGTTCTGTCGCGGGCGAAGAGCCGGGGGGCGACGGTCAACTTCTGCTACCTGCTCTCAGGAGTAGGCGGTGGTGAGGGCCGGGTCCACAGCGCATGGAACCACCTCGAGGCATTCATGGAACTCGTGTTCGACAGGCACGGGTTCGATCCGTCAAGCGTCCAGATGCAGGCGATCCTCGACGGTCGTGACTCGGCCATTGACAGTTCGATAAACACCTATGGCCCCGGCGATGAATCCGGTAACTTCCTCGGCCGATTGCAAAAACTGCTGGCGAAATATGACGCGCAGCGGTCGCTGGCATGGGTGGTGGGACGCTCGATTGCAATGGACCGCGATTACCGCGAGGCGGCCGCAAAATCGGATTTCGATCACCTCACCGGCGCGCTCGGGCAGCCGATTTCCAATTTCAATGAACTGAGAGCCGTGATTGCCGGAGTTCACTCGGGGCCGGAAGGTAAAACCGACCAGGATGTTCCGCAAATATCCGTCCTGCGCCTTGACGGGTCGATGCCTGCGATTTCGGCCGACGACGCATTTATCGACCTCAACTTCAGGTCGGACCGCCAGCGTTCGAAAATCGGTTTCCTCGCGGGCGCACGCGAATTCCTCGCTGAAGAAGGAGCCGCGCGCGGTCGCAGTTGGGACGGCGCATGGATTGATCACGGCCTTGGCCTCGACATCTGCGGCATCGCCGAGTACCACCCTATATTCGAGGCCGAGCACGGTGTGAGCGTGGCGTTCCGTACCGAACCGCACGCCGACAACTTTCTCGCCCGGTGGCCCGAATTAGTTGGAGCCGACGAATACACACTGGTGGCCGAAAGTGTGAAGGCCTCGCACATGGGTTACTTCTTTCGCGGCAGGCGAGAAACTCCTGTGGCCGGAGCAAACGAAGTCCGAATCGTTGCGCCGTCCCACGGCGATAACGACGGAGTCAGTGCCGACACCGATTTTTACCTGCACCCCGGGATGCGCGCAAATGAAATCACCGAGGCAGTCCTACGGGCGATTTCGACAGGGACGTCTCGGCTGATCTGCTGCAACATCGCCGCTCCCGATATGGTCGGACACCTGCTCCCCGCTCGTTATGAGGAGGCCAAGACCGCGTATGCGGCTGCGGCCGATGCGCTGGTGCTCATGGCAAGTTCGGCTACACAACATGGGCTGCACATGATCATCACATCGGATCACGGCAACATTGAGGACGACACCTCCACCCACTCGGTGAACGACGTGCTCACTACCGTTATCCGGGCCGACATTTCGCACGGTAATCCCAGTGCAGGCGTCGCGATCCCGGTTTTTCAGGCACGTCTTTTCGACATCGCTCCCACCGTGCTTGGACTCCTGGGCCTCACCCTGCCCGATTCGGACGGCGCTGGGGATTCGGATTCACAACCGTCCCAACCTGCCGCCGAAAACACATCTGCGACACGAAAACTGGGTACCGACGCCGATCGTTTCGTGGGCAGACCCCTGACCGTTAACGGGTAAATCCGAAACTCTTGTTCAGAACTGACCCAACGGGAACGTTAAGTGCTCGACTGTATGGCCCGGGGTCTGTCGAACAAGGCGATTGCCGATGAACTGTTCATTCAGTCCCGGACTGTTGAACGACACATAGGCTCGATCTTCTCGAAGATGCGGCTGCAACCCCAGCCGAAGGCCCATGCCCGGGTCCAGGCCGTGCTTGCCTACCTGATGGACACTGGCAGGCTAAAGGAAGGCTCCAAGAACGCCGAAGCCGGTGATTCCATGATCAATGCAATAGGAATGATGCGTTAGAAACAACCCTGTTTCTACATCAGGTACCTGCCTCCCAGACGCGAGAAAGCCCCCTGTAGCCCCAGGGGGGGGCATTATTAGGCAATCGCCCGGCACGCGGCCCGCAGTCAGGAAGCGGCCAGCGTCGATCTGGCCGCCAATAAGTGCAAACGAACAACCGCACCTCACTCACCTACCAGGCGATCTCGCCGCCGTCGATCACCAGTTCAATTCCCGTCACCCACGACGATTCATCGCAGGCCAGGTAAAGGATTCCGTATGCGATGTCGTCCGGCAAACCCAGGCGGCCCAGCGGGGTCATCTTCTCCCGGGCGTCGCGAATCTCTTTCTGAGAATGAATATCGAGGGTCATCGGCGTGTCGGTAAATCCGGGGTGCACCGAATTCACCCTTATATTGTCCGGCGCATACTGGACCGCAGCCGCCTTGCTGAACGTCCGCGCCGCGCCTTTCGAGGCGTGATAGGCGGCACCGGCGGGCGAGCCGACTATGCCGAAGATCGACGATACGTTCACTACCGAGCCACCGCCGTTCTTTCGCATAGCCGGAATCGCGGTCTTCGTGCCGAGCATGATCGCGGTCGAGTTCACCGCAAACACGGTGTCCCAGTTCTCAACAGTCGTCTCCTCTACTCTCGCCCTGCCCACACCCGACATTCCCGCGTTGTTCACGACAACATCAAGCCGTCCCCACGTGTCCATCACCTCGCCAACCACCTCGATCCAGCGATTTTCCTGCGTGACGTCAAACTGGCGGTAGCGAGCGACCTCGCCATCGTGATTGAGTTCCGCTTCGAGCGCATTGCCCTTCTCATCGTCGATATCGGCGATAACGACTTTCGCTCCCTCACTCACGAAAAGCCGGGTCGTGGCCTCGCCAATTCCCGATGCGCCGCCCGTTACAATGGCGATTTTTCCTTCGATCCTGTTGCCCGTTGGCATTTTTTTATCCCTTTTTTAGTTGCGTTTATTTGATGACCAAACAATGCGAAAGTTTTACGCTCATTCCTTCTCCCGAGGGGAGAAGGAATGAGCAGCGGGAATTCATGTGCATCCGTTCCCTGTAGTCGGCACCGCCTCAATCAATAACGTTGTTTTCAGGGCGTCGGGATTGAGTTCAAACCCGAGCCCCGGTCGGTCCGCAAATGGCTTCCACGTTCCACCATCGTACGGTGGCGTCTCGGTCCACCAGACCCTGTTGCTGTGCTCTTCAGCTCCCAGGACCTCGACCACCTTGATGTTCGGAGTCGCCATGGCGCAGTGCACGCTAACCAGCGAAACGGCATGTGGTGCAACGGGCAGGTTAAACGCATCCGACATCGCCGAGACTTTCATCCACTCGGTGATACCCGAAACCCTGTAAATGTCCGGCTGAACGATATCGGCCGCTCCCGCGGTGAGCAGGTCTCGAAAACCGTACTTTGTGTACTCGTGCTCACCGGTGGCGACCGGAATAGTCGTGGCCTGCGCAATCTGGGCGAGCCCTGGAATGTCGTCGGCAAGTACGGGTTCCTCGAACCAGGCCACGTCGTAGTCTTCGAAGATTTTCGACATCTTTATCGCCTGCTTTGCGTAATAGCCGTTGTTGGCATCGACAAATATCTCCACGCCGTCGCCGACTGCTTTTCTGACGGCCTTGAGGCGCTCGATATCCTCACGCTCCGACTGGCCGAAGTCTTTGCGACCTTCATCTTCACCCGCGGAATCCCCCGTTCGACATAGCCGACCTGCTCGGCGACTAGTTCGTCCTGCGAGTAGTTCGTCCAGCCACCGGAGCCGTAGATGGGAACACTCTCGTGCGCTGGCCCCAGCAACCGGTAAATCGGCTGGTCGAGCACCTTGCCCTTGAGATCCCACAGCGCAATATCTATGGCCGCAATAGCCTGAAAAGCAATCCCCTTGCGGCCAAACCCACGCACCCGCCAGTACATGTCCTGCCACAGCTTTTCGATCATGAACGGGTCCTGCCCGACCAGCACGCCATCGAGGTTCTGGTGAATCACCTCGCGTATCGCCCGTTGGCCCGGCGCCATGCCGAGTCCGACTGTCCCCTCGTCGGTGTGAATGTGAACAAATAACTGGCTGCGACCCTTCGCGCTGGGGTCGACCGGCGGGGTGGTGGCGTCCTGGATCACGAACCCATCGGGGTCGTGCAACACAGTGGTTGTGATTTTGGTGATTTTCATTAGATTCCCGCAGCTGCCTTGTTTCGCGATATCAAACGTCGCGATCAGGTCGCCAGACTACGCCCGCAAAGTTGCAATGGGAATCTTAATTCGGGCCGTGAGTCGTCCGAATTCCCGGTGCAGAGCGGGCGGACAGGCCGTAATCTCTTCATGCGAAATCCCTTCTACCCTCCAGACATGCTTTGATGACCCCCGAATCGCCCGAGACCGAACAAAACCCAACGACCCCAAAGACTAAGGTCGGTCGTGTTTTCTACGGATGGTGGGTAGCGTTCGCCGGCGCGCTGAACATGATTGTCAGCTCCGGGCCCACATTCCAGGCCGCAAGCACACTGTTCCGTGCCATCGAAGACGAATTCGGCTGGTCGCGTGCCATTGTGACCGGTGTTGCATCGTTCGGCAGGTTCGGTGGAGCGTTGCTCGGACCGCTGGAAGGGTGGCTGACCGACAAGTTCGGGACCGGGCGAATGGTGCTGATCGGGTTCGCTATCGGCGGCCTAGGAATGATCTTCTATTCGCGGTTGCAGGGACCCGTTCAGTACTACATCGCCTACTTCATCATCTCGCTGGGCTTCTCGATGGGCGGATTCGTGCCGTCGATGGCCGCGGTCAACGCCTGGATGCCCCACCGTCGCGCCACCGCAATGGCAATCGTGATCAGTGGGTCGAGTCTTGGCGGGGTATTCGTCCCGGCAATCGTCTGGGGCATCAACACCTACGGCTGGCGGGAAACGACCTTTGTCATGGGCCTCATTACCCTCGCAGCAGGACCTCCGATCGCGTACGTGTCTGGCAAGCGCGCACCTGCATACGAGAACTTGCCCGTGCCGAGATCGAAGAAGAGCGAATCAGAGGCACCGCCGGTCGCCCAGCACGATTTCACCGTGAAGCAAGCTCTCCACACCCGGGCCTTCTGGTCAATCTCACTTTCTCACACATTGACGAACCTCTCGGTCGGTGCAATCTCTGCGCACATTTTCTTCCAGCTTACCGATAACGGCGGTGTGAATCTTTCGGATGCATCAGCCGCGACGATCATCCCGATCATGGCCCTGACTTCTTTCAGTTTCCAGATGCTTGGCGGGTTGATCGGCGACCGTATCAGCAAACGTGCGGTGCTACCCATCCTGATGCTTGTACAGGCGGTGGCGCTGATCACGATCGCACAGGCGACGAGCTACTGGGGTGCACTGGTGTTCGCCCTGCTCTGGGGCCTCGGGTTCGGCGGTCGAACGCCGATGCTGCACGCGCTGCGCGGCGAGTTTTTCGGAAGAAAGCACTTCGGTGTGATCCTCGGGATGTCGGCATTCCCAATGGCCCTCGGCATGATGGTGACCCCGGTCGTCGTTGGTCGCGTGTTCGACACGACTGGCACATACCAGACGACTTTCTACGTGCTGGCAGCGGCGTGTCTGGGCGCGGCCTTGACGATAACCCTCGCAACGAAACCACCCGTTCCGGGCCGATCTGGCCAGCCCGTACACTGAAATGCTGACAAACCGCACCGTGCACCCCCTGCAGAAGTGGGTGCATCCAACGAATCAAGGCGCTGTCGGGGGATCGCGAGCCGTCCCTCCGCTATCTCGGCAGCGCCGGTAACTTATCGCAATCGGCCGATCCTGACCGTCTCGTATCCACGGAGTGGCACCCTGTCTAAATCAAAAGCAGCACGAAAATCGCAGGCGAAATCACCGGTTGAACGCGACCGCGGCTGGGGTGTATCCGTACTTTTACTTTTCTCAGCAATAGCGGTAACAGTCGTGATGGCGATCGCAGTCTGGGCAAACCTCGCGCTCGGACGCATAATTCACTGGAACATTGTTGCGGTATTCGCAATTATCGGCTTCCTGTTCCTTACGATCGGGCGGAAATACAAAACGATCTGAGAGCGCAAGGCCTGGCTTTCGCTCCCAGCGTATCCGCATCACGTTGATCTCGCAGGGTCGAAACTGGTAACTTCCCCTACGTGAATCCGAAAAACGAAACGAAAAAATTCGACAACCCCCTCGACACCGTGACATCGGATGCATCACGGTTCGCTGTCGAAATTGCAGCGTAGGTCGCAGGGCCGTGGGCAGCAGCTGAACTTGCCGGTACGTGGATAGCCACCATCCCCACACTTTTCGTCTTGATCGCTCTACCCGGAGCTTTTTCAACCGTCGGGGACAAGCGGCAGGTCGTTGTAGCGGTGCCCGGCAGAGTCCGGCTTCTGATCGAACTCGTCCTGATCGCAGTAGCGATTTCATCAGCATTCCTAGTATGGACGCCGATCGGGGGCATCATCGTCGCCGTACTGGCCGCGCTAATGCTCGTTACCGGGTTCCGTCGGGCGAAATGGTTGCTCAGCAACAGGCCGCCCGATTGTCCATTGCCGTCCAATTCGACTCAGGGCAAGTAGAATTCACTGGTTTGAGTGTTTTTCAGTTCGGCAAAATTGACCGAACCCATCGAATCCGAAGTATTTATGCGACCAATTGTTGATCTCGCGGCCGACATGGGCCTCGACCCCGCGGCGCTGGAGCCATACGGGAACGATAAGGCCAAGATTCCCCTCAGTGCCTTCCCCGAAACGGCCGAAAAGGCAAAGCTAATTGTGGTCACCGCGATCACCCCCACTCCCGCCGGAGAGGGCAAGTCGACCACCGCGGTCGGGCTTGTGCAGGGTCTTGCGAAGATCGGCAAAAAGCCGGTCCTTACGATCAGGCAACCCGCGCTGGGCCCGGTATTCGGCCATAAAGGCGGCGGCACAGGCGGCGGAAAGTCCACCGTCCAGCCGGCAGTCGACATCAATCTGCACTTCACCGGTGATTTCCACGCTATCGAATCTGCCCACAACCTGGTGGCGGCGATGGTCGACAACGCCGCCTACCGCAACGTCATCGACGGCTTCGACGCGACGGGCATCACCTGGCGCAGGGTTACCGATGCCGAAGACCGTGCACTCCGCACCGTGATGACCGGGGCCGGTGGAAGGCTGAACGGCCCTGTCAGGGAGGCCGGGTTCGACATCAACGCAGCGTCAGAGATCATGGCAATCTGCGCCCTGACCGACTCGTACGAGGACCTGCGCGAACGAATAGGCGACATCGTTGTGGGCTGGAAAAAAGATCGCAAAACGCCGGTTACCGCCCGCGAAATCGGGGGGATCGGCTCGATCATGGCTCTGCTCAGAGATGCCATCAAGCCGAACCTGGTGCAGACTGCCGAAGGCCAGCCGACCATCGTTCACATGGGCCCGTTCGGCAACATCGCACACGGCTGCTCGTCGATCCTTGCCGACAAACTGGCAGTCAACTGCGGCGACTATGTCGTTACCGAAGCCGGGTTCGGTGCCGATCTCGGCTTCGAAAAGTTCATGGATATCAAGGTCAGGCAGGGCGGGCCCGAACCGTCGGCCGCAGTGGTGGTCACAACGATTCGCGGGCTCAAGTGGCACGGCGGCGTTGCTATGAAAGACATGGCGACGCCAGATCCTGAAGCTGTACGCCGGGGGACCGGAAACCTCAAGAACGCACTGAATATCGTTGGCATGTACGGGCTTCCAGCCGTAGTGGCAATCAACAGGTTCCCCGACGACTCTCCCGAGGAGGTCGCTATCGCAAGGGAGGCGGCGATCGCAGCTGGCGCAGTGGGCGTTGCAGAGGCAAAGGGCTTTGCCGAAGGCGGAGACGGCATGACCAAACTTGCCGCAGCAGTCGTCGAAGCGGCCGATCGACCTTCCGACGTGAAACTTCTCTACAACGACGACGATTCCTTCTTCGACAAGGTCGAACACATGGCAAAGTCGCTCTATCTCGCCGGCGACGTCAAATGGGGGCCGATGACCCGAACTACAGCGCGGCGCTTTGCCGATAACGGCTGGAACTTCCCTGTCTGCATCGCCAAAACCCACCTTTCGATCTCCGCCGACCCAAAACTGAAAGGCGCACCCAGCGGTCATACGCTGCCGATCAGGGAACTGCGAATTCTCGCCGGAGCACGCCTGATCGTCACCCTGGCCGGTGACATCATCACGCTCCCCGGTCTTCCCTCAAACCCAAACGCATGGGATATTGACCTGAACAGCGATGGCGAAATCACGGGGATCCTGAGTACTTAGGCCCCGTCGAATAAACTAACGACCTGCAACTCTCGAGCGACCGGAACTCAATAAAACACACACCAGGTAGCAATCTATAAATGACTCACCAAGCCCCAACGACATTCACCTGCAAATTGTGCACCCGCGTGCTGACTCCCCGCTTCCTACCGTCGACCGCCCCGAGTTGCCCGAGCTGTGGCAACGACACAACACCCAACCAGTCGGCAATCGACGCCGGACTCACAGTTTTCTGCGCCTCCTGCCACACAACGGGCAGCGTGTACGAGGCCGACAGCTGCACGAACTGCGGAGAGGCATGGAGTGCCTGGTCGGGCAGCGATACCATCGAGCAGCTTCCGACGGCTGCCGGGCAGGGAGACCGGGTGCTCTACGAATCGACCCGCGGGCCCGAGGGCGGGACGGTCCCTCGCTGGAAGATCGTCTAGGTCGGTGCAGTCACGCTGAACTCCGGCCCGAGGACGGCCCGCGTGCCAGCCCGGTAATCGAAACCGTGCCGACCAACCGGAATTTCCGGCACGCTACAAAACGAACGTTATTGATACCCAGTATCAGAAGTGCTGGATTACACTTTCCTGTAATCGGCACGATATTGGTTATATTTACCCGATCTAATGAGACTAAGTATCACCAATATGCCCAGACCGGCTTCCGCAGTTCTATCGGCCTTCGTGCTCTTGGTCATCGCCGTCGTCGCGGCCTGCGGAAGCGAGCCTGACGAACCCGCGGACGGTAAAATCACGGTCGTCACAACCACCTACCCGCTGACTTTCATGGCCCGGAGAATCGGCGGTAACCGGGTGTCGGTCGTTCAGCTGATCAAGTCGGGGGTCGAAGCACACGACTTCGAGCCGGTGCCGTCCAACGTTCGGACTATCGCAAGTGCGGACATATTTTTCTACAACCACCTCGCATTCGAGCCGTGGGCACTGGCCGCCGCAACTGCTTCGGGTTCCGGATCGGGGGGCACGGCCCAGTCGAATGCGATTCAAACGGTAATTCTCGAATCCGAAGGTGAAGACCACGGCGGCCAGGAAGTGAACGACGCCGATTTCGACCCGCACGTCTGGCTGAACCCCCTGAGAGCGCAGGAACAGGCAGAGCGAATCGCGGCGGCCCTTGGTACCGCCGACCCCGACGGCTCTCTCGAATATGTGCGGAACAGTGACGGCCTTGAAGCGGAGTTACGCGGACTTGACGAACTGATTGCCCGGCGACTGTCGGACTGCGCGCTCGATACCGCCGTTGTATCGCACCTAGCGTACGGTCACATGGCCGAGCGCTACGGCTTCAACCAGCTCGGGCTTGCCGGCCTGTCGCCAGAGTTCGAGTCGGGACCCTCTCACATCGCCAGCGTGATCAGGCAAATAGACGAACTGGGGATCCGGTACATCCTGCAGGAACCGATTGCCAGCGACCGACTTGCCGAAACTGTAGCGGCCGAGGCCGGGGTGGACATCCTGGTAATGCACCCGCTTGCAGTCAGGACGGTCGACGAAGCGAAGGCCGGTGCGGACTACTTCAGTATCATGCTAGCGAATTCCGAAGCACTTGCCATCGCGCTTCAGTGCAGCTAGTCGATTCCCGCACCAACCACCCAGACGGAACTGCTCCAGGGCGACGCAATCGCGTCACAGTCCCCGCGCCCACACGCCCACACACTCCCTAGTGCGAAGCACGATAGTGGGCAGCCAGCAGGTCCTCTCCCCAGTCATGTTCATAGTCACGCAACACCGAGTGGATATGGTTCGCACCGTTCTGGGTGTTGTCGTACTCGATCAGGAACCTGGGGTGCCGGATGGCGTAGTAGTGGCCCTCGCCCACCTCTGCCGGACCCGCCCACGCAAAGGTCACCTCGCCAAACCCGGCCGACTCCACCGCCCGCCAGTAATTTGCTGCCAGGTCGTCGTTGGCCCGGTTCACATAATGCTTTACGAGTGAAACAAGTCGATCCCTCTGCCCATCGCCAAGCTCACTGAAACCGATGCCCACCGGGGCCATATTCGGGTCGGCAGACCGAACATTCGTGGTCAGAATATCGGCGGGGGCGACCGGATCGACCACCGCAATCGCTGTCTGTTCAGCACTCAACGAAACGAGGAGCGCCCTTGCCCAGTCTTCCTCTTCGACAAGCGTCCTCTCGCCCTTGCGGTCGCCATGACGGATAGTGGCCGGATTTGCCCCGAAGAAGAGCGGGAGAATCGACACCTGGTCGCCATTTACGACGTTTGCCGAAAGTGCGATGTGGTGACCGCCTACCCTGAAGCCCCAGGGCTCGTCAATGCTCCCCGGGGTGCCAAACACACTGAACCAGTAGCGTTCGACCGAGCGTTTCCATTGAGAAACGTTACTGCTCATCGCCTCCCACTCACCGAGTATCGTTTCGAGTTCGATGATCCTGTGAGCAGTCGCCGCCCCGCTCGCGCTGTAACCCGTCTCCATAAGTTTGAACGCCGCATCTCGCTGATCGTCTGTCATGTCGCTAACGAGCAGGCCGTTGCGGTCAATCGGCGTGTACGCCCAGGCGTAACGCTCGGCATCGGCACCGCTACCGTTCGCAGCGAATTCAAACGAAGCGACCTGTCGTCGCGCACCGTCCAGCGAGTTTAGAAAATCATTGGCCGCAGCTGTCATGCGCTTCACGACCTGGGTCGCCGAAGATGGAATCGCAGATGTTGTCATGGACTTGTCCCCTTGCCCCTTACACCGGACCACTCTGTATCGATTGCCCACACTATAAGCGCAAGGGTGGTCCCGGCAAAACAGGCCCGCTGGAGATTTCGACTCTTACTCGCCCCAAACGCCAAATAGCCTTTCACAGGTGCCGCCAAGAATCTTATCGACCAGACCCGGTCCAATGGCCGGCTCGATACGATCGGCGATCTCCCACCCGCGGTCGTACCCTGCCTGCTCGACGATGAACGGAAAATCGGTGCCCCACATCAGCCGGTCGCCTGAATACGCGTCGATCAGCCTGTGCACCCACCCGAAAAGATCGGCGTACGGGAACTCTTCGTTCGACGCCCGCGGAAACTCAGAAAGTTTCACGTGAAGGTTCGGATGGCGCGCCATCGAGATCAAACGTTCAAACTCCGGGACGGCATAGCCATTTGCAGAGGGAACACAATGACCGAAGTGATCGATGATCGCATCGGTGCCGGTATACATCTCAGCAAGAACGTCGATCTCGTCGTAGTTTTCCGGGCTCACCAGGAACCCAACCGCAACGCCCAGTTCTCCGGCCCGCGCATAAAGCGCGCTTCCAACCGCTCCGTCCATTCGTTCACCAGCGCGCCATAACGCAGGGTTGAACCGGACACCCCTGTAACCTCGTCCCACGAGATTGTCGAGCATGCCAACGGGGTCGGCGTGCTGTGGATCCACAAGGCACATCCCGGTAAACCGGTCCGGCCACTGAACGAGCGTGTCATCGACATACGTGTGATCGAACCCGTGAACTATCGGCTGGACGATTAGCGCCCCGTCAACCCCAGCGTCGTCCATTAACCCGAGCAGGAATTCCGCATTGCCCCGGGCCGTGGGCATCGCCTGTCCTTCCCGGTAAGGGTAGGTGTCGGGGTCATCTGCCCAGACATGAAGATGCGAGTCGATCTTTTTCATCGGATTTACTCTGGAGTCGGATTAACAAACAGAAACTTTGGGATTCAGTGGTGCCAAAGCTTACGTGATCCCCCGCCTTGCCAGAAATCGAGCCGTATCCACCATCCCGCGCACAACTTCAGGCCAATTAGACTTGATTAGCCGTGCCCCGGTGGTACATTCGCTGCGAACCTGTCGCGGCCCTGCCAGACGCGCACAATCATCCGACCGATCACCAACCCAGCAGCGGGAACAACAATCGAATCGAGAACCCTCAATGATCAAGCTCAGCCTGCAATCGCTCTGCTATCGCGACACTTTCAACGCCGGAAAGATCACGATGCTCGAAATCATCGACAAAGCGGCCGAGTACCGGATGGACGGCGTCGATCTCCACTTCACTCACTTTGCATCGACCGACGACGACTATCTTGAAGAGGTGAAGCAGGCGTGCCTGAAACGCGGGCTGCACATGTGCTACATCGGTGTATCGAACAACTTCGGCAAGACCGGCGCGGAGTTGCGTGAGCAGATCGACCTGATGAAAAAATGGATCGACGTCGCGGCCCGCATGGGCATCCCCATGGTCCGGACCTTCGGCTCGTGGGTGCCGGATGGCGAATCGGATGAATCGGCATGGCCCCGCCTTGTCGAATCAACGAAGGAAGTCGCCGAGTACGGGGAATCGAAGGGAGTAGTCGTCGGGCTCCACAACCATAACCACGGCTGCATCCCAGCGACCGGCGACCAGGTGATCCGCCTGCTCGACGATGTCGACAACCCTTACTACTCGCATATCCTCGACACAGGCCAGTACCTGGGCTCACCAGGCGTATCGCTCGGCGAGCGCGGCAAAGAAGATCCCGAGTGGAATTTCTACGGATCGATCGAAACTTCAGCGCCCCGCGCGGTCCACGTCAGGGCGAAAATCTACCGCATCGCCAGCGGCGAAGAGGCGTGGCTCGACTATGACCGCATCATGCCGATCATCAAGAACGTCGGCTTCAACGGATGGATGTCGATTGTGTTCGAGGGACAGGACGAACTCGATGAGCCGACCGCAGTACCGCTTGCCAACAGCTTCATGCGGTCGATGCTCGCCAGGTACGAGATGTAGCGTTTAGGCCGTTTCGCAGGTTCTATCTAACATGAATCCCATATACCTCCAGGCACTATCATTCCAGGACCGTTTTGGCCCCGGCGAAGACTGCATTCACGCGGCTGCCGACATGGCGGCCGAACTGGATATTGCGGGCATCGATATCGAAGACCGGCTCCTCAAAAGCTTCGAACCCGGCTATCTGCAGGAACTGGCCCACCAGATCGAAGGCCGGGGGGTCAATTTCGGCTACTGTGGCCTGATCGTCGACTTCAAGGCCCCAGTCTCATCGATCGAAGATGAGATCGACCGGGCGAAAAAGCTGATCGATGCCGTCCCACATCTGGGTATCGAGTCAATTCGTGTGCCCGGCAACGGCGTGGTCGGCGACCAGACGGTCGAATCGACCTTCTCGGCCGTGCGGGACAAGTTTCAGCAGATCTGCGATTACGCGGACCGGGCGGGAATAAAAGTGTTCCTGCACAACCACAATCACGGTTCGACTCCCTCGACCGGGTCGCAGGTCACCCGTATGCTCGACGAAATCGACAGCAGCGCGCTTTCATACGTGCTCGATACGGGCCAGTTCCAGGGCTCACCTGGCGCGGGCGGGCATCCGCGTTCAGCCGATAATTCAGCCAACCCGGAGTTGTACAATTCGATCGAAATCTGTGCGCCCCGGGCAGAAATGGTCCGCACAAAGTTTTATTTCGCCGAACCCGGCGACGAGCGGTGGCTCGATTACCCGCATATAGTTCGTCTTCTGAAAACAGCAGCCTTCACCGGCCCAATATCGATCGTTTACGAACCCCGAGGGAACATGTCATCAACCGAGGCCCTTCCGGCTGCCGTTCGATACCTGACCGACCTGTTTGGTACGGGACCCTGACCGTGGTTGCCCCGCATCACGAATCATCACCAAACTCAAACGCAAATCAG
>Ga0207991_1000446_pt1 | contig 28027 bp, 29 predicted proteins | sample ETN07SmetaG_FD_185786 | JGI IMG/M metagenome (GOLD analysis project Ga0207991, IMG submission 185786) | Marine microbial and viral communities from oxygen minimum zone, Eastern Pacific Ocean - ETNP2014F14-07SV275 (SPAdes) (version 2) | ecosystem: Environmental > Aquatic > Marine > Oceanic ...
CCCCCCCTTCACCGATACATCGCCTACCCCAGTAGCCCTCAGAGCTGCCGGTGGGTGCACTGGCGATAAAAAAGGCCAAAGTCAATCCGCGATATACCCTCGCGCCAACAGGTTATGCAGGTGATCGAGAGGATCAGCGGGACCCTGGTCAGCTGAGGCTGGCCAAGGAAGCAGGTACTGTATTCATCAGGCGCAGCGTCGCATGCCGCGCAATAGATCAACCGAGGTTAGCTGCCTGCGGCGCAGGCAAGCGCAAACCGGTTGACCGCGAGCAACCAACAAAACAAAACCCCGCTCGATCTCTCGAGCGGGGTTTTGGGGTCTTGCTGACAGAGCGCCTTGCGACGCCCTGCGTTACTGCTATCAGCCTAACTCAGCGTACGCCCGAAGCGCGCAGCGCGGCCGGAGTGAACTGGTTGTAGCTGGGGTCGAAGTCATACTGCGGCGCAGAGTTTTCTTCGCTGTACATACCCAGCGCGATGTAGCGGCCGGCCAGCAGGTCATACAGGGTCTCGATGGAGTAGCCCGGGATCTTCTGCTGGTAGTTGAAGCCAAGGTGACCTTCACCTACACGCCACAGAGTGCCGCGACCATCGTAGTGGTCCGCCAGCGAGATCATCCAGGAGTCTTCGTCCACAAAGAAGTTACGCTGTGCGTAAATGTGGCGTTGACCATCCTTGACGTTACCCTGCACTTCCCAGACGCGGTGCAGCTCGAAGCGCGTGAAGTCCGGGTTGATGTGGCCGGCTTGCAGTACGTCATCATACTGAACGCCAGGCTCGGTCAGCTTGCCGCTGTTGTACGGGATGTAGATTTCCTTCTTGCCAACCAGCGTCCAGTCGTAACGGTCCGGAGCACCGTTATACATGGAGAAGTTGTCAGAAGTACGCATACCGTCAGACGCGGTACCCGGGCCATCGTAGGCAACCTGCGGAGCGCGACGTACGCGGCGCTGACCGGCGTTGTATACCCACGCCATGCGCGGCTCTTTCAGCTGATCCAGGCTGTCGTGTACCAGCAGTACGTTACCTGCCAGACGCGCCGGTGCGTTCACACGCTGTTTGAAGAACAGCAGCGTGTTCGGCATGGTCGATGCGTCCACGTCAGACATCTGCTCCGGGTAACCGACCTCTTCTTCCATTTTGATCAGCGTGAACGAGCCGTTGGTTTGCGGCATGGCCTGCATGTACCAGCGGTGCACGTTCAGGCGGTAGCGGGTGTTGTGGTTCCAGACCACCTCGGCACCCGACTTCGGAATCGGGAAGGCAAACGAGCCATGGGCGAAGTTGGAGATACCATCACCGCCATTGACCAGCTTGGCCTGACCGGCCGTTGCCTTGACCTGATCATAGACCGACTGCGGGAAGCCCACAGAACGCTGGGTCTTGTAGATCGGCATGCGGAAAGTCTCAGGATAGCGCTCGAACAGCGCGACCTGACCAGGCGTCAGGTTGTCCTTGTACTGCTGATAGTTCTGAGCAGTAATCACGAACTCGGGCTGATCGTCCTTGTAGGGGCTTTCCAGGAAGTTGTTCGGCAGCGACTGACCCGCGTCAGTCGGCAGGCCGCCCGTCCACTCCGGAATGGTGCCAGCCGCGTTACCTTCTTTCTGTGCGCCGATCGGCGTCAGAGTGGTACCCAGAGAATCGATTTCAGCCTGGGTCAGGCTCTGAGCCATGACGCCTGTTGCGAGCAGGCTGAACGCCAGACCACCGGCGCCGATGAGAGTTGTTTGCATACGCATATTGTTGTTCTCCTGTGGTCAGTCTTAGAAGCTTACGCTGAAGCTGACGGAAGCGAAGTCGCGGTCAACGGCGGTGTTGTACTTACCGTCGAAGAAATCGGTGTAGCTGATCGAGGCGTTGTACTTGTTGCCGTAGTCGGCGTTCAGACCAACACTGATTGCTTTAGCGTCTTCGGTGAAGTTGGGGCCGTAGCCTTCAACGTCGTGCGACCACGTCAGGTTCGGACTCAAGTTGATGCCAGCGAAAACGTTGCTGTACTCAAGCGATGCACGCAGGCGATAACCCCAAGACCAGTCGGTGTAGAAACCGTCGTTCTCACACCAGCTAGCGGCGTTAGGAGAACGATCAGCTGGGGCAGTACCCTCGTTGGAAGCGCAGGAACCGGCGCCAGTTGATGCCCCGTCACCGTCGACATACGGGCTCTGGCCGAACAAAGAGTCGCGACCATACTTAACATCACCCAAGCCGGCGATATAGTTCACCCCAGCCTCTCCAACGAGCGCTAGACGGCTGGCACCCATCACGCGGTCAATGAAGTTCACGAACGTGACCTGAGCCTGGTAAAACTCTTTGCGCTCATAGCCAGCGATGTAGTCGCCAGGTTGAACATTACCGGCCAGATCACGGTGGGTGTTGTCGCTACCGGGGACAGTGACATTACCAACGCCAGGGACCGGAACGCCTGCGGCTACCAGGGCAGTTCGACTCATATCACCGGTGTTGATCTGCATAGGCATATTCGGGCGGAAGCTAAATTCACCAGAAACAGAAGCACTGCCCATCATGGTTTGGAAGCTGACACCGTATAGGCGAATATCTTCAGGATACTCAAAGAAATATCCTGCCGGGCCTTCTACACCATCAACGCCAGTCACAGTGTCGATCATGCCCGGGATAGTCAAAATACCACCGGGAAGCGCTCCAGCTTGAACCAGAGCAGCAGGACCAGCGAGGCGGCCTGCAACGTTGGAGTAGTAAGGTGAACGACTGTGATAATTCATGAAATAGAAGCCGAATTCAGAGTCGTTCAGCTCTGGCACAAACCAGCGCAAGGCGGCACCAAACTGACCATCGTCACGTGCTTCTTTATCTTTGCGCGCCCGCACGATGTAACTTGCACCGCCCAAAGGTGCGTAAGCACCATTCTGCAGCTGAGGATCACCCTGCGGATAATCTATTCCGGAAACAACCAAGCGATCGTTACAGCCGGTCGCCAGAGTGTCGGAACCGAAGAAGGTACCGCAGTTGTCAATCGCATACGGTGCCCACTTCAGCTGATAGAAGGCTTCCATACTCAGGTTTTCGGTCAGGCCCTGGGAGAGGTACAGCATCTCGACCGGCAGCAGACCTTCCTTCAACTCAGCACCCGGACGGCGCAGAGCGGCTACGTCAATCGGGTTGATGGAGTTGATGGAGTTTTGGATAAAGGTAGATTCACCCCAGCTCACAACCTGACGACCCAAACGGACGTTACCTGGATTGTTGCCGATAAAGTAGTTGTGATAAACGAAGGCATCCAGCAGGGCTACACCAGCACCTTTGACAAGCGGGGAGCGTCCGGAGTCATCGATATCGTAGAAGCGTTGGCCACCGTCTTTGGTTTCAAAGTCGTACCAGTATTTGCCACGGAAGAAGGCGCCGGAATCACCGTAACGCAGCTCCAGATCATGGACACCACGGAAAATCTTTGAGAATACATCTCCGGAATCATAGTTCAGACGCCCATCATCCGATGTACGCGCCGCAGCCTCGCCACCGTTAGACAGCGAGATAAAGCGTTTATCAGGACCTTGAGTAGACACACTCGCGCCTACGGACAGCTGCGAATCCAGCTGAGCTTCGACTTCACCGATATTGAAAGCAACTGCGTTTGCAGCGCCAGAGAAAGTGGCCATGCCAATCGCCAGAGGCAATGCGGCAAGAGACCAGCCATGCATTTTTTTTGTCATTGTGCTGCTCCGTTTGGGTGACATGAACTCGCGCGAAGGGTGCGCGTTCAAGACCATGGCAGTCTGTCATGAGGCCAGTATCGATAACTTGTCCGATCCGGCCAACATATTTGCCCCGAAAGGACATTCAGCGAATGAATTGACACTATAAGTACAGACTGGGGAGCGCTTCACAATATCGCCCTGAAAATGCCATCTCTCGCCCCATAGAGCACAAAAATAGCGGTCTAGAGCCAACTGGCAGGATATCAAGAACGCACCCAAAAGGTGCGCGCTGCGCAGGCATTCCCGTCGGACTCACCCCCAACGTACACCCGACCCGAGCGGCCACCGGTTACAAAGCCAATACAATGATTGCAACATAATTCTGCAGTGCGGAACCCTGTACCGGGCTTTTGCAACGCCAGATTCTCGTTATACTGCGCGGCTATAAAAGACAAATTTCACTTTTGTCACAACAATGGTCAGGCAGGATGCAGTCGATGCTCGAAAACTCCAGCTCAGATTCCTTTGCTCACGTCCGTGAAAGCGCCTTCTGGGTCACCACTATCGAGCAGGCCCTGCGCCAGTACGAGCTGACCCTCGCCAGCTCTGCGCACCTATCGCACCTGCTGGACAGCCAAAGCAGCGCCCCCTGTTTTATCGATCAGCGCCTGTGCTCCCACGCCTGGGACGAGGCTGTACGCATCTCCGAAGACCCCCTGTTTGGCCTGCGCATTCACCGGGTATTTGCACCCACGGCCTATGCAGCACTGGCGCTGGCTGCAGCAGCCAGCCCCCGCATGGAAGATGCCGTCGCCCTGCTGGAACGCTTTTTCAGTATTTTCAGCACTCAACTGAAACTGGTCTCCCGCGCGGCCGAGGGCAAATTGCACCTCACGCTGCAGCCGGTGGGTAATCCGCACTACCAGCACACCGATGCCGTGCTGGGCTACCTCAGCCGCTTCTTCAACCGCCTGGACGTCGGCAGCCAGGGCTTGTTGCAGCAGCTGCAGATACCGGGCTGCGCTGATGAACACATCGCCCGCCAGCTGTTCCATCGTAATGAGGTCGTCTTTGGCGGACCGCACACGCTGGTATTGGATCAAGCCTTGGTCAGGCAGCCCCTGCCAAGCGCCAGCCCCTTTATCCTGCCCAAACTGGTCGCCGCGCTTGAAACCATGCAGGCTGCCCTGCCCAGCCACGCCCTGACCGAGCAGGTCAGGCGCCGCATTCATCTGCTGTTGGGGTCAGGTGATATCAGCGCCGAACGGGTAGCGGAGCCGCTGAACATCAGTCCGCGCCACCTGCGCCGCAAGTTGAGCCAGGAAGGGACCAGCTACGAACAGCTGGCCGATGAAGTGCGACGGGAAGCCGCAATAAGGCTGATTGTGGACGGCCAGATGTCCCTGACCAGCATTGCCTACGAGCTGGGCTTTCTGGACCCCAGCAGCTTCACTCGCGCCTTCCGCCGCTGGACCAATATGAGCCCGACGGCGTATCGGCGCGAGCTGAGTCGCAGCAAAGGGGACTAGTGCGGCCTACGCAGAGAGCAAGAAAGGATATAAACGAGCGATCTGAAGAAGACAGAGGCCTCCTTCAGATCGTTAGCAGACTTACTGCTGCTCTGGCTTGATAAACAACAGCGTCATCCGGTCACTTTCACCAATGGCCAGATAGTGCGCACGTTGCTCATCACCCAGACGCAGCGTGGGTGGCAGCGTCCAGACGCCCTCCGGATGCTCGGCGGTGTCGCGCGGATTCTGGTTGGCCGGGCTGACCGATAGCAACTCAAAGCCGGCGTTGCTGGCCAGCTCGCGTACCTTCTCCTCCGTGACATACCCCGAGTCGATCATCTGCTCCAGCGAGGTGCCCGCCTTGGCCCGGTGTTCGACCACGCCTAGCATGCCGCCCGGCTTGAGCGCCGCATAAAACTTGTCGAACATCACCTCAGCCTTGCCGTCACCCGCCGCCAGCCAGTTGTGCACATTGCGGAAGGTCAGCACCCGGTCGGCCGTACCAGGCTCGGTGATCGGTGTATCGACGTCATAGTTGAGCGTCGTCAGTTGCACCTGATCGTAACGCTCCGGGTGCTCTGCCAGCTTTTCCTCAAACTGCGCGCGCGAGCGCTTGAAAAAGCCGACCTCGCTATCCGGATCAAAGTGCGCGGCAATCAGTGTGCCCTGGTCGCGCAACAGCGGCGCCAGCACCTCGGTATACCAGCCACCGCCTGGCCAGACTTCCACCACCGTCTGCTCGGGCGTCACGCCAAAGAAGGTCAGCGTCTGCTCGGGATTGCGATAAGCGTCGCGGGTGACATTGGTGATGGTGCGACCGCTGTTGCCCACGGCGGCGCGAATAGCGGCCACCTGAGCCTCGTCGAGCTGGGGCGGGGTAACCGCTGCGGGCTCTTGCGCCTGAACGGTAGCCGCGCAGAGCAGCAGGGCATAAGCTAGTTTTCGCATGGTTTTCTCTCTATGAAGGCGTGCGTTCTAGTCCTGAAACTACCAGACTGAAATCAGCTGGCTTGGTTCAGTTATGTAACAGATGCGCTTTACCGGGGTCTGTTACACGACAAACGAGGAGATACCGTGCGCGACACCCTGCCCCTGCTCAACACCCTGGACTTTCCGCCGCTACGCCGTGGCGCGCTGGACACGTTGCAGGTCAACCTCACCTACCGCTGCAACCAACGTTGCCTGCATTGTCATGTCAACGCCGGCCCAACCCGCACCGAGAGCATGTCGCCCGAACTGGTCGAGCTGCTGTGCGACGTCATTGACGCCCACCCGGTCGACACGCTGGACCTGACCGGCGGCGCACCGGAAATGCACCCGCAGTTCCGCACGCTGGTCAGGCGTGCCAGAGCAGCAGGTCTCAAGGTCATCGACCGCTGCAACCTGACCATTCTGTCCGAGCCGGGCCATGAGGACCTGGCGAACTTTCTCGCCGCCGAGCAGGTAGCCGTATCAGCCTCCCTGCCCTGCTATTCGCGCGACAATGTCGACAGCCAGCGCGGCGACGGCGTCTTCGAGCGCAGCATCGAAGGCCTGCGCAAACTTAATGCGCTGGGCTACGGGCAGCCCGACAGCAACCTTGAGCTGAATCTGGTCTACAACCCGCAGGGCCCGAGCCTGCCGCCACCGCAGCAGGCGCTGGAAGCGGACTATAAACAGCACCTGCAGGAAGACTTCGGCATCCAGTTCAACCACCTGCACACCATCACCAATCAGCCGATTGCGCGTTTTGGCAGCACCCTGGTCAGCCGTGGGCAGTTTGACAACTACATGCAGCTGCTGCGTGACAACTTCAGTGCAGACAACCTCGCCGGCGTGATGTGCCGGGGCACCGTCAGCGTCGACTGGCGCGGCTACCTGTACGACTGCGACTTCAACCAGATGCTCGACCTGCCCATGCCCGTCCTCGCGTCCGACCGCCCACACCTGCGCGAGCTGCTCGGGCAGCCGCTGAACCAACACCCTATTGCCACGCGGGATCATTGCTTCGCCTGCACTGCAGGCCAAGGCTCCAGCTGCGGCGGTACGCTTAACTGAACAGGGAAGGACCATACACACCATGATGACCGGCGTCTTTTTTTGGGGTTTCCTGCTGGCCTACGGCGCGCTGATGTACTGGCTCTCGCCGCGCACGGTAACCATTGGCGGCTTCTTCAATGGTGAAGACAGCCAGGGCCGCCAGGCCTCGCCACTGCTGCTGACCACCAGCATCTTCATCAGCTGGATCTTCGCCAAGTCGGTCACCAATGCCGCCAATCTCGGTGCCGAGTTCGGTCTGGTCGGCGGCCTGGCCTACGCCACCTACTGGCTGTCCATCCCGCTCTGCGGGCTGGTGATCTACCGCCTGCGCCGACGTTTTCAGGCAACCAGCCTGGTCAGCTTTCTGACCAGCAACTACGGCCGCGGCGCTGCGCTGGCGTTCTCGGCGGCGATTCTGATTCGCCTGTTCAACGAGGTCTGGAGCAACACCGCCGTAGTCGGCGGCTACTACGGCGACAGCGGCAGCCCGGCGTTTATCGGCGCAGCACTGCTGTTTACCGCCGTGACGCTGGCCTACAGCCTGCGCGGCGGGCTGCGCAGCTCAATCCTGACCGACGCGGCGCAAGCCGCGATCTTCGTCATCGCACTGGTTTGGGTGCTGGGGTTGGTATTACCGAATCACAGCACCGCCGAGCTGACCAGCACCAGCCACTGGGCGCTCAACGCCGGTGTGGATCTGTTTCTGGTTGCCTGTCTGCAGCTGCTGAGCTACCCCTTCCATGATCCGGTGCTGACCGACCGCGGCTTCATCAGCGAAGAGAAATCCATGCTGCGCGCCTTCACCCTGGCTGGCGTGCTGGGCTTCGTTGCCATTCTGGCCTTCAGCCTGATCGGCGTGCACGCTACCCTCGGCGGCATCGAGGCTGGCGGCAACGTACCAGCAGCACTGGCGAAAAGTCTCGGCGTTGGCGCGCTGATCGTGATGACGCTGGTAATGATTTCCGCCGCTGGCTCCACCCTGGACTCGACCTTCTCCAGCCTCGCCCGCCTCAGCGGCCGCGAGTTGCCCGCCCTGCTGCAGCGGGATCTGGGCCAGAAGGCCATCGGCGCCGGCATGGCGACCATGCTGGTGTTCGCCCTGCTCGGCAACCTGCCGATGCTCGCCGGCACCGACATTCTCAAGGCCACCACAATCAGCGGCACCATGGTCATCGGCTTGGCCCCGGTGTTCCTGTTGCACGGCTTCGTGCGGCCCACCCGTCTCGGCTTTCACCTGAGTTTCTGGACCGGCATCGGGCTGGGCGTTGCCCTCACCCTAGGCTGGATTCCGCAGAGCTGGGCTATTGGTGACGGTCGCTACGCGCTGCTGCTCGGCACCAACCTGTACGGGCTGATTCTGTGTACCGCCGGCTACCTGTTGCCCGGCATGCTGACCCGGAGAGCCGCATGAGCAAGGGCCGCAGTTGCCCGGCAGACTATCGCCTGCCTGCCGAGACCTTCAGCGCCCCCGCAAACCTTGCGTGCGACGTGCTGTACGTGATCGGCGGGCTCTATGGTAATCGTCAGGCGCTGGACGCCATCGAGCGGCGCGTCGCTGGCGAACCCGGCGCCAAAGCCGTGTTCAACGGTGACGCCCACTGGTTCGACCGCGACCCGGCGGTGTTCAGCGATATCGAGCAACGCCTGCACCGGCACTACCCGCTGCGCGGCAATGTAGAAACCGAACTGGCCCGCGCGGGCGACGACTTTGGCTGCGGCTGCGCCTACCCGGAGCAGACCGACGCCGTCACGGTCGAGCGTTCCAACCGCATTCACCAGCAGCTGCAACAGACCGTGGACGGCCTGCCCGGCATGGCGCAACAGCTCGGCAACCGCCCCGCCACCCTGATAGCCGAGGTCGCCAGCAAGCGCATCGCCATCACCCACGGCGATGAGCAGTCACTGGCCGGCTGGCAGTGTGATCAGGCCCGACTGCAAAGCGCCGAACGCCAGCTGCAGCTGGACCACTGGTTCGCAGAAAACCGCATCCGCTTGCTGGCCTGCAGCCACACCTGCAGCCCGGCCGCGCTGAGCAACGGCGAGTGGGCGGTGATCAACAACGGTGCCGCCGGCATGCCAAACTTCAACAACGGCCGCTATGGCCTGATCACCCGCATCGCGCGCACTGCTTCCGCCGCCGCAATCTACCGCGCGCAAGTCGGCCCGTTGGTGGTCGAAGCACTGCCCGTCACTTACGATCAGCGCGCCTTTGCCGCTGAGTTCAAACGCCAGTGGCCTGACAACTCACCCGCTGCGCTGTCGTATTGGCAGCGCATCAACCAAGGAACCGACATGACGCCCGAACAGGCCTGCATCAAGGGCTTTACCCTCGCCAACACGCTCTGTGCGCTGGAGATGCTGTCATGAACCTGCGTCGTCTGTTGCTGCTCGCCGTGGTCGTGGCGCTGGTCGCGGGCTTCTTTGCCTCGGGTCTGCAGCAGCACTTGAGCCTGGATGCGCTGAAAGCCCAGCAGCAGGTCCTTGACCAGCAGGTGAGCGACCAGCCAATGCTCGCCAGCGCCCTGTATGTGGCGCTCTATGTGCTGGTGACGGCGCTGTCGCTGCCCGGCGCCGCGCTGCTGACCCTGATCGGCGGCGCCCTGTTTGGCCTTGGCTGGGGTCTGCTGCTGGTGTCCTTTGCTTCCACCGCCGGGGCGACTCTGGCGATGCTGATCAGCCGCTTTCTGTTGCAGGACTGGGTTCAGCAGCGCTTTGGCTCGCGACTGGAACGCATCAACCATGGCATCGACCGCGAAGGCGCGTTCTACCTGTTTGCCCTGCGGCTGGTGCCGGCGTTTCCGTTCTTTCTGATCAATCTGGCGATGGGCCTCACTCGCCTGCCCGCCCGCACCTTCTGGTGGGTCAGCCAGCTCGGCATGTTGCCCGGCACCCTGGTTTACGTGAACGCCGGTCGCGAACTCGGGCAGCTGGACTCACTGGCCGGCATCCTCTCACCGGGCCTGCTCGGCGCCTTCGTGCTGCTGGGGCTGTTCCCGCTGATTGCCCGGCGCCTGCTGGACGTGATCAAGGCCCGTCGCGTCTACAAAGGCTGGCAAAAGCCCAAACAGTTCGATCGCAATCTGGTGGTGATCGGCGCCGGCAGCGGTGGATTGGTCAGCGCCTACATCGCCGCCGCCGTTAAAGCGGACGTCAGTCTGATCGAGAAACACGCCATGGGCGGCGATTGCCTCAACACCGGCTGCGTGCCCTCCAAGGCGTTGATTCGCTCGGCCAAACTGGCCGCCGAGGTTCGCAAGGCGCCCGCGCTGGGCTACAGCCACGCCGAGGCAACCGTCGACTTTGCCGCGGTGATGGAACGCGTCCAGCGGGTAATCAAGCAGATCGAGCCGCATGATTCGGTCGAGCGCTATACCGACCTCGGCGTCGACGTGATCACCGGTGAGGCGCGCATCACCTCACCGTGGCACGTCGAGGTAAACGGGCGCAGCATCAGCACGCGCAATATCATCATCGCGGCCGGTGCACGTCCCCTCGTACCGGACCTGCCGGGGCTCGACAGCGTGCCGATGGTCACCTCGGACACCGTCTGGAACCTGCGCGAGCAACCGCGCCGGTTGCTGGTACTCGGCGGCGGCCCGATCGGCTGCGAGCTGGCACTGGCCTTCCAGCAGCTCGGCTCCCAGGTCATCCAAGTTGAGCGCGGCAACCGCCTGCTGCCCCGTGAAGACGCCGACGCCAGCGAGCTGGTGACGGTCAGTCTGGGCAGCGCAGGGGTCGATCTGCGCCTCAACCACCAGGCCGAGCGCTTTGAACTGCGCAATGGCACGCCGACCGTTCTCTGCCGTTCGCAGGACAGTGACCAGTCAGTAGAAATCGAATTTGACTGCGTGCTGGTCGCCCTCGGCCGGGTAGCCAACACCAGCGGCTACGGCATCGAAACGCTGGGCCTCGCGGTGCGCGACAACGGCACGCTGGATACCAACGAGTATCTCGCCACCCGCTTCCCCAACGTTTTCGCCGTGGGGGATGTCACCGGCCCGTACCAGTTTACCCACGCTGCATCGCATCAGGCCTGGTATGCCGCCGTCAACGCGCTGTTCGGCAGCTTCCGCCGCTTCAAGGTCGACTACCGAGTACTCCCGCACTGCACCTTTACCGATCCGGAGGTCGCCCGCGTCGGGCTGTCGGAAACCGAAGCGCAGGAGCAAGGGGTAGAGTATGAGGTAACCCGCTACGGTATCGACGACCTGGACCGTGCTATTGCCGACGAAGCCGCAGAAGGCTTCGTCAAAGTGCTGACCGAGCCCGGCCGCGACCGCATTCTCGGCGTCACCATCGTCGGCGCCCACGCTGGCGAGCTGATCGCCGAATACGTGCTGGCGATGAAGCACAACCTCGGCCTGAACAAGATCCTCGGCACCGTGCACAGCTACCCGACCCTGAGCGAAGCGAACAAATACGCCGCCGGCCAATGGAAACGTGCCCATCAGCCGGAACGCCTGCTGCAGTGGGTCGCCCGCTTTCACGCCTGGAGGCGCGGTTGAAGCTGTCGATCATCATGCCGGTGCGCAACGAAGCTGCCGGCATCGTCGATGCCCTTACGCCGCTGCAACCGCTGCGCGGCGAGCTGGAACTCATTCTGGTCGATGGCGGCAGCAGCGACGATACCGTCGCCCTCGCTGCGCCGCTGGTGGATCAACTGATCCAGTCTGCGCCGGGCCGGGCCACCCAGATGAATGCAGGAGCCGCCATTGCGCAGGGCAAATGGCTGCTGTTTCTGCATGCCGACACGCAACTGCCAACGAGCTTTCTTGAGCTGCTGCCAGCAGCGGACGCAGCAAGCCAATGGGGGCGATTCGACGTGCGCCTGTCTCCCTCATCGCCCATGTTGCGCGTAGTCGCCTGGATGATGAACTGGCGCTCTCGTCTGACCGGTGTATGCACCGGGGACCAGGCGATCTTTGTGCGCCGCGCACTGTTCGAGCAAGTCGGTGGCTACGCGCCAATACCGCTGATGGAAGACATCGAACTGAGCAAGCGCCTACGCCCCCACGGCAGACCGCTGTGCCTGCACGAGCGGCTGACCACCTCCAGCAGGCGCTGGCAGCAAAACGGCACCCTGCGCACCATCGTGCTCATGTGGTGGCTGCGCTGGCGCTACTGGCGCGGCGCGCCGATGGAGAAACTCGCGCAGCGCTACTAGCTGGAAGCTGGAAGCTGGAAGCTGGAAGCTGGAAGCTGGAAGCTGGAAGCTGGAAGCCAAGCATGGTGCAATGGAGCAGGCATCGGGGCAAGACAGCTGACCACAGTAGCATTTCGTATACCTGCGCCCCGCCACACTACTTTAAGCTTCCAGCTTCTAGCTTCTTGTAAACAACCCACTAGAGCCCATGATTGCCAGTGACCCTATGCCCAGCCGACGCCCTCTACTGATCTTCGCCAAAGCCCCGGTGCCGGGCAAGGTAAAAACCCGCCTGATTCCGGCGCTGGGCGCCGAGGGAGCGTGCGCGCTGTATCAGCGATTGCTGGAGCACTGTTTGCTGCAAACGGCTGACTGGCCTGGCGAGCGGCTGCTCTATGTAGACCAGCCCAATCATGTCTGGCTTAAAGTCCTCGCAGCCGAACACGGCTTGCCGGTGCGCCGGCAAGTAGAGGGTGACCTGGGTGAGCGCATGATGAGCGCCATGGCAGACTTTCCCGGTGGTGCACTGCTGATCGGCAGCGACTGCCCGGCATTAGACACTCAAGCCATCGCCCGAGCCGCTGCTGCCCTGCAAACCCACGACACCGCCATTATCCCCAGCGACGACGGCGGTTACGTACTGATTGGCCAGCGCCAGCCACACCCTGCGCCCTTTGAGCAGATGCAGTGGAGCCACGCCAAGGTCATGGCCGACACCCGCCAGCGTCTGCACCGCGCCGGGCTCAGCCTGTGGGAGGGCGAGCCGCTCTGGGATCTGGATGAACCAGCCGACCTGCCGCGCCTGCCGCCGGCTCTGGCGCGCGCCTTGCGCACCGGCCGCGTCTCGCGCTGACGAATAATACCCACCCACCAGAATCAACCCGACTTATGCAGGCTTATTGCCGGCAGTAGCACATTGTTCTCCTTTACCCGGCATGACTATATGGTCACCGCTATCCGGCGAAGCGCTCACAAGGCGCCGCCCGCCGCAGTCCGCAACCAATCGAAGGATTAGCCATGTTTGACCTCAGCCCGCGCGTAGAAGACCTTAAAAACAAGCTCGAAGGCTTTATGGATGAGCACATTTACCCCAATGAAGCTCTGTTCTACGAGCAAGTAAAACAGAACAAATGGGGCCATCCGGCAATCCTGGAAGAACTGAAAGCAGAAGCCCGCAACCAGGGCCTGTGGAACCTGTTCCTGCCCGAATCCGAGCGTGGCGCCGGCCTGACCAACGAAGAGTACGCCCACCTGTGTGAAATCATGGGCCGCGTCTCCTTCGCCGGCGAAGTCTTCAACTGCAACGCGCCGGACACCGGCAACATGGAAACCATCGAGCGCTACGGCAACGACGAGCAGAAAGAACAGTGGCTCAAGCCGCTGCTGGCGGGCGAGATCCGCTCCTGCTTCTCCATGACCGAGCCGGATGTCGCCTCCTCCGATGCCACCAATATCGAGTGCGAAATCCGCCGCGAAGGTGACGAGTACGTCATCAACGGCACCAAGTGGTGGTCCTCCGGAGCCATGAACGAGCACTGCAAGATCGCCATCGTCATGGGCAAGACCGACCCGAACGCACCCAAGCACCTGCAACAGAGCATGATTCTGGTGCCGCTGGACACCCCCGGCGTGAAGATCGTTCGCGACCTGCACGTATTCGGCTACGACCACGCCCCGCACGGCCACGCCGAAATCGAATACAACAATGTGCGCGTCCCGGTTTCCAACATCCTGCTGGGTGAGGGCCGTGGCTTCGAAATCGCTCAAGGTCGTCTTGGCCCGGGCCGCATTCACCACTGCATGCGCAGCATCGGCATCGCCGAGCGCGCCCTGGAAGCCATGTGCCGCCGCGCCGGCGAGCGCGTTGCCTTCGGCAAGCCGATGTACAAGCTGGGCAGCGTGCCGGAAATGATCGCCCGCTCCCGTTGCGAGATCGACCAGGCCCGCCTGCTGACCCTGCACGCCGCACGCAGCATGGACAAATTCGGCAACAAGGTCGCCCGTCAGCAGATCGCCATGATCAAGGCCGTTGCCCCGACCATGGCCTGCAACGTGATCGACCGCGCCATTCAGATCTTCGGCGCCAAGGGCGTGTGCCAGGACACCTTCCTCGCCTCCGCCTACGCCAAAGCCCGCACCCTGCGCCTGGCCGACGGCCCGGACGAAGTGCATCTGAATGCCATTGCGAAGATGGAGATGAGCCAATATCTGTAAGGGCAGCGTCAAGCCGCAAGCTGCAAGCCTAAAGCTGACCTTGCACTGGTTTTAGCTTGAGGCTTGAAGCTTGTGGCTCGAGCGAAGCGAGGTTCTATGAGCACATTGTTCGACCTAACCGGTAAAGTCGCCATCATCACCGGTTCGACCAAGGGCATCGGCAAGTCGATTGCCGAGGAGTACGCCAGGGCCGGCGCCAAGGTGGTGATTTCCAGCCGCAAGGCCGACGTTTGTCAGCAGGTTGCGGACGAGCTGCGCAGTCAGGGCTTCGATGCGCTGCCGGTTGCCTGCCATGTGGGCGACAAGGCCCAGCTGCAGAATCTGGTTGATCGCACCCTGGCTGCCTTTGGCCGCATCGACGTGTTGGTCTGCAACGCCGCGACCAACCCGGTCTATGGCCCGACGCACACCGTCAGCGACGAGGCCTTCGACAAGATCATGGGCACCAACGTCAAGGGCACCTTCTGGCTGTGCAACATGGTCATCCCGCACATGGTCGAACAAGGTGGTGGCTCCATCGTGCTGCTATCGAGCATTGCCGGGCTGCGTGCCAGCGCCAATATCGGCGTCTACGGCATGTCCAAGGCGGCGGAAGCCGGCCTGGCCCGCAACCTGTCGCTGGAGTGGGGTCCGCAGGGTATCCGCGTCAACAGCATCGCCCCGGGCTTGATCCGTACCGATTTTGCCCAGGCCCTGCTGGAAGATCCGGACCGCCTGCGCAAGGTGGAAGAGAAGCTGCCGCTGCGCCGTGTCGGCGAGCCGGTGGATATCGCCGGGGTGGCGTTGTTCCTGGCTTCCAGCGCCTCGGCGTACGTTACCGGGCAGACCATCGTTGCCGATGGCGGCGATACCATTGCCTGATAACACCTGATTCATCAGGCTGTTCAACGCGCCAGGGCTTGCCCTGGCGTGTTATTTTCCCGTACTTGACCCTTCAGAACCATCAACAACAGGATCTTCAAAGATGAGCGGAGCGACCCTGATTGACGTATTGCCTGCCCACCAGTTTGACGAGGCAAAACTCGCCAACTACCTGCAGGACTACCTTCCGGGAGCCAACCAGGGCATCAAGGTAAAGCAGTTCCAAGGTGGCCAGTCCAACCCCACCTTCCTGCTGGAAATCGCCGGCAAGCGCTACGTACTGCGCAAGAAGCCGCCGGGAAAACTGCTGCCCTCCGCGCACATGGTCGAGCGCGAGTTCCAGGTCATCAACGCCCTGGGCAAGACCGACGTACCGGTTCCCACCGCGCAACTGCTGTGTGAAGACCCGGAGATCATTGGCACCGCGTTCTACGTCATGGATTACGTCGAAGGCCGCGTCTACTCCCAGCCGCTGCTGAGCGAAGTAGCGCAGGAAGAGCGCATGCCGATCTATCAGTCCATGATCGAAACCATGGCCAAGATGCACAACGCCGACTGGAAGGCCATCGGCCTGGAAGGCTACGGCAAGCCCGACAACTACATCGCCCGTCAGGTCAAACGCTGGGGTGGCCAGTTCGAAGCCAGCCGCACCCACGACATGCCGGCGATGGACGCCCTGATGAAGTGGCTGCCGGAGAACATCCCGGCTGATGAAAGCACCACCATCGCCCATGGCGACTTCCGCATCGGCAACCTGATGCTGCACCCGACCGAGTCCAAGGTCGTGTCGATCCTCGACTGGGAGCTGGCAACCCTCGGCCACCCGCTGTCGGATCTGGCCTACTGCTGCCTGCCGTACCACATGCCGGTCAACGTCGACGGCGCCAAGGGCATGGTCGGCGCCGATCTGAAATCCCTCGGCCTGCCGGAAGAGCAGCAACTGCTGGACTGGTACTGCGAATACACCGGTCGCAGCGGTGTGCCGAACTGGAACTACTACATCGCCTTCTCGCTGTTCCGTCTGGCCGCCATTGTGCAGGGTGTCTACCACCGCGCGCTGCAAGGCAACGCCAGCAACGCCGACGCCCTCGAAGTCGGCAAACGCGCCAGCCTGCTGGCTGAGCGCGGCTGGGAAATCGCCCAGAAGTAAGACCAAACGGGGCAGCTCAAGCTGCCCCGTTGCACATCCAAGCCCCACCCGCTTCGAACAATGAGGATTGCCCATGAGCAAACCCGTCAAACGCGTACTGCTGACCAACGACGACGGCTGGCGCGGCCCGGGCCTGCAAGTGCTCGAAGAAATTGCCCACGAGATCGCCGAGGAAGTGTGGATCGTCTCCCCCGATCTGGACCAGAGCGGCGTGTCCATGTCCATCTCCGTCCACCACCCGCTGCGCGTTCACCAGTTTGAAGAGCGCCGGTTCAGCGTCAGTGGTACTCCCAGTGACTGCGTCCTGCTGGGCGTGGCCGAACTGCTGCCGGTCAAACCCGATCTGGTGCTATCCGGCGTCAACAACGGCGCCAACATCAGCGACTCGGTCGCCTACTCCGGCACCATCGGCGGCGCCCTTACAGGCACCCTGCTGGGCATCCCGTCCATCGCCCTGAGCCAGGCCTACATCCCCGGCAACGACGTACATTGGGAAACCTCCCGCCAATACGGCGCCAACCTGGTGCGCCAACTGCTGGACGCCGGCTGGCCGGAAGACTGTGCCATGAACATCAACTTCCCGGCCCGCCCGCCGGAAGATGTGCGCGGCATCGCCATCTGCCGCCCGCAACGCGGCAGCATTGGCGGCGTGAACATCGAACGCCGGGAAGACACCCGCGGCGTGCCCTACTACTGGCTCGGCTTCCAGCGCCAGACTGACCGCATCACCGGCCGCCAGACCGACGTCGGCGCCCTGCGCGACGGCCTGATCGCCCTGTCCCCGGTACGCTTCGAACGCGACATCGCCAGCAGCTGGCAAGTCGACACCGGCAATATGGCCGACCAGCTGGGTATCGATCAGAACGGCGACAACAATACCGCGGCGGATGATCCGAGTATTAGTCATTAACGCAGCTGCAAGCTGCAACAGGGTGCGCTGTGCGACAGGCCAGTCAATTGTTTTCACCGCCTATAACGCCCCTGCTGGACTTTGAGACAACCCGCGCAGGTCAACACCGCGCCAGCTTTGCTTGCAGCTTGCCGCTTGTGGCTTGCCGCTTTCGCCCCAAAGGAGTTTGAAATGCAACGCTTCGAGAACCGAATTGCCCTGATCACTGGTGCCGGCAGCGGCATTGGCCGTGCCACTGCCAAGCGTCTGGCCGCTGAAGGCGCTCGCCTGATGCTGGTTGACCGCAACGCCGAGGGCCTGGAGCAGACCCTCAGCGAACTGCCCGCTGGTGCCGAGGTGCTGCACCGTGCGCTGGACGTCAGCGATGAAGCCGCCGTTGAACAGTGCGTCGCCGACACCGTGGCCCATTACGGCCGCCTGGACGTGCTCTGCAACAACGCCGGTATCGCCGGAGGTGACTACAGCATCGCCACCGATCAGAGTCTGGAAACCTGGCAGAAGATCATCAACGTCAATCTGTTTGGCGTGATGCTGTTTACCAAGTACGCCTCGCGTCAGATGCGCGAGCAGAACGGCGGCGCCATCGTCAACACCGCCTCGGTTGCCGGCATTCGCTCCGGTGCCGGCGGCAACGCCTACAGCGCCTCCAAGGCTGGCGTGATCAACTTCACCATGACCGCCGCCTGCGACCTCGGCCAGTTCAATATTCGCGTCAACGCCGTGTGCCCCGGCCTGATCGAAACCGGCATGACCGCGCCGGTATTCAAATACGCCCGCGAGAACAACAAGGAAGAGAAGCTCGGCACCCGCTGCGAGCTGCGCCGCTACGGCCGCCCGGAGGAAATCGCCGGTGCCATCGCCTTCCTCGCCAGCGACGACGCCAGCTACGTCACAGGACAAGCCCTGGCAGTAGACGGCGGCAATACCGCCTCGCTCAACCTGCCGGGTATGAAGTTCTGATGAGCGGCTGGTCGCGTTGGGTGGTCGGAGATCCAATGCTGGCCGACCCGACGCTGGATGCACTGCGGGCGACATTGCCCGCAGTGCCTTGCGGTGAAGCCGTATTGCAACGGCTGGAGTCCGGTGAGCTGCATTGCCGCCTGGTGCTGTACTTTTCACCAGGCCTCCAGCACGTTGCCCAGTGCTAAGGCGCAGCCCCATGCGCCGCTCCCGCCCGTGACGGCCTTAGTCTGATAACAGGCGATCCGGCGCTACTGAAAGCCCCTTGAGCCGGCCCAACTCCTGTCGCATCATGGCCAATCAGCCTCCCGGAGCCAGCTATGTCTTCACTCCCAGACACCCTCAGCTACTGCACCGGCCACTGCGCCCTTGGCGGACTGCTGCTGGCCGAAACCGCCGATCACACCCAGGCCATCTTGCTTGGCGACAACGACGACGCCATGCGCGATGACCTGCAACAACGCTTCCCCGACGCCAAGCTGGTCAGGGCAGACGAGGGCCAGAAACAGCGTCTGCAGGCGATGCTCGATTGGGTTGACCAACCCAAGGGCGAGTTCCCGCTGAGAAAAACGGCCGCTCCCCACGGCACCGCTTTTCAGCGCAGCGTCTGGCAGGCGCTACGCAAGGTCCGCAGCGGCGACACCATCACCTACAGCGACCTGGCCAAACGCCTCGACAAACCCCGTGCCGTTCGCGCCGTTGCCAGCGCCTGCGCCGCCAACCCGTTAGCTATGGCCGTCCCCTGCCACCGCGTGCTGCGCAGCGATGGCGGCATCTCCGGTTATCGTTGGGGCGTAGAGCGCAAAAAGCAGTTACTGCAGCTGGAACACCAACACAACTCGAAAGCCAGCGATGCAAGGCCTGCTTGACCTGGGCGCGCCTGACGCGCAGACACCGGAGCAGATCGGGTCTGATGCCTGGCTGCTGAAAGGCTTTGCTCTGAGAGATGCCGACGCCCTGCTCGCCGCCATCGAGCAGATCGCGACGCAAGCGCCCTTTCGCCATCAGGTCACCCCGGGCGGCTACACCATGTCCGCGGCCATGAGCAGCTGCGGCGCCTACGGCTGGGTCACGGATCGGCACGGCTACCGCTACAGCCCGCAAGACCCACAAAGCAACCGGCCCTGGCCGGCGATGCCTGCACTGTTCGCAGAGCTGGCTGAACGCGCCGCACGTAGCGCAGGCTTTGCCCACTTTGCGCCGCAAGCCTGCCTGATCAACCGTTACGCCACTGGTGCGCGGATGGGCCTGCATCAGGACAAGGACGAGCAGGACCTCAGCGCGCCCATCGTCTCCATCTCCCTCGGCGCGCCCATCACCTTTCTGTTTGGCGGCCCCAACCGCAGCGACCCAACCAGCCGTTGGCTGCTGGAGCACGGAGACGTGGTGGTCTGGGGCGGCGTCAGCCGGCTGTATTTTCATGGCGTCAGCCCGCTGGGCAAAAAGGCCAGCCATCCGCAAACAGGCGCGGTGCGCTACAACCTGACGTTCAGAAAGGTAACCTAGAGCGCTTTTAAGGCCGCAGCCACTGCGCATTACCCGCCGCTACCCGGCCATCTTGGCTCCGCCCCCCAAGCGTCAAGCAGGTCTGTGAACTAGCAGTCTGTCCGCCCTCATGGCGACCTGCTAGAGTGGTCAACCCTTGGCGAGCGACACTCTGACTCTGCCAGCTATCCGCTAGCAACGTTACCGAGGGCGGAGCACAGCCCAGGTCCAACGTGCTGCATAATCGTCAAGGCGACACCGCAAGTCAGGTGTTGCACCTGATCCCATCTTCTCGTTTGCCTGTCACTTGCCCGCAAACCGCGAAAGAGACCGGCATCTGGTCGAGATGGGCAGTATTTGAATATGTTCTAAAGCGAAAGGTGGAGATGACATGAAAGGGACAGTGCTGGATTTTAATGCAACCAGCGGCAGCGGCGTGATCAGTTGTGAGCACGGCGGACGGTACCAGTTTAGCCAGGAGCAGTGGAAAAGCGCCCAGGCACCGGTTGCAGGCGCGCCGGTAGACTTTGTGGCGGACGGGGAACAGGCAAAAGATATCTACGGCGTAGCCGCGCAGACACCGCCTCCCGCTTCGCAACCAATGCAAACCACGACCGCAACATCCTCCCTGGCGATCGTCAGCCTGGTTGCCGGTATCCTCGGCCTGTTCTTCTTCGGCTCGATCATCGCGATCATCTGCGGACACATTGCCCGCTCACAAATCAAGCAAAGCCAAGGCGCCCAGTCCGGTGACGGCATGGCGCTGAGCGGCCTCATCCTCGGCTATATCGGCGTTGCAATCTGGGCACTGTGGCTGATTTTTGCCGGGGTAATAGCCGCGGCGTCATAGCCCGCGCCCCTACGCGGCAACCAACGACTGGCGCCGCGGCAGATGATGGATACATAGACTTAAAACAACACGGAAGAACCACAAGATGAACAAGTACTGCTCCAGCTGCGGCGTGGAAATGCCCGCCGAAGCGCCCCAGTGCCGCAGTTGCGGCGCCATTCAGGACAATTTTGTCTACAAGAGCCGCGTTGCCGCAGCCGTCATCGCTTTCTCTACCGGCCTGTTCGGCATCCACCGTTTCTATCTGGGGCAGTGGTGGGGCATTTTCTACCTGCTGTTCTTCTGGACCTATATCCCGATGCTGGTAGCCATTATCGAAGGCATCGTTTTTCTCGCCACATCGCAAAAAGTCTGGAACGACAAATACAATCGCGGCCTGTCACTGGGGACCGAAAAAGGCGGCGTGGTGGTTATCGTTCCGCTGGTGTTCATCGGCATTGCCATGGTCGGCATCATCGCGGCGATTGCCTTGCCTGCCTACCAGGACTACACCAACCGCAGTAAGGTGCTGGAATCTAAACTGGTTGCTCAGCAACTGATGCCCGCCGTCGAGAGTTATGCGTTCGAGCGTCAGCAGTGGCCAAGAAACCTCGAACAGCTGGACATTGCTGCCCCACGCACATCGGACAATGTCGGCTCGGTCGAGATAGACGCTGGCGTCATCATCGTGGCCCCGGCAGCCAGCACCGGCATCGCTGGGGCGCTGGTTTACATACCCAAGGCGCAAGGCTCCAGTATCGTCTGGGACTGCACCGAATCCACCATCGACAAACGCTATCTACCGGCAGACTGTCGCTGATATCAGGATGCAGCGCTGTCGTCTTTACCAACACAAAGGTGATTCATGGAAGAACTGAAACACTCGGGGCTGGGCATCGCCGCCACCGTCATCGGTGGCGCGTCTACGGTGCTTATTTTCATGCTGTTTATGGTTGCAGGCGTGATGGAGCTATCGACGCCGGGAGGCGTGGATGAAGAATCCACCGCAGCCTTGCTGGTTGGTCTGTGTCTGATTTTGCTAGTCGGAGCCCTTGCTGTCGGCCTCGGCCTGGGCATCGCGGGACTCTGCCAGCGTGGCCGCAACAAGTTGTTTCCGATTTTGGGCACCGTGTTTTCCAGCCTGACGCTGGTCGGCGCAATCCTGCTGGTGCTGGTCGGCATGGCTATGGAGTAAGCATCGCGACTGTGCTCCCGACATCAGGGCCCTGCCCTCGCAGGTGCCCAACGCGGGCCTCTTCTACTCACGCGCTCTTGAGGTCAATGGCAACGACCTCTTCTGCCCGACTGCCGAGTTCTGCGAGCACGCCCTGAATCAACCGCTGGGTCACCTGCGAGCATGGCTGCATCGGCTCGCGCAGCTCGTCGGCAACCAGCCCCTCAAGCGCCAGCGCGGCTTTGATAACCGCCGGGTTGGGCTCGCTAAAGGCCACCTGAATCCACGGCAGCAAGCGATAGAACAGTTGCCGCGCGGCAATCAGATCGCCCTGCTCCAGCAGACGATGCATAGCCACGAACAGGTCAGCCCGGATATGCGCTGAAGCAGAAATAGCGCCCACCGCGCCCAGGCAACCACTGCTGAATATCTGCATATCCTCCCCCGCCAGCACGGCAACGTTGCCGTCAGCAATCAGGGCCATGGTCGTTTCCGGGTCACCGCCGCAATCCTTGACCGCAGCAATGCGCGGGTGGCGCACGATACGTCGCAGCGTCTCGCGCTCGATGCGCACACCCGTGCGATACGGAATGTCATACAGCACCAGCGGCACAGTGGCTGCATCAGCTACCGTCTGAAAGAACGCCTCCAGTCCCGACTGCGACGGGCGAATGTAGTACGGCGCAGGCACCAGCAGCCCCGCCAACGGACGCTGCTGAATCGCCTGCTGAAACGCCAGCAACTCGCGCAGGTTATTGCCGCACAGCCCCATGATCACCTGCGGTGGCGGCGCCCACTGCAGCACCGCATCCAGCACCGCGAGCTGCTCCTGCTCACTCAGCGCAGCGGCCTCGCCGGTCGAGCCGCAGACCACCAGCCCGGCGACGCCATCGGCCAGTAGCCGCTCCACCAACCCCTGCAGCGCAACAAAATCCACCTCTCCCTCACGGAATGGCGTTACCAGCGCCACCCAGATCCCACGAAAATCAGACATGCAAAAACTCCTTGTGGCAGACCGTCAAGTCACCGTCAGGAGGCGTGGGGATCAAACGTGAGGGAGGTGTAACCTAGCGCATGTTGTCCTGTCAGCCCATCTGACGGGACAGCACGCCCCGGTCAAATGAGCGACTGTTTCTTGGATTTCTTGGCAACGGCGATGCACGCGCAGGCCCGAGCAGCAAGCTCAGACAGGGGCAGCGAGTGGTCGACTGTGAGGAACATGAAAGATCCGTTGCGTGAAATCCGGAGTCGATACTACGGAGCGGCGGGCGCGGCTGTCAACGCATGGTGCACAGCCACGCCGGCCCTGGCCTGGCCTAGACCGTTATCTCAAGCGCCTTGATGCGCCCATCGGCAAGGGCAAAGCGGTGATTCAACTCCACCGGACTGCCGGGAAAGTTCCCGGTCAGGCGCGCCTTGACCACCAAAGCGTCGCCCTCCTGCCTCGACGACAACGGCACCGCAACATAGGTATAGGCCTGCCGGGCAGCGTGCTGCCACTCGATGATGGCCGTCACACCCTCATGGGTCTGGTTTTCATCGCTCACCGTGGCATCGGCGCAAAAGCACTCGGCCAGTCGCGCCATGCCCTGCCCGTTGCTGATTTCAAAATAGGTCTGTACGACATCCGGTAATGCAATACTCATGATGTGCTCTCCTCTTCCGCAAACAGTGCGGGACAGCAGTCATCTTGCCGCGCCAGTCTTAATTTGCTCAACTGGGATAAAAAGAACGACCTATCCCAAAAAGCAGGACAATCTAATGGCGATATCACGTATCGGGCTCAATGAATTGGAAGCCGCCCTCGCCGTCGCCCGGCGCGGCTCCTTCCGCCAGGCCGCCATCGACCTCAACGTCTCGACCAGCGCCCTGAGCACCACCATCGCCAAGCTGGAAACCGCCATCGACACACGCCTGTTCAACCGCACCACCCGCAGCGTCTCGCTGACCGAAGCCGGCACCCTGTACCTGCAACAGGTGGGCCCGGCACTGGAGAACATCCGTGCCGCACTCGGCGAGGTGCGCAGCCGTCACGCCGAGCCCGCCGGCGTGCTGCGCATCAACGCCTTCGCCAGCGCCGCGCGCTCAGCCCTGCTGCCGCTGATGCTCGACTTCATGCAACGCTACCCCAAGGTACACATTGATCTGGTGACCGAAGGCCGCCTGGTCGACATCGTCGCCGACGGTTTCGACCTCGGCCTGCGCGCGCGCAATCTCGTGCCCGCCGACATGATCGTGCTATCACTGGGGCAGGCCCAGCGCTACGCCATCGTCGCCAGCCCCGCGTACCTGAACGCCCATGGCCGCCCAGCCTCACCGGCAGACCTGCTGAATCACCCATGCATCCGCATCCGCCTGCCTAACGGAAGCCTCTACCCCTGGCACCTGGAAAAGGACGGCGAGCACATCAAGCTGGAGGTCAACGGACCACTCACACTGGACGACGCCAGCGTAGTCAAAGCAGCCCTCAAGGCAGACGCAGGGCTCGGGCTGCTGATGGAGCAGGACGTCCAAGAGGAGCTGGACACCGGTCTGCTAGAACGCGTATTGCAAGACTGGACACCACCCCGCCAAGAGCTGTGCCTCTACTATCCCAACCGCCGCAACCCCTCAGCGGCGCTGAAAGCCTTTATCGACCTGGCGCGGGAGCACACACGCAGCCGGCACTGACGGACAGCGAACACCACTCGCGCCGACGAAAACTGAACACCCGCCTCAGAGCGACTCCAGCACCGGACGCACAAAGCTGCGCTCGTAACTGACGATAAACTTCAGCGCCGTCGCCTCCTCCACCAGCCGCACACACTCCGCATCCTCCGCCGCCTGCTGGCGATAGCGCTCGTAGTCCGCCAGGCTGGGGAAGCTGAACAGGCAATACGCCACGTTATTCGCGCCCTCAGACGGCAAAAAATAACCATGATGCACCCCTCCCATCCGCCCTACTATCCCGATCCATTGACGCGAATAGCGCTCAAAGGCCGCGAGCTGGTAGGGGTCGATAACGTATTTGACGTGGCAGGTAATCATGGCAAGCGAGCCCTGAGTTAGATGGGAAGGACATTCTTCATCGCCGCTGATCGGCGCTGGGCCACAGTCAACGATTTCTATCAGGTTCGCTACCGACCGGGGACAGTCCTACGCCCTGAATGCATAACATTGACATTATAGACGATCGGTCTAATATATTGCCATGACTATTTCCAAGCCCAAAGCCCGTCGCGGCCGCCCACCCAAAGTTGCGAGAAGCTTCGACGACACCCGTGAGGCCTTGCTGCGCTGCGGCATGGAAGTGCTGACCGAGCAGGGCTTTGCGGCGACCGGAATAGACGCGGTACTGAAGCGTGTCAGCGTGCCCAAGGGGTCGTTCTATCACTACTTCGACAGCAAGGAAGCCTTCGTTCAGGAAGTGATGCAGCGCTACGCCGCCTACTTCGCCCGCAAACTGGACCGCTGGCTGCTGGACGATAACGTACCGCCGCTGCAGCGCCTGAGCAACTTCGTTGAAGACGCCAAGGCCGGGATGGCCAGACACGCATTTCGTCGCGGCTGCCTGGTTGGCAACCTGGGTCAGGAAATATCGGCCCTGCCGCCCAGTTTTCGCCAGGCGCTGGAGAATATTCTGCTCGACTGGCAGGCAAGGCTGGCCCGTTGCCTCGAGGAAGCAGCCCGTCAGGGGCAGCTGAAACCTGAAGCCAATTGCGATGCGCTGGCCGCCTACTTCTGGATCGGCTGGGAAGGCGCCGTACTGCGCGCCAAGCTGGTCCAGAATGCGCAACCGCTGGACACCTTTGCCACCGGCTTTCTCGCCGGCTCGTCGAGGTGATGTTTTTTTCACCATTTATAGACGATCAGTCTAAATAAGGAGAGACCATGTTCAAGGCATTACTTGTCGACAAAAAAGAAGATCAGTATCAGACCCGCCTGACCGAGCTGGATAACAGCCAGTTGCCGGACGGTGACGTCACAGTGCGGGTTGAGTACAGCACGCTCAACTACAAGGATGGCCTTGCCATCAGCGGCCGCAGCCCGGTGGTACGCAGCTTTCCGATGGTGCCAGGTATTGATCTCGCTGGCGTCGTCGAGGCCAGCAGTCATGACCGCTACAAGGTGGGCGACCGGGTGCTGCTCAACGGCTGGGGCGTCGGTGAGACGCACTGGGGTGGACTGGCTCAGAAGGCCCGGCTCAATGGTGACTGGCTAATCCCCCTGCCCGACCAACTGAGCGCCCGCCAGGCCATGGCCATCGGCACGGCCGGCTATACCGCAATGCTCTGCCTGATCGCCCTGGAGCGTAACGGCATTTCACCCGCCAGCGGCGAGATTCTGGTAACCGGCGCCAATGGCGGGGTCGGCAGCTTCGCCATCGCGCTGCTCGCCAAGCTGGGGTACTCAGTCACCGCGTCTACCGGTCGTCCGAGCGAGGCTGATTACCTGAAGCGCCTGGGCGCAACCACCATCATCGACCGGGCGGAGCTGAGCAACCCTGGCCGCCCGCTGACAAAAGAGCGCTGGGCAGCCGCCATCGACTCGGTGGGCAGCCATACCCTGGCCAACGTCTGCGCCAGCACGCGCGCAGATGGCGCCGTTGCCGCCTGCGGCCTGGCCCAGGGCATGGACTTCCCTGCCACAGTGGCGCCCTTCATCCTGCGCGGCATCAGCCTGCTGGGCATCAACAGCGTCACCCGCCCGTATGAAGAGCGCGTAACAGCCTGGCAACGCCTGTGCTCGGACCTGGACCTTGCCCAGCTGGACGACATCACCCAGGAAGTGGGCCTGGGTGAGGCCATCGCGGCAGCCGACGACCTGCTGAACGGGAAAGTACGTGGACGGCTCGTCGTCAACGTCAATCGCTAAGCTGCGAAAGCAGGGAGGGTGGGGACTGCTGCGGCAGTGCCTTCCCCTGGGCGTCATGAGATTGCTCGGCGATAGACTTCAGGAATCAGCAAGCCCAAGCACGGGAATCCGAACGTCGCCCTCCAGCCTGACCCTGTTACTTTCTTTATCTGCAACTCGCCCCCAACCCCATACCAGCAGGTGCTATGGTGCCTGCTTGCATTCCATGAAGGCTCTTGAGCAGCTTAACTATCAAACGCGAATACGCCTCGCGAAAGTCATCGACGCACTCGCTCCACATGCGCGTACTCAAGTGAGACCGTTGATTGGAACAACCTGCGTCAAAGCAGAGCGTGAAGCCGCTTTACCAAGCACCGGACAACGGTGGTATTCAGCCGATACAACGGTCCTTTCTCAGCTAAAAGAAGCCATTTTTGGTTTTGGTATCAAGCATTCGAAGGCAATGCGGTAAGACGCTATGGCGCTAGTGCGCAAGGGTTTAGACTGACAACCAATAACTACAAAAATCGGTTCAGTGCCCCCATGAAAATAACGCCATTACCTCCGCTTAACAGCTTGGTGGCCTTCGAGGCTGCCGCACGCCATCTTAGCTTCACCTTGGCAGCGACTGAGCTGAATGTCACTCAGGGCGCTATCAGCCGCCAAGTGCGCCTGCTTGAAGACTACTTGGGCAAAACGCTGTTCGAACGCACCACTCGGGCGATGAACCTTACCCCGACCGGTAGCCACTACTATGAGACAGTACGCGAGTCGCTTCTGCAACTGGCCGGCGCGACCGGAGACATTCGGAATTGGCGTGGTGAGTTGCAGGTCACTGTGGCCACTAGTACTGCCATGGCCTCCCTCTGGCTGCTACCCAAAGTTGCTGAATTCCAGCGCAATCATGAAGAAATTGACTTGCGTATTATCGCGCACGACTACGTCAAAGACTACAGCCGCCTAGACTGCGACCTAGCGCTCTACTACTGCCGCAGCGCTCCTAAGGACATGCAGGTCACTCCCCTGTTTTCCGAAGAAGTGTTTCCGGTCTGCAGCCCTGGTTATCTGGCTAAACATCCGGAACTGCTTGGTATCGAGCAGCTCGCTGGCTGCACCTGGTTATGGTTGGAGGACCCGCATCGCGACTGGATCGGCTGGCCGTGCATATTCCGGCCCATCGTGACCGCCCATTCCGTTTGAACGTGACCGCCTGTTCTGGGCTATCGTGACCGCTTATTCCGTTTCATCGTGACCGATTT
>Ga0207991_1000450_pt1 | contig 27884 bp, 25 predicted proteins | sample ETN07SmetaG_FD_185786 | JGI IMG/M metagenome (GOLD analysis project Ga0207991, IMG submission 185786) | Marine microbial and viral communities from oxygen minimum zone, Eastern Pacific Ocean - ETNP2014F14-07SV275 (SPAdes) (version 2) | ecosystem: Environmental > Aquatic > Marine > Oceanic ...
ACGCGCCGGAGGTTTGATTGTCGCCGCTGCCGTTAGCACCCACGGTAAAACCGTTGCCTCCGCGTGGAACCGGTCCCACGTTGAGTCGTGAACGTAATTCATCATTGACTGCCGCCCCCAGGGGATGACGAATCTCGGCGTGTTTGTAATCTGCCTGGCCATAGACCCAGTTTTGAATGTTAGGCCCGAGTTTCTCGCGCAGGTTCGCCACTCCCTGAGCCAGGGTAGCGAGCAGGAAATCATCCCGCCCTGCGATTGGATCGTCGCCGAAGTCGCCATCCGGCGCCAGCAGCATGTCGATGCTGGTCTTCATGCCCAGGTTCAGATAGCTCGAGGCGATTTCCGGTACTTTCAAGGCTTCCATGTTATCCAGTAACTGCCGCTCGAAGGCGACATAGATGCCGGCTTCGATGGAGTCTTTGCCCAGCACAAAATTCCAGTTCATCAGCATCTGTCTCGCGGTTTCCACCTGGGGATCCGCCGCTTTGAGGTCTTTGAAAAACGGCATCAGTGTGCGGGCGGGAATGGACAGATAATCATGCTGCAACTGCACCATATCCATCATGTTGAATTTACGACCCGAGGCCAGGACTTCACTGGCGCGGGCCCAGCGGTAGGGATCGGTCCAGGTATAACCGATAGCATCGAGATAGGGATAATCTGGCGTGGTGTAGTTGCTGTTGGAGGTCTCGATATAACCACGTTCTGGATTGAATTCGTTCGGCTTGGCGGTGATGGGTAGATAACCGTCCCATTCGAAGCGACCATCGCCGGGCACCGGCACCATGCCGCTGAAATTTCTCCTTACCGGTGCAATACCCACTGCCTGCCAGCCGATGTTGCCGTCGCTGTCGGCCCAGATCATATTTTCCCCGGGGATATTGCTGTAATTCGTCGCCGCCCTGAATTCTTCCCAGTTCGTAGCCTGGTCCATGCGCAGGGACGCCAGATAAGGTGCACCCCCTACTTCCATCCAGGCTGGTCGCACGGCATAGGCCAGGTTCTTGTCACGGTCTTCGAAGGTCACCGGACCATGGCGCGTGTATTTCAGTGCCACAGTTACCGGGGCACTGCCCTTCACATCGATCGTCTCCTCGATAATGCGCATCTCCTCCCATTGACCCTGGTAGCGATACTGGTTGGGATTGTCTGGATTGGTTTCATAGACATAGAGATCTTCACCGTCGGTGGAAAATACGGTGAGGCCCCAGGCACCGTACTGATTGTGGCCAATGGAAATACCCGGAATCTCTGGTTCGCCACCACCGAGAACGTCCCAGCCGGGGCCTACCAAATGCGCCCAGTAGCGCAACGATGGCACGGACTGCGCGCGGTGAGGATCATTGATCATCATCGGCCAGCCATCCTGGGTCAGATCTCCACTGATGACCCAGTTGTTGCTGCCAATATCGTCTATGGATCGTTTTCGTAAATGCATTTCCTCCTGCATCAAGGTATTGGCAATCTGCTGAAATTCGGCGTCAGTATTGCGCAATTCCGCCACTACAATGTCAGCGGGTTCGATTCGCAGACCACGTCGATAGGCATTGTAAAGATACAGAATGTCGTTATTGAGCAGAGAATCGCAGTCGATCATGGGATCCAGTGTCAGATCGGGCTCATGGGGATGGAAATACTGTAACTCCTTAACCATCGCCGCGCCGATGCTGCACACTGCCCGGCCGGTATTGAGCTCCCTGCCAATATTTCCCAACAGTCCCTGGTGTCGGGAGATAACCACTTCTTCGGTCCAGTGCCTGGGTTGAATGCCCAGTAGCTTGAATGGCAGTGGCAGATCTTCTGGTTTTTGCAAGGCCTCATCTATGTAGGCGTTAACACCGTGGACGAAGGCGGTGATGATATCGACGCCCCGGGGATGATAGTGATTCATTTCCTGGGCCATATAGCCCCGAAACTTAAACAGGCGGGTGCCATGATCCCGGTCTATCATGCGCGGGCCGAAAATCTCGGCGGTGGTGCCGGTGGCCTGGGCCCGCCAGATTTCAAACTGAAACAGGCGATCCCGCGCCGCACTATAACCCTGCGCGAAAAACAGGTCGTGCTCGGTTTCGGCGTAGATATGGGAAATGCCCCACTTGTCTTTCAGTATTTCAACAGTTTGATCCAGGCCCTCGAGGCGGACTGTTGCGGTTCCCTGTCCGAACACGGGCGCGGCAAGAATGCTGAACAGGGTCATGGCAGCTGCTGCGCTGGGAAGTCTGGAGAGTCGGTCAGCTGGCATGGGATTACCTCTTGGTTCGGTGCTTGAGATCGGGTAGATGGGTCCAACTATACCCCAGAATTCAAGAAATTAGCCACGCGGGAGGGCTGCCGGCTTACCCGGACATCGCAGCGAGCAATCTCAGGGCTTGCTCGGCTTTGTCCCTGGGCACAAAAATATGATCGTGATAGCTGGCAGCGACTACATTTGCACTTATGCCGTGCTCTGCAAGTTTGCCAGCCACCGCAGCGGTCAGGCCGACGGCATCCAGGCTGGAGTGCACCGTCAACGTAATCCCCTTGAACACTGATTCATAGATGAGACCGGCTTCGTCAGCCACAATTTGTTCCAGAATCAGGCTTAGACCCTCATCCTCCTGAAAACTTGCCAGGGGCTTTAATTCGCGATAATCGACTTGAGTTGCGTGGGCGACGGTGCAGAAAACGTAGTCCGGCTTTAACAATACCGGTGCCAAGGAATTGAGCAGACGCCTTAGATCGGTTTCACCGCTATCGTTCATCAAACTTCTTCCCGCGTACCGGTCTCCTGGTTCAGAAAATTGCCAGCACATTAACCGGCGAGCCGGTGCCGCCCTCTACCGCCAGCGGTGCGGCCACCACCAAAAACTCCCAGCGATTCAGTCGCGCTGCGGTCTCGGCGACAGCTTCGAGATCCTGGTTGTCGAACAGATCCACACCCATCGCCACGATTGTCAGCTGGTGAACCGGGAGCTGCACGCCTTCGATTTGGGATGGGACCACATCGCTGGCCACGTCACTGCCGAGAAAGGCGACATCACGGGCCTTGATCCAGGGCATCGCCGAGGCGTGCAGGCCCGCCGCCCCCTGCGCCACAACCCAGGGACCGAGCGCGGCACGGCGAGCCCAGCGGCCGGTGCGCACGAAGACCGCATCACCCGGACGCACGACCACGCCAGTCATTTCTTCGAATGCCTCCAGATCTTCCTGGTAGATAGGCGTACCCGGCTCAAGGTAATCGACCCCCTTGAGAAGGGGTATGTCGATAAGGACGCCGCGGGTGACGATGCCCCCCTGCAGATTTGCAATCGAGTTGGTGGCGCAGCCGGCCTCGGTAACCGTGCTCTGATCCTTGCCGTTATACATCTTCCCCTTGTAGAAGATGTGGCACAGGGAATCCACATGGCTGTGTGAATAGCCGTGGTAGCTGATGCTGTAATTGTCGCTGACGGCGCCAAAGAAGTCCGGCTCAGCGGTGGCTTCGGGGACGGCCAACACCCGACGCTGGAACGGCTGCGGGACATCGGGCGCCGTCTCGGTCAGCAGCAGATGCTCAAGCGACACGGTGATGCCCTCGGTCACCGTAGCGATCGCCTCCAGCCGTTTCGCGGGGGTGATGAGATTGGCCGCGCCAAGCTGATCATCGGCCCCCCAGCGACCCCAGTTCGACAGCTCCTCCATCATCCGTTCGATGTCGGCCCGGGTGAGGTCGCGGGATTCCGGCGAGACGGTGGGAGGCATATAGCCTGTGGCCGCTGGCGCGGCAGCCGAGCTGTCGTCAGTAACCGGTGCGCAGGCAACGCCCGCGATAGCCAGGACCAACAAGCAGGTAAAGCTCAAAATTCGAGTTCTCATTGAATGCCTCCTCGTAGTGGTGAGGTAACGGTGGGGAAGGAACAGGAAGAATAATAGCTGCGCCGGTCGGTGTCTATCGGCGCTGTCTATTCAGCCCTAGCTATCGGCAATTCGTCGCAATTCCTACGCTGGCATTGAGCAAGCCAAGGCCTTACGCGGCGGTTCATTTAACCAATGCGCCACCGCATTCAGCTTAGTCTGGCTGTGTACCGGTTCCTTTAGTTGATCACCACCGTCGCTTGCATCTCCGGGTGCAGGGCACAGAAGATCTGGTAGTTGCCTGGCTGGTCGAAGGAGATGTCGAAAGTGCCACCAGTATCCAGCACACCGCTGTCGAACTCCTCGGGGCGAGGATTGATGGACGATCCCGCGGTGACAGTATGTGGCACGCTGTCGGCGTTGCCGAAGCGGATGATCTCGCCCACGCTGGCCTCGATGTTGCCGAAACTAAAGTTGATGATGGGTGCAGCCACCGCATCATCGTCGCGGATAGTGCGGATCTCCAGCATCTTCTCAGGTGAAGAAGCGACGGGCCAGACGCTGGGATTAAACATAGCGAACACGCCACCCTGGGGGTCGAAATCTGGCACGACGTAGGTGTGCATCATCCAGGTCGGGATCACCCGCATGAAGAACCCACCACCCGCCCTGCACTCCTCTGGCGTTGCGGTGGTGGCGGTCACCTCGACCTCACCATTGACGTCGTTGGCATTCTCTACGGAGCCGCCGGCGCAGGTGTTGTGGTGAATGTGCCAGTTGTCGAGCTCGCCGGCAAAGGCATCGGGATGGTCCTCGCTGAGCGCAATATTGAACACCGCACCAACCGGTTGGAAGCCTTCCTCGCCCACGAACTTGTCGCCTTCACAGCGGCCGATGTCAAGCCTTGGGATGCGTTCGCCACCATCTTTCGCGAACAGGATCATCTGGGGGCGATCGGGGTTGAATTCCAGGCCAGCACCAGGGTCCGTGACATGAATGCCCATGTTGGCGGTTTGGGCCGAGGAGATGCTCAGACCCGCCGCGCAGGCATCGTCGAGAGTCTCGTACTGCAAGACAGCGGCCTCGACTCGGGCCAGCTGGTCGAGTAATTCGCCGAGCGTGTTGCGGTCCATTTCGAGGTAGTCGGGGATCTCTCCGCCGGCATCGTAAATCGCCTGGAGCTCGACATAGGAGCACTCCTGCGCGAGCTGCTGGCAGCGGACCTGATGGCCCACAGGCCCCTCGATGAGGGTCGCCACGATATTGTCGCCCTGACGCTGGTATACGTAGCGACTAAACCCGTACGCGCCCACTGGCCCGTCGGGCGAGACCTCGGGCAGAGATCGGTCGTTGGGCGGACTCGGCAGGTCGGCAAGCTGTGCCGCGTAGTCAGGCAAGACCACTTCCTGCGCTTCGTTGGTCGTCGTGTAGGCGGCCGCAATCAGAGCCACCACCGTTACACTTCCTATCAGTCGTTGCATACTCCCTCCCGGATCATTCTGGAACCCACGATCATTGGAACATTTGGTGGAAATTGATCGTATCAGCGAGCCGAGAGTCTGTCGAGCTCATTCCCGAAACCCAGAGTCAGGAAACCAAGGCTCAATTCTTTCCTCTCGACATCTTTGAAAACGGCGAATCTGGATGTACGCTAAATTGCATGACCTGACCCTGAGTCTTGAGTTTATTCGAATAATGACTACCATATTGCATATTGAACCAAAGGAGAAAGCGGTCAATGTCAGATTCCCAGCTAGATTGCCCAAAATGTGATGGTACGTTAGAAACCAAGACCCACGAAGAGATCAGTGTTCAGCGTTGTAATAGCTGCTATGGCCTGCTGATCGATCCAGAGATGATGGACAAGATGAATGATGAATGGATGGTCGAGAAATTCCTCGATGTCGGTCCAGCATCTGTTGGCAGAAAATATGACAAGATTGACGATATCGAATGTCCGCTGTGCAAGATCGAAATGACCAGGCTGACAGATCCCGAACAAACTCACATCTGGATAGAAACCTGCCCTCTATGTGATCGGGTTTTTCTCGATGCAGGGGAGTACACTGATCTGAAACATCATACTTTCACAGACCTGTTTAAACGCTTTCTAAAAGGCAAGCGCTTCAAGGATTAGGGTTATAGGTTAACGGGGTCTATATGAAACAACTATTTCAAAACCTGCGCCAGCGCAGGCTCTTGCAGTGGTTAACAGTATTTCTGATTGTGTCCTCAACCTCGTTTTTATCGGCGACAACGGCGAGCGCCCAGGCTGAGCCGATTACGATTCGGGCGGGCCGACTGCTTGACGGAGTGGGCGGTGTAATGGAGAACGTGACCATAACCATCGAGGGATCGCGTATCATCCGGCTCGACGATTCATCGGGTCCGGTTGACTACGATCTGACGGATCTCACCGTGATGCCCGGGTGGATCGATACCCACGTGCACCTGACCGCTCACTTCAATGCACAGGGTCGCTACAATCGAGACCCGGATGAGACTCCGGCCCAGACTGTGCTGTACGCTGCCGAGAATGCACACCGGATGTTAATGGCTGGCTTCACCACCGTGCAGAGTCTTGGCAGTGTCGCAGATAAGGATCTGCGCGACGCCATCGAACGCGGTGAACTGCCAGGACCGCGCGTGTTGACATCATTAAGGGCCATCTCTGTAAGTTCGGGGACACCGGATGAGCTGAGGAGTATTGTCAGGGAGCTGCATGCAGATGGAGCGGATGTGGTGAAGATGTTCGCCTCCGCGAGTATCCGGGAAGGTGGTGTTAAGCTGATGTCGGACCAACAGATCCGCGCGGTCTGTCATGAGGCCAATGAGCTCGGGCTGCGCACCGTCGTTCACGCCTACGGTACCGAGAGTCTAACGGCGGTCATCGAGGCGGGGTGTGAAGGAATCGAACACGGCAACCGCTACAGCGATGAAGTGATAGCGTTGATGGCGGAGCATGGCACCTACCTGGATCCACACCTCGGCTTACTCTACGCCAACTACTTCGACAACAGGGAGAAATACATCGGTCTTGGGAATTACACCGAGGAAGGTTTTGCACTGATGGAAGAGGCGCGGGTAATCGGATACGAAACTTTCCGACGTACCCTCGTCAATGGCAATGTGAAGATCGTGTACGGAACCGATGCCGTTGCGGGGGCCCATGGAATGAACGCCGAAGAGTTTATCTATCGGGTTCGGGACGGCGGCCAGGATCCGATGGCTGCGATCGTTTCTGCGACTTCCCTCGCTGCCGAGTCACTCGGGCTTGCTGACCAGATCGGCTCGGTTCGCCCGGGTTATCTGGCCGATCTTGTCGCGGTAACCGGTAACCCGCTCGAAGACATAAGCTCAGTTCGCAATGTGAAATTTGTAATGAAGGACGGCGTCGTTTACAAAAACCTTCCCAGATAGTCGAAAGGTTTGATGCCAGTATTCTTTACCGAGGAATCAGAGTGTAAAAATAGGAGCAGGATATGCGTAAGAATAATCGTTTTTCCCTCTCTCGAAGAAAGTTTGTCAGCCAAACACTATTGGCAATGGCAGGGATCTCGCTATTTCCGGCCCTGTTCTCTTCCAGGATTCTTGCCCAGGCGATGCCATCGCCGACACCCATGAAGATTGGCATCATCGGCTCCGGTCGCATCGGCGGCTCTGTGGGTCTGCGCTGGGCAGAGGCGGGCCACGAGATCATGTTTTCATCGCGCAATCCCGATCAACTCGGCGAACTGGTCGCCCAGGCTGGTCCCAAGGCCAGCGCAGGGTTTCCGCGGCAAGCAGCGGAGTTCGGCGACATCGTCTTTATCGCCGTGCCCTATGCCGCAATGCCCCAGGTGGGAGAGGATCTTGCGCCGCTGATGCAGGGCAAGATCGTCATCGACTGTGGCAATCCCTATGTGAGAAGGGATGGCGAAATGGCTGCGGTGGCACTAGAGAAGGGTACCGGTGTCGCCTCGGCAGAATTCTTTCCCGGCGTGAGGCTGGTACGGGCGTTCAATGCCCTGAGCTGGACCGAAGTCAACAATCAGGCCCATCGAGACGGTGAACTCATTGCCATCCCCATCGCCGGTGATGACGCAGAGGGTGTTGCCGTTGCCAGTCAGCTAGTTATCGATGCCGGGTTCGATCCGGTGGTAGTTGGCTCTCTGGATCGAGCGCGAGAATTCGATCAGGGAACAGAAGTTTACGTAAAAGGCATGACTGCACGGGAAATGCGGGCCGCCCTGGGCCTGTGAGCACTTGGGAAAATTCTAGTAGAAGTCGGAGCCACTTGCTTTTCACAGCACTGAGACGTCCTTTATTTCTAGGTCACTTTTTATTTGATTGTCATGGGTCGTCTGGCGCCGACTCATCATACTGGAGAACGCCATCGGGCATTATCTCCCATGTCGCTTTCGAGCCAACATAGATATGCCGTGCGATTTCAACTCCCGGATCACCATTGACACAGCCAAGGCTTACGCCATGTATGGTTCCATTGAACACGCCGCACAGAGTCGATCCACACTTGCTGCAAAACTGCAGGCCGAAGCCATAGCTATTCTCGTATGTAGAAAGTAAATCTTCACCTGCAAGCCATTCAAATTCTTCTGGATTCACCAATGCATAGGCTGAAGCCTGAGCGCTAAAAGCTTTTCTGCAGCGCGAACAATGACAGGATCGCGCGTCTCGAAGCAGCCCGTTTATTGAGTATCTAACTTCACCACAGAAACATTCTCCACTGATAGTCACTGAATTCTCCTGGCCGAAAACGTCAATCTAGAGGCATAAAAAAGGCGCAGATTTTCGCGCCCCAACGAGGGCAGCGAACAGCTTAATGCTCTGCTTAGTGTGTTTATCTTTCATCGTATTCCCTGATGAGTTTTGCTGTTGCCGCCATGCGCCAGGCTTGTTCGACGATAGCCGGCATTGCATTCCAATCTACCGCTTCCAAATTAATCAGGATAGCCCGTGAATTTGTATAGTGATCTGTTATATAAAATACTTCGGGTGCAGCGGCAAGCAGCATCTCCCGGTCTACGAAATCACAAAGGATTACCAGGCCACCTTCGGCTTCGGAGCGCAGCCTCGCCATAAACTTTTTCTTCACCTTTATCGCAGGTGTCCCGTAAGAACGACTCTCCTCTATGCCAGGGAACTGTTTTGCAACTGCAACGACTCTCGCAAATAGGTCCGCGTGCTTTTTATCAGGTGGAAACCTAATTGGCACAGGATCCTTTTTTACCATCAGAAGTAGTCTCTTTGCGCAGGATATGCAATGGATAAAAAATCGACTTGCCAGTGCGAAAGCCAAACAGCGGCTAATCGCTTTTCAGATGTTTTCAGTCGCGTCACAACGATCTGTGATCAGCATTCTGACCTGCTTGATTCCCAGCGATTTCGTTACCGTTGCTCGTCGTGCTCCTGTCGACGCGCACCGGCGAGGATGCCGGGGAGGGCATAGTTGCCTTCGTGACAGGCAAATTCATAGACCTTGTCATCGGGCTCAGCCAGTTCTTCCAACAGCCAATGCACGATGCGGCCGCGAGATTGTGGGTTGGTATAGAAAGTAATGTCGCTCATAAGCCAACCTGTCAATTTAAGTGATGAATGAAGCGCTGCATTGGCTGCCTAGCGCGTGAGCCTGAATGTTGAAAAGGGCTCCAGCGTGTCAATACTGTCCAGGCCTTGGGTCGGCAACCAGGCAAATTGCTTCACCTGAATGCTGTCACTATCGATGTCGAGAATGGAAAACCCGTTATTCTCTATCGGATGTTCACGCTCTTGAAGTTCCATACTAATTGGGATCGTGGCGCCACTGCCACGGACAGCGCTGGGCCACCCGGTGCCGGTACCAATCGGTCCAGCCAGAATAGTGTGAATCGGCTTATCGAAATTGAGCTCACCACTACGGGTAATCATCGCCGAACCGACAGCATGCAAATCGCCTGAAATGATCAAGGGAATACGCTCATCCTGGCTCGATAACATGGATAGTATGCGCTGATGCTGTGAGAACCAGCCGGACTGCCAGTAAGGTTTGGGGTTCTCTAGCCCCAGCTGGCCATTGGGCTGTAGATAGTCTGGATACCACTCGCCCCATTTTCCGGCCGACCAGCCAAAGGGTGTTGAAGGAATGTGAATCAGATGACGGGTGCTGGCTTCCGCAGCCGTACGTTTCGCCATCCAGCGCTCTGCAGTTTCCTCCACAAACACTGCGGTCGGTCCTGCCAGGGTAATGAATCGCCGACAGTCGTACATCAGCAATTCCAGTAATGACCCCCAACGGTATGAACCGTAGGTCTCACTAGCACCAGTAGCGTCAGAACCCGAGAGGTGGACCGGACGATTTTCATCCGGCAAGTACTCTGGAAAATACAAGGACTGTGACGCCCTGGCCAGGCGCGCCGTGAAATTGCGTGGAGGAAAGGTAACGATATCATCGGTACCCTCATCGTTTTCGAAATAATCGTGATCGTCCTGGGTCAGAATCAATGGCACGGAGCGGAAATTAGTACTGTACAGAGAAGCGATTTGCTCATCCTGGCAGTTGGTCAGCGTTGCTTCATTCGAGCTGCCAAATACCGGTAAATCTTCGTCGAATTTGCCGTATTTTCCGTAGATGCGTTCCCTATTCTGCTGCCGCTGCGCATCGCCAAGCCAGCGACGTGCAACATTTTGATCCCAGTAGGTCTGATCCCCCACGCCAATGGCAAGGTCTGGTGCAAAAGACAAGGCACGGTCCAGTAACCGTTGACGCATAGTGACTGGTAAATAACGCCATGCGCCGGACTCTGTCTGGGCATTATCGGGACCACCGGCACAGCTGAATATCAGCAAGCGCATGGTTTCAGGATCAGCGTCGAGTGCGGGCGTAGTCGTCAGCGGCCAGGAGTTGGCAAAGCGAGAACCATCCTCGGCATGCAGGGATAACTCATACTGTTGCGCGCTTTCCAGCCCGCCTGCCCGAAATGACCAGAACCGACCCAGTGTATCGAGTCGCCGACCGGGAATACTGAGAGCTCCAATATGCAGGCTGGGATTGCTCTGGGACTCCACGAAAGAAACCTTCAACAGGATACTGTCGTGATTAGTCAGGGGAAGGAGATGCTGGATCTGCCCGCCTGACCAGCTGTCCGCACCATGGGATATGGAAGGCAGTAACATGGCGCTGGATAAAAGAGAACTATTGCGGATGAACTTTCTGCGGTTCATTGTCAATCCTCGCCGTCAATTATACTGTTGGAAACATAACAGAAAAATGCGCTGACGCGGTAACTTTTGTAACCGACGGTGGACTTCATCCGGGATAGCTTTTATTCTTCGCAACTAGCAGCGAATCAATTCCGCTGCACCAGCCTGCCGAGTTCCAAAACAGGATATAACGAACAGAACCATCTCACTAATGGATTGGACGTATCTTCTTCTTGCAACGTTTTTTGCATCCCTGGTCCAGTCGGCGACGGGTTTTGGCTTTGCCCTGATCGCAGTCCCCTTTTTTCTGATCGTATTGAATTCATCGGATGCGATTCAGGTCGTGATTATTATTACCCTGATCACGTCCACGGTTCATTGGGTGCTAATCAGAAAAGAAACACCGCTGAACTTGTTAAGATGGTTGTTTGTGGGCTGTATCCTGGGATTTCCGCTAGGTGTTCTGATTTATATGCGGCTGGAACTGGATACTCTTAAAATGTTGATAGCGGTATTGATCATCCTGATCAGCATTCACAATGGCTGGCAGATGCTCCGCAATCATCTTGCCGCCCATTCGCCTGGTTCTCGGGGCATAAAACCAGCGGCGCTGACGGCGGTCGGACTCACGTCCGGGATGATGGCGAGTAGCATGGCGATGCCGGGCCCGCCGCTGATGCTTTATCTGTCAACCACCGCGCTCGACAAGAATCAAATCCGGGCGGCGATGTTTGCCTTCTTTACATTTTCCTATGCCGGTGCGCTTATTATGCAGTCAATATTTGTCGGTGTGGGACGGCAAAGCTGGGAGATGTCTGGTATTTTGACACCGGTTGCCATCATAGGATTAATCGTCGGACAATTAGTGTCCAAGAGAATCAGCGAAGCGTATTTCAAAGTGCTTGTATTAATAATCTTGTTAATGACGGGCAGCGTCATGTTGCTCAACCTATAGGAAAAGTAAAAAATTCATGTTAACTGACAAATTCCCGAGAGCGATCCTATCGCACACCCCGACACCCCTGGAGTTTCTGAAAAACATCAGTTCGAATCTGGGTGGCGCAGACATCTGGATAAAACGGGATGACTGCACCGGCCTCGCCATGGGCGGGAACAAATCGAGGCAATTGGAATACTACATGGGCGAAGCGATAGCGCGGAAGGCCGACACCATTCTCATCACCGGTGCCGTGCAATCCAATTATGCCCGTTGCGCGGTCGCCGCCGCCAGAAAATACGGCATGGAAGTGGAAGTGCAACTGGAGGATAGAACCCCCGATCGGCCGCAGGAGTATCATAATTCCGGAAATCCCTATTTGATGAAGATGATGGGTGCCAAAATTCATTATTATCCGGACGGCGAAGATGAGGAAGGCGCAGATAATTCACTCTATGAAATGGCAGAAAAATTAAGGAACGACGGCAAAAATCCCTACGTGATTCCCCTGGGCGGAAGTCATACCCCCCTGGGTGCTCTTGGATATGTCGATTGTGCGGAAGAACTGCTGCAACAGTTTGACGAACTCAAGCTGGAAATTGATGGCATTATAATTGGCACAGGCAGCGCCATGACTCACGCGGGACTGGTCGCAGGCTTGCGCGCAATGGGAAGCAAGATCGGGGTCTATGGATTTTGTGTGCGGCGGGATAAAGCATCGCAGACCGCCCGCGTGTTTGAAAAAACCAAAATAGTGGCCGAAATGATTGGCCACCCAGGCATCATCAATGCCGGCGATATCTGGGTTGATGACAGCATGTTACATCCGGGATATGGACAGCTAAACAGCGACGTTTTGGCAGCAATTCATAAAACCGCCGAATGTGAAGGCATCCTGATAGACCCGGTTTATACCGGGAAGGCCATGGCTGGACTTATTTACCTGGTTGAGAACAAGCATTTTGCTGACGGTCAAAATATCGTATTTCTTCACTCAGGAGGCACTCCAGCCGTATTCGGCTATCCTGAAATTATTGAAGAGAAGCTATGATTGGGCGCGTTTCTTTTTGAGTTGGCTATTGGCAAAATAGAAGAGATTTCCGAGCAGTATAAACCCAAGCAGATAAACCCAGGAATTCAAAGTTGCCTGTGAAATCGCAAATCCGATCACCATCAACGCGATTCCCGGAATAAAGAACCCACCGGCCAGGGACATTGCTTCCCGAGCCATCTTTTCGTCGGCATTCTTTTTGATTATGGGCAAGGCAAGCGTGCAAATCCCATAGGCCATCATTCTCGCCAGCGCACTGGCCACCGCAAGATACACAAAGGTTCCGGATATCGCCAGCAGGAACACCAATGTGCTAAAAAACAGAATTGAGTTCACCGGCGTATTATATTTAGCCTGTATTATGCCAAACCATTCCGGTAAGTCCCCATCTCTGGACATGGTGAATGAAATTCTGGAACTGGAGATAAGTGAACTCGTTACATTGCCGGTAATTGAAAAAATGGCGGTTAAAATAACCACTACAACGCCGGCGGTTCCCAGCAGCACTCTCCCCATCTCTACAAGCGGTGCGCCTTCGTTGCCGCTTGGAGCCACTGCAACGTAAGCAAGCTGAACTAAAAAATAGAATACCGTGATGAACAACATCATGGTGATCAACGCCCTTGGCATGGTTTTTTTGGGATTTTGGGTTTCCCCTGCGCTCACTAATGAGGATTCAAATCCAATAAAGGCAAACAAGATGAGAAGCACCAGTGCGCCAGCATTTTCGATCCGGGGAATTTCACTGGGGATGAGAATTTCAGGGGTCAAATATTGAAACGCGAGAATTATCATGACAAGCAGTGGCAGGGTCTTGAAGAAGGTAAGAATATTAATCGCCTGAATGGCTTTTTTGATACCGAGAACATTGATCAACGTAAGCAGCGCAATGACCAAAAAGATCATGAAATTGCGCAATAATCCTGCCGTTGCGCCATCCCAAAGATAAGAGACATAGTCAAACAGCACATTAACATTGGCCGCGAAGGAGGCCACCCGACCCATGTAGAGCAGCCAGCCAGTCTGAAACCCGGCCCAGGGACCAAATGCAGAACCGGCATATAAAATGGGGCCTCCCGTATTACTGAAATAGCTGGCCAGTACCGCAAAGGTTAAAACAACGGGAATGATCAAAACACCAAATATGAGAAACAGCCAGGGACTGAAACTTCCAGCCATCGCCATCAGCGTGCCGGGCAAGCCATAGATCCCCGCTCCAATCACACAATTGAGAACCAGGAACATCGCTCCCCATTTGCCAATGTCGCGTTTTAACCCGGTCGATGATACTTCGCTTGTTTCCCTATCAACCATTCTATTTCCTTTGCATTTATGCTTTCAGATAGCATCTGGATTCCACTATTGAATGTGAACGGACATGCTCGATGCTGTCAAGAGTTTCTTTGCAAACCCACTTCCCGCACAATCTGATATCGCCAAAATCAATGCAGATCGTCGACTGATGGCAGTTTCTCAAGTCTCGGCCGGGAGCGATCTTCATGTTGTCGATGTCTACCAAACTGCGTACATTGTCTCCTATGATCACCGTTAGTAATTAATATAAGGTCAGATATTTCATGTACGCGGGCAAATACGCATTAGAAAACGCTGAACAAGCAGCCGTCATAATGGCCGGGACGGGTGAGTCGGTGTCATACGCCGAACTCGACTCGCGCTCCAACCAGCTTGCCCATTTGCTGAGACAACATGGACTCAAGCGGCTGGACCACTATGCAATATTTATGGAGAACAACGCCCGATATATAGAAGTTTGCAGTGCAGGAGAGCGTTCCGGGCTCTATTACACCTGTATTAATTCCTATCTTAAAGCCGAAGAACTGGCCTACATCGTCAACAATAGCGAATCGAAAATCATCATCACCTCGGCGGCAAAAAAAGCCATCATGCAAGAAGCCCTGGCCGATTGTCCCAATATTTCTCTCTGTCTCGTTGTTGACGGGCCTGGAGACGAGAGCAGGTGTTTAAATTACCAACAGGCCATCGAACAATTCCCGGCGACCCCAATCGAGGATGAGTGCCTGGGCCGCAGTATGTTGTATTCATCCGGCACCACGGGCCGTCCCAAGGGGGTGATCGGCCCTCTCCCCGAGGTGCCACCGGCGCAAGCCCTGCCGGTTTCGAGTTTTTTGCATAAACTTTGGCACTACCGTCCCGGTATGGTCTATTTATCGCCGGCGCCTCTCTATCACGCCGCTCCCCAGTCGGCCGTGGGGCTAACCATACGCTGTGGCGGCACTGTAATCATCATGGAACGATTCGATCCGGAGCTCTATTTGGAGTTGCTTGGAAAATACAGCGCTACCCATAGCCAACTCGTTCCCACCATGTTTAGCCGGATGCTAAAGCTGCCGCTGGAAGTGCGGGAGCGCAGCGATGTTTCTTCTCTCGAAATTGCCGTTCACGCTGCTGCACCCTGCCCGGTGCAGGTCAAAGAAGAAATGATTGACTGGTGGGGTCCCATTATTCATGAGTATTACGGTGCAACGGAAGGGCTTGGTTTTACTGCATGTGACAGCGCAGAATGGCTGGCTCACAGGGGAACGGTAGGAAAGGTGATGCTGGGTGAACTTCACATCCTCGATGAGGAGGGAGAAGATTCGCCCCGGGGCACCCCGGGAGAAATATGGTTTAAGACGGCAACTGAATTTTCTTACTTCAACGATGTAGACGCAACGGCTGCTTCCAGGTCAGCGGATGGCACCATGAGCACGGTGGGTGATATTGGTTACCTGGATGGGGACGGGTTCCTCCACCTGACGGATCGCGCGACATTCATGATCATCTCCGGCGGCGTTAACATCTATCCCCAGGAAACCGAAAATTTGCTGATTACACATCCAAAGGTCGCCGATGCAGCAGTATTTGGGGTGCCCAATGTCGATCTCGGTGAAGAAGTCAAAGCCGTGATTCAACCGATGCCGGGAATCTCGCCAACGCAGCACTTCGCCCAGGAGTTGATGGATTTTTGCCTGGCGCACTTGTCACGCCAGAAATGCCCAAGATCGATTGATTTCATAGATGAGTTACCCAGGTTACCCACTGGCAAATTATACAAGAGACTGCTCAGAGACAAGTACTGGACGAATGGATAAATCGCGGGGTCAGGTCTTGCATGTTAGCGTTGGCAAGACCACCCAGTTGTATTGCCAACGCTAACATGCAAGACCTGACCCCATAATGAACTGCTTGGCGATAGTGGCCAATTCTTTACTATCAGTCAATTTGAAACCCATATCCGCGAAGGCCGTCAGCTCCGTGTCGGTGGGGAAGCTATAGTAGTTTCCTGCCTCGGCTTGAGTTTCGAATACAGGCGTTCCGGAACCCGCAATCTTTCTCACCGCAGTGTTCATCAAGGCACAGCCATCCGTATATAAAGCCAACACATGCCAGAGATAGGAACTGCCGAGGTTCACGGACATCTTGGTGGTAGCGATAATTCGCCCGGTATCGATTCCGCTGTCGTCGATATAGTGCAGGGTCATACCGATCTCTTCATCGCCATTGAGCATGGCTCGGAAGGTGGCCATCACGCCCTTGTATTCCGGCAGCAGCCCGGAGTGTAAATTCAGCACACCGAATCTGGGTACCGCGATCACTGCTTCTCGCAGTATGCCGCCGTAGCGAATAGAAAGCACCAGGTCCGGTTGCGTGCTTTTGAACTGCTCGAAACCCGATGTGTTGATGGCGTTGAGTTCCAGTATCGGTTTGCCAATTTCCTTCCCGATTGCATCGAAAGTTTTTAGTGTAGCGTTTTCTATACCCAGGGCAGTGGTTAGCGGGAAAACAATATTATTAAACAGCTGCTGCTCGTAGAATTTAAGATCCAGGAGTGCTTGCGGCAGGCGGTCATATTTTCCCACTTTGGCAGAAAGAAAAATGCAGAGTTCGTGATCCTTAAGCAGAGGAAACAAGCGATTCAGCGCGATACAGCTGGCCAGGTCTCTGTTGGCGAGGATCGTAATTTTCATCGGGACTGCCTCTGGTATAGATTAAATCAATCTTACTCCATTCGGCACCTGGCTATCCGGCGCGACCAACACCACGGCGCCATCTTGCCGATGAAATCCGGTGACCAGGCACTCGGACATCATCGGACCGATCTGCTTTGGCGGAAAATTAACCACGGCCATAACCTGCCTGCCTAGTAGCTCATCTTTCGAGTAGAGATCGGTAATCTGGGCGCTGGATTTTCGATTCCCGATTTCCGCGCCGAAATCGACCTGGAGAATGAATGCAGGCTTTCGCGCTTCGGGGAAATCATCCACCTTGATAATAGTGCCAACCCGTAGTTCGACTCTTTGAAAGTCTTCCCAGTTAATCGTTTCCATGACTCGTTCCAATTATGAGGGCTACCGCCCTGGATTCAAATCGCCGGTACCAATTTGCGCACGCGGCCATCGCCCTTGCTTAATAGATACAGTTCACCGTCACTGTCTATTCCCATGCGTAGATCCGAACGGTTTCGCGGTGAATACCTGCTGGGATAATTTGACACATCATGAAATTCTCTCTCCACGCCGTCGAACTGGAGTCGAAGCTCCTGAATCAGCGCTGGTTTACCGGGGCTCAAGCCTTCGGTATCGATGAAAAATATTCTGCCCCGCACCATATCGGCGAACACATACTTGCCCTGTAACTCAGGAATAGCATCGCCTCGATAAACGAAGCCGCTACCTACCGCATCGCCTTCTTTATGGTCATACTGCGCGATGGGATAGACAAACTTTTGCGGATCATCCTCGGGTAAAGGATAGACCGGGCCAGGTCGCGCATTTTCGAAGGCGAAGGCGGTCGCGAACATCCCTTCCCGAACTCTCCAGCCATAATTGCCGCCGGCAATGCCGATGTTTATTTCTTCAACCTGGCTCTGGCCTATATCTGCCATGAACACCCTGCCGTCGGTATCGAAGGAAAACTGCTGGGTATGACGCAGGCCATACACCCAAATCTCACTGGCGATTTCAGGATCATCCACGAATGGATTGTCGCCGGGTATGCCATATTGCTTGCGGCCACCACCGCCCAGCGGATCGATGCGCATGATAGAAGACATCGGCGTGGCTAGGGACTGACCATTTTGCTCTGGGTCGTGGGCACCACCACCATCTCCCAGACTGACATACAAAATACCATAGTCAGCCGATCCGGGCGCAGCGTAGGGGTTGAACTTAATCGTGCCGATGTTGTGATTCCGATCGAACTGGCCGATGCGAAAAATCTCTCGTGAGGTGCCGGAAAATACATTCAAGCCGGAATCATCGGCAGTCCATTCCCGAACGACACTCTCATGGTTGTCAGCAGCGTCGTCCAGATAATTGGCGTAGCCGTGATCCGACGGCGAACTATAGGCGGTGTAAAATTTCCCGTAGCCAGGCTCGCCCGCTTTGGCAAAGTCGGGGTGGAAGCTAAAACCTGCCAGGCCCGTCTCGTTGGCGAAGGTGGCATCGCTGAAACCAACTGCCTGCTGCCGCAGATCCAGGTAGACCTGAAGCTGTGCGCCAGCGCGGTCCGTGACATACAATATCCCCCTAGTGTCGTTTATCACCAGCCGTCCGGAGCCGTCTCTTACTGGTAACAGGTATTGCAGGCGAGCAAATGCCGGGTGTGCACCTTCTCCGTTGACATCCTGGGTTCTCGGTAATTGCAGGAATCCGACAACGCCGACAACGATGTTGCCCTTGGCAATTTTTGTCGGTATCGGGTCCGCTAAGGCTTCTACGCTCAGGGCAGAACTGCTGACAACAGAAAATAAGAGCAGACTCGCCGCCACCAGGGCACATCTTGTTATTATCATGGTGTTCCGGCTCCTCGAGGTAATTGTGAGTAGTTTATTTCCAGCGGCACGAGCCGCAATTGAATTCTATTAAGCGTTGCAATGCCTGCCCTAAGATTGCGTATGTAGAGTAGATTGCATCCACCATATAGCAATCTAAATAACAAAAAAAGCTGAATCCAGTTGCGAGAATCCGACGACGAAATATTGCAAATAGACAGGATTTTTCTCCGACTCTGGCCCTCGATCGGGCCTAAACCCATTGCGGCGACACGTCACAGCCTGAAATCTTATGCAGCCGTATCGTCTCGCAGCCATTGAATTCAAGAAATTTTTGTAATTCTGGCCATAGTGCATCGAAAAATCTGTCTGCACTGCTTACTGATTTCTCCAGGTGCAAATGCAGAATATGGAATACCTTATCCTTTCTCGATGCCTTCGCATCCATGCGCGCAATCAGCTTATTACCTTGCAAGATGGGCAAACTGTAGTAACCAAACTTACGCTTTGCCTTCGGAACATAGCATTCGATCTGGTAATTGAAAGCAAATAGATCGTTGATGCGCTGGCGTTGAATAATGGCATTATCAAATGGAGACAGTATTCGCAGCCTGGCCCGCGGGGCTTTCGTCTCCAACCACTCCAGTGTCGATGGGAAACAGAGGTACTCCCTGCCACCCACCACCACAGTCGATATTAGTTTTTCGTCTTCCATATCTTTCGCTACCTGGCGCGCTAGAGGGCCCATCCCCTTTCTCAGGTAGATAGCCTCCTTTACCTGTCCCAGACCGTGGCTGCGCAGGAAACTGCTGATCAGATACCGGCAATACTCGGCGTCTCCGGGTACGCGAGTATCAATATTGTCAGGCAGCACTCGCTCGCGCAATTCATAGACTTTGTGGAAGTTTTGCCGCCGGGCAATCATCAGCTTGCCTTCCATAAATAGCTGCTCGAGAGCAATCTTCGAAGGCGCCAGAGCCCACATTTCCTTACTGCTTTTCTTGTCGTTGAAATCCTTCGCCGACAAGGGCCCTTCTGCACGAATGCGTCGCATTACGTATTTAGTCTGTTTTGAATCTTTGGGGTACCAGTGGGTCTCGCCATTGGCGATGCGATTCATCCTCGGGAGCGCATAGCGATAATCTTTCATCGGCAGGATCGACAAGGCATGAGACCAATATTCGAAGATCTCCCGCTTTTCCTGTAGTTGATCGATGTGAGCCTGGTTGAATCCCGCGACTCGGTTCCACAGCGTATGCAGATGGGCCCTGGCGACGACCGAGAGAGTATCTATCTGCACGTAGCCCAGGTGCTCAATCGCGTGTAATGTCGCTTCTACACCGCCACCAAAACTGCGGCGGCTGTACAGGCGTTGGCTTTGCAGGATTAGCCGTCTGGCTGCTGGCAAGGACAGGGAGATTGTCATGGTTAATAATAATCCGTGTAATCTTCATCTATGGCAAGACCGGCGGTGTATTTACGGCAGCTGCGAAGCCCCCCAAATTGAGAGGATTTACCACGGAGATGGCCTACCCTTGATTGAGCTTGGACAAACTGAGGGGTACTATATTGGGGAATTGGAGGTTTATTTACCTGCCCCCTGGGCTGGCTGTGCTTGTCAAAGGTTCAAGTAGTTGGAAAAAATAGCGAAAATTTCATTATTGTTGGCACTATCCCTGGGCCTCAGCAGTTGTTCCTGGCCCAGATGGATAGCAGGCAGCGATGATTTCGGTACGGCACTGGTAGCGGGAGAGGGCGTAGTTGTGCACTTTTTCACCAGTGATAACGCTTTCGACACCGGTGTACGACTGCGCTCAAGCAATCAGTATGCACTCGATATCACCATCCTTAGTTTGTGGATTGACAGCATGATCGATAAAAATGAAACTGGTGAAGCAGTCGATGAGCGCGGCTTTGCCGACAACCAGATGCCCTTTGAATGGACATCCATCCTCAAGCGCTCCAGGGATCATCGCTGGTTCGAGTTAATGATGTTTCAACCTAACTGCGTGAGCGATAGCTTGCGAGGAGTTACAGACTTAAACGTCGATGAAGCTAGTGGAAGTTACAACTTTGTCGCAGCATGTGATGGCAAACTCACCCTGTTTGTCAATGACAGTTATGGCTTCTACGGCAATAACGTAGGCTTCGCCAATATTTCTCTGTCGCGGGTAAACTGATTGCCATCACTCCATCTCATAGGAGTGAATGATGCATACTGTAAAACAGATATTAGGACAGAAGGAATCTAATGAAATCTGGTCAATTGAACCGGATGCCACGGTATTGGAGGCCATACAGGCGATGGCGGACAAACGCGCAGGCGCCCTGCTGGTGATGGAGGGTTCCGCGCTCAAAGGCATTATCTCTGAGCGGGACTACGCTCGTGAAGTGATCCTCAAGGGACGTTCTTCCAAAGACACCCTCGTCGAGGAAATTATGAGTACTAAACTCATCACTGCGCCCTCCACCCAGAGCGTCGATGCCTCGCTGGCTATCATGTCAACAAATCACATTCGTCACCTGCCAATTGTTGACGACGACACCGTGGTTGGCGTTCTCTCCCTGGGCGACCTGGTCAAGGATGTGATCAGCGATCAACAGTCCACCATAGAACAGCTGGAAAATTATATTCGCGGCTAGCCTGCGCGTAACAAGCTCACCCGGAACAGGGGGGTCGGCGTGATGCTTCAGGCAACTAGGGAACCGCTGATTGCTCCACCGTATAATCACCGACATCGGTTGGCAGGAATCGCAGCCGCTGATTGATACAAGCCGGTTGCTCTCCAACGACGTGACTCACATAAACCAGATTCGTGTGTAACTGTGAGGCGATGACATCAAGAGTTTGCAGGATGAGCCGCCGATGATAGTCATCCAGTCCCACGCATGGCTCATCGAGAATCAATACCCGTGGATGTTTCACCATCGCCCGGGCCAGCAGCGCCAGACGCTGCTGGCCGAATGAGATTTCGTGATAGTAGTGCTGCTGTAACGCTTCAATTCCCAGCGCGGCTAACCATTGCCTGGCAGCGTTAATCTCGGCGCTGCCGCTGTCATCATAAAGCCCCACGGAGTTGAAGAAGCCGGACACCACCACATCCAGCACCTTCCAACCCTTCACATACTTGTTATGCAACTCGTTGGAGACGATTCCGAACCTGGCCTTTACCTCCCATACAGTTTCGCCGCTGCCCCTGACTCTACCGAACAGGCTAACCGCCTGGCCATAGGCCTTGTGATTCTCACCATCGATCAGACTGAGTAGTGTGGATTTGCCACAGCCGTTGGGGCCTTCAATGAGCACGTGATGCCATGGTTTCATAATCCAGCTTAGGTTGCTCAGGACCGGGGTCGGACCGTAAGCTGCATTGACATTATCCAGCACAATCAAAGGCTCTTGCGCATCTTCATCGTCAGTTTCGTCTGCTATCGGCGGTGGCAGCTTTGCGGGAATACGAGGCCGTCTGGCGTCAATGTTCTCGAAGGCATTACCCGCGCGCATGGCGGTGGCATCTCCCTGTTCGAGAAGTGACAGCTCATCCATGACCGCCATATGAGTGACACCGGGCAGGATATCTTGCTTGCGACGACACAGTTGCAGACTACAGCAGTCATCGGTCAAATAGTGTTCGATACAATGGCTGATTCTTGCCCGGGAGTCTTTGTCTATGCTCTCCAGTGGATCATCGAGAATCAGCAATTTACACGCACCGGCTCTTTTTCCATAGAGGGCGCGAGCGATCAGCACCCTGCGTATCTGCCCCGATGAGAGAAAGCGAATCCCCTTTCCCAACACGCCCTGCAAGTCCAATTGTGTCAATAATTCGCTCAGCAGATCGTGGTCCTGCTCTGCATCCGAACGAGCGGAGTCGATAAGCTCAAGAACCACGGTGCCTGCATCCTCCGCCTTGTCGCTGTATTCACTGATATCGAGCCGGTTATCGCGCTGCCACAGTCGCTGCTGTTCCTCGAAGGAGACGGCGTAAATATCCAGAGCAGGATCGAAGCCTGTCTGGTAGCAGACATAGCTACCCGACTCGACTCGCTTGCCACTGATGAGGTTCGCCAGCAAGGTTTTGCCGGCACCATTGGAACCAAACAGACACCAGTGCTCACCACTTGCAACCTCGAAATGATCGATCTTGAGTACGGCATGGCGACCGATACGGCAGAGAGCCTGCTTAACAATAAAAAGCGGAATCATGAATGCTTCGGTTTCAATTATTCTTCACGCCGATGTTGCCACAGCATGAGCACATTTACAGAATCTTTTTCGATACCGAGTTGCTTTTCCACAACTCACTCAGTAAGCTCCGCGCCATGGAATTAAGCGCTCTGGGCATCACCAGTTTCATCTGGTTTATCATCTGTTGGATGGGTTATGCCCTGTTCTCCCGTCGCGCTGCGAAAAAACGCAACAGCCTCGCCAGCGTGCTGTATCGCTACCGCATGGAGTGGGTGAAAAAACTCAGTCAGAGTGGCATGAGTGAGGTGGACGCGGAACTGCTGGCCAGTCTTGAAAAACAGGTGTCATTCCTGGCATCCACTTCTCTGCTAATTCTCGCGAGTCTGGTTACCGTATTGGGCACCGCCAGTAACAAACTCATGGCCCTGTCGAGCCTGCGCTTCGTGAATGAGGTGCCATTGGAAGTCATACAGATAAAATTGATGGTCTTGATCTTCATCTTTATCTACGCTTTTTTTACCTTTACCTGGTCGATTCGACAGTACGGGTTCTGTTTCATCCTCTTTGGTTCTTCTTTTAATACGGTGAAATATTACAAGGAGGCCGATAGCTATCGCGCCATTGCAGTCGAGCGGGACTTTGAAGCCATGGCGAAGGTACTGGACCGGGCAGCGCACAGTTACAATTATGGAATCCGTGCCTATTACTTCGCCATGGCGGCGCTGGCCTGGTTTATCAATCCCTGGTTTTTTTTCGGTGCCTGCGTAATTGTCGTCTGGGTGTTATATCGACGGGAATTTCACTCGAGCTCCTTAAAGGCAATGGTCAGTGCCCGCATGGTGCAACGTGCACGATGAAGAAAACATAAGTTTCAACTAGAGAAGCGCCGATTATCCTCCTCTGAGCTTATTAATCACTCTCCGGAAAAGCTGCGCCGGAATACTCCGGTTTTCCGGTAGAATGTATTTATCTGTCTCCGGAATCCAGAAAGGAAATCGGTAGCGGCGTCGACGCTTGCCACTGAATATTGGTGTAAAATATCGACAGCCCTCGAAATAGTAGTGGGTAACCTGCGAATGCCGGGTTCTGGTTCTGTCTTTATGGGCTGCCCCACCGTGTAGGAGATTCGCGTGCCAGATAATTGCCTCACCTTTCTTCACCAGGCCATATTCGGGACTTAAGCCCTGCTCCTGGATAATTCTCTGTATGCGCCGTGTGTATTCGGGGTAATCATCGAAGCCCGGCTCGAGATCAAAATCCTGCATGGAATATTCAGGTAATCGATGGCTGCCTGGATAGTAGATCAGGGGTCCATTCGCCTCATCGATATCTTCCAGTGCCACCCATACTCCAACCATATAACCGCCTGGCTCGCAATTAAAGTGCAGGACATCTGCATGGGGCTGCTGCTCTGTGGCACGAGGAAAGTTGAGGGTCTGGAACGCTAATGGCCTGCGGCCCAGCAACTGCTTGAGGGCGGTAGTGACAGACTTATGGACGGCGAGTTGCCGCACTTCGTCGACGAGTTTCCAGGCATCCTGGACTCGTTCAATTACAAGTTCTCCGCGCCGGTATTCCTGGGAATAATAGGGATGCACTTTCTCGACGATGTTGTCGAGCAAGTCGCTGTCTAATGAAAAATTTACTTTCAGCACACCGCGGTCGTGGAATGAACTGATTTGTTCAGGGGACAAGATGCCTGCTGTTGAGATTGTCGAAGACACTGAGCTCAACGCCAGCCTGCTAGGGCCTGTCACCCAGGGCGCGGCGCATCACTTCGTACTGGATGGTCATCATATGGCCAATAGACCGACGCCAGTACTCGGAGTTATGACTGCCGCGAGCCTGCATATAGTCGAATGGCACATCATTCACCATCAGTATCTGTACCAGCTCTCTGGCCAGGTTAATCAAACCATCTTCGGTGCCGGAATCCATGTATATGTGTGGCATCCGGCTCCTGGGTACATCGTATATAATGGTGAATGGGTCATAAGCCTCCGCCTGTTCCGGCGTATCGAAGGCAATGCCCTTCGGCGTGCGCTCATCCTGTCTGCTAAAACCCGGTATGTCGATGATGGCAGAGATAAAGTCATCGGCGGCATCGATGCGCACCTGTCGCTGCGGATCCGGTGGTCCTGGCTCTCTGTCGATGCCGGCCCTGATCGCGGCCGCGGAAGTGCGGGCATAAGCCAGGGCACCGCTGGTGCTACCAATGGAGATAAACAGCTCGGGGTGACGCAAGCCAAGGGAGAAGGCGGCGAATCCCCCCATGGACAGTCCAGAGATGGCCCGGCCTTCGCGCCTGGCCAGGGTACGGAAATTGGCATCGACGTAGGCAATCACGTCTTCGATGATGTGGTCTTCCCAATTGTTAGTCTGGCCCTTGGCGCTGGAGGCATAATTGATAAACCAGCTATTACCGCCGTCAGGTAGCACCAGGATCATATCGTTCAGATTACGGGCATAAAATCCGGCGCCAAGATTACGTCCCCAGATCGTGTAGTTCTGCATGACCCCATGCAGGAGATAGATCACGGGATAACGCTCATCGCTGTCGTAGTATGCTGCGGGCAGGACGATATCGAACTTCATGCGGCGATCGACAGCGGGACTGTGGAATTCTACGGTCTCCAGGCCGGGAGGGATCGGAGCCACCTCCAGCACTGGTCCGCTTGCAGTCTGGGCAAAACCGATGCCGCTTAGCAGCAACAGCAGTACGGTGAAGGCTGGTTTTGAGCCGAGTTTTAAAAACACCGCTTGAGCTCCATTAATTCAATTCTCAGTGACGGAGTAGTGTCGGAGTGTGCTCCGGTCACGAAAAACAAGTAAAAAACCCTCGTCCCATTCGTGTCCATTCAGTTCGATCTGACTTCCAATCTTTCTATGCGATAGTTACCCGGCACTGCCCCTGGATCCAGTCTCAACCTGGTGATGGGACTGGCGTTACTGATGCGAATTACAAATTCATTACTACCCCGCGACCCGTTCTCCGCCACCTTCATTGACTGACTATAATCGGGTTGAGCCCGGGTCGCATAGAACACCTCCAACTGGGAAGCTTCTGGAAGATTTACCTGCAAATAAATTTCGATTTCAGCCGCCGGCTCTGACAAGGCAGGAAAATTAAGGAAGGGGTCACTCCCGGTCGCAACAAACTCTGCTGTGCCGAATGAAAAATTCAACTCATCAATTTGATTAACGCTTACACTCGAGGGGGAGAAATCGTCTTCAAGTGAATAGAGCAGGTTCGATTTATCGAAGAACTGGAGTTTCTTTCTGGCCAGTTCACGGGATCTGTTCTCTCTAGCCTTATAGTAACTACTATCTGTTATTTTGATTTTCGCCTGGTTTTGTAATGTTCGTTCTCGGGACAGGGAAAGGTTATCGGTGTAGATCTCATCGATACCGACGGATTTAAAATAGAGATAGTCGGCAAAGTCATTGATCGTATGCACATAGCTCGGCATAGCGATGGTATCAAGATCCAGCCCCAACCGTTGATCGGCGCGATTGGTATCCATGGTTATGGCCCAAAGGTCCATAGTTTGAGCATTTCTCAATACAGTTGAAGCGCTGCCAGGATAGAGATAGAGCGTCCAGATGATGCGCTTGTAACCCAGATCCCTGGTCGTCGAATATTCATCGGGTTGATAAATCTGGGGAATCACCCTGTCGATAAATTGCGGATAACTCGAGCTGATCACCGCCAGTGCGTCGAGGTTTCGCTCCTTAACGTCGGTGACCAGGATAGCCTGTGGATGCGTCGAGAACCATTGCATCAGTGAACCCAGGGTACACTTGTTGTATTCGGATCGATCTCGTACCAGCTGTTCGAATTCCAGTAGTGTAACCGGCGCCTGTCGTCGCCTGCCGAAACTTCTTTCAAAGCTTTCTTCCCAGTCATGCAGGCACACCAGCTGCTGGTCAGAGGTGAAGCTGAAATCCATTTCGAAAATACGAAATCCTGCGTCGTAATTTACATTCAGTGCATCGATTGAATTGGTGTAAGTTGCGTTCCCGATCTGTCCGCCTGCGTGGGCAATTCTAGGAAGCTCGGAAACGGACTGGGCATACAGATGGGCGCTGCCGAACGCCGCAGCGAACAGCGCTAAGGCCCGGAAAAATGCGCCAACATTTATTTGCTTGTCGGTGCTCGACATCGCTGTTTCCACCTCACTGCTTTAAAAAGCTTTGCCATCAAGCTAGAATCTAATTTCCAGGCTGCGTATGAAGTATTGGCCTGGATTCAAGCCCGGGTCAATTCGCAGACGACCCTGCCAGGCACGCCGGTTCAGGCTAAAGATCAGCTGGTTGGTGCCTGTTTCCGTCTCTCTCGTTAGTGTGTTGCTCTCAGAATAAGCTTTATCTTCATCGGTCAAGTAGTACAGTTTTATTACAGACGCTTGCTCCACATCGATCGTAATATAGATACGAATATCTTTCTGCTGAAAACTCGGTAATTCAGGCAAGATAAAGTAGGGATCGTTGCCATCTACATTGAATTTAATGCCGTTCCGGACGAATTCAACATTTCCAATGGTATTTACAAAGTCGATCTCGTCCCAATTAGCCCTGTTGAGGCTGTAGAGGACTTCATTTTCTGCCGTCGAAAGATAGTTGCTGTTGATGTAACGGATTATGTTTTCCCAACGCGGATCATGCTGGCGCCAGACAGGGCTCCGTAAGGCAGAAAACACGTTCCGAAGAATGTTCCTGTCGTTGTGTTGCCCCTCAGCGTTGAGTAGATCGATTCCCACAAGGAAGCTGGCATCGTGCGTGATATCCAACATTTTCAGGATCGTAGGTGCAAGATCCAATTGCGTCGCCAGCACTTGAGAGGAAGCCAGCTGATCGGAGTTTAATACATTGAAGTACAGGCGCCGTTCATAGCCTTTCGGAAATAGTGAAAATGCATTAT
>Ga0207991_1000451_pt1 | contig 27862 bp, 31 predicted proteins | sample ETN07SmetaG_FD_185786 | JGI IMG/M metagenome (GOLD analysis project Ga0207991, IMG submission 185786) | Marine microbial and viral communities from oxygen minimum zone, Eastern Pacific Ocean - ETNP2014F14-07SV275 (SPAdes) (version 2) | ecosystem: Environmental > Aquatic > Marine > Oceanic ...
GATGCCCCGCCCCCCGTCCGCACCCCTCGGGCCCGGTGGTCCTGTACCGGCTCGACAAACATCGGTTGCCCGAGATTCAACGCACAAAGATCCAAGGCTAGATACGCCAAATTTGTCGCTTTTTAGGAGGTTTTTCTACTGACCGAGGCCCTGAAATAAACTAGAATTGAACGGTCATGAAAATCGGCTATTTGCTCTTCGCGGCGCTTGGATTGGCCATATGCGTCGCTATCTTCTGGATCGGGTGGAAACTTGCCTGGAAAGGTTCTGACGATGATCCGCACGTCAAATAGTCCGTTACTCCATAGCCTACGGCCCATCGATTGCGGACCACGGGTGCTATTTTTTTAGGGTAAACCATGCGATTCGCTCTCATTGTCCTGCTGATTATCTCGCTGGTTGGCTGTGTTTATCCGTTCTTTGCATCCGCTTCGCTGATTGCCATCAGCTGAGTTTGTGCGCACCGCACTCATCTTAGCTGGCTTGTTGTGTGTGTCTTGCCTGCTCGGCTACATTTTTAGCAAAGATCTGCGCTGGCTGTACGGCGGGTTCACCATCACCGCCATACCGGTTCTGGCGCAACTGATCTGGCGAGAGCGGATTTCTCTGAAAGACTTGATTCGACCCCGTAATCCCTGACCCATACACTCGGAAATGGACTACCTCATATTGCTTCTGGTCACAGGCTGTGTGCTTATCCTGCTGATCGTCCATCAGGACATCATCCAATTTGGGGAAGGCTACAACAAGGCCATCAGTCAACTGTTCCCGAAATTGCGATCAGTCAAAAAACCGATGAAAAACGCGATCACACTCGGTTGCGTTGTTTTATTTTGCGGTGTCTTCGGCTACACCTTTACGGAAGATGACAGCTGGATGTGGAACGGATTGATGTTTGCGGTCGTACCGCCGCTTGTTCAGTTAGTTCGAGGAAAGCGTAAACAGCCGTCAGGCTGACGCCGAACTACTGGATCCTATCTTGGACGTCAGCCGGTCTTAAGGCTTCGCAACTACATCACAAATAACCCTATCAACCCGATTAGAAATACACTCAGGCCGATGATGAGAACCACTCTGCCCACACCCTGCATTTCAGTCAGACCACCACTGTGCTCACTCATAAATCCCGTTACTCACGATTAGATTAACCAGCCCGTAGTATATACGGCCGCGAAAGGCAAGACCATTTCTGACTGCACTTATACCCCCATTTCTGGGCAGTGAATCGATCAAACGACTCCTTAGGCGACCATCGGCTGTGCCAGAATCCACAGGCTGACCATGGTGTAGAGGACCATCAGCACAACCATCGGTACCTGACTTAAAAGTGCGGCACGACCACCGCCAAATGTACGCCTTGCAACCACATGGGCAACATACACGGCGAACACATGACCCAGCACGACAAAGGTTACTGCCAGATACCAGGCAACACGGGCACTGAGCTGGCCGATATCGATTTTGTAGTCTGCAGTCCCAAATAGATCCCAGCCATAACCGAATGGATCGGATACCCGGGGAATAAAGTACTGTCCCGTAATAAGCAGATACGACAAATAGTGAGCCAGGTGATAGGCGATCGCAATGGGGACCAGCGTCAGCACAAAAACACTCGCGACATCCAGAGTACTGTTCAGGTGACCGGCTCCATTTTTTTCGCCATAGCGTTGGGCAAACCGGCACATCAATGCACTGAAAAACAGATAAACAAACAGGAATCCGGCAGAAAAAAGAACCAGTGCGGCACTGCCTACCCAGCGGATTTCATCGCTCAGGGTCCGATCCAGTATGTGTGTCCATAACGGGGTCTCCAGCAACCCATCGAAGGTTACCGTCGCCAGCAACACAATGACGAGGACCATCATGGAGAATGTGACCCGCTGATCGTTCAACAACCCCAGTGCAGGGGGGCGTAGATTCCATTGCCGCTGCCCGGGTGCCACCTTGACCAAGCAGTGGTAACCGTTCACACACTCCAGTGTTTTGTGGTGGCAAGCCGGGCTGGCACAGGTGCTGACCACCGCAGTGTTGTCAACGACGCGCAGTTCCAGTGGCGCAAAGCGTGCCAAAATGCCAAAGACGACAGAAAAGGTATCCCCGTTCTGCAGCCAGACATCCCGCCCCAGGTCACGACCGCGTAAATCAGGATGGCGATGGCCAGATTTCTCGGCACACTGCCTCCGGACCAGATTAATTCCGCCCAGAAAAATATCAGTAGCCCCACAACCGCCGGCCACATGGCCAATGCATGCGGATACGGGCGAGCGATGGACAGCTGGTCGCCCGCGGTCAAGCGCTCGAAAATCCACTCTGCCCAGCAAAACAACGTCCGAAACGGGTTGACCAGCGCCCACAAGTCGCCGATCAGGGCACAGACGAATGCCACCCCCACCCACCAGACCACCCAGACCATCACCGGCGCGAGGTTACGCAAAGGATCCGGGTCACCCACAAATCCCGCCAGCACAGTCGCGATCAGCAATATCACCGCCACTGCCCGAACAATTGCCAGTGGCACTCGGTGCGCAAAACTGCGTAAAAGACTGACCTCCAGCAAGTTAACCCGGGAATAAGCTGTTGTGGCGCCGTGATTTCAGCTGAACACGCCAACAATGACAAAGCTCAGAACAATCGTTGCCACCGGCGCCAGTCACCCACAGCCACAGCGGAACCGGCAGGTCATAACGCTCACCAAAACCATGGCCCGCAACGATTGGCGAAAAGGCAATGGTACCAATGCCTAAAGCAAATCTGCAGGTCCTGGAGACGGTTCCTAAAAACAAGATTGTCTGCAGCTTAAATACAAACTAAGACAACGTAGAAGCTGCTGGATATGTGGTTCGGTCATCATCGCAGCTGATGACGTGCTGTTGTCAACACCCCGAGGCCCGAGTGTGCAACATCATACCGCAGTCAACAGTGGGATGCCTGCGCGCAGCCCCTTCAACATTCAGTCACAGTCACGGTCGATGTCACCCCATGGCAGTCGCGTATGACAGAGGATAGCCTGATCGACGCCAGAGCGATCGATTACGGCATTGGTCAGGTCAGCATCGGTCAGGTTAGCCTGACTGAATTTTGCGCCCGTGAGATCGGCACCATTGAGGAAAGCGCCTGACAACTGCGCCCCGCGCAGGTCAGCTTTTCTGAGATTGGCCAAGAGTAAATAGGCGCCGCGCAGATCAGCTCGGCTCAGGTTGGCTTTTCTGAGATCTGCATTAATTAACTGGGCACCGCGAAGATTTGCCTGACTGAGGTTGGCGCCGAAAAGGTATGCGCCGGTCAGGTCGGCAGCACTGAGATCAGCCCGATCAAACCGTGCGCCGTTAAGATCGGCTTTGCTGAGATTCGCACCAGTTAAGTTCTTGCGCTGGAGCTGTGCACCGCGCAGGTCACAGCCTTTGCATTCGTTAGATGACAACAGTCGATTCAGGCGCGCATCATAGGAACCTGTATCACCTCGTTGATTCCAGTCAATACCGCCGGGGCGGAAATGAACCGCCAGTTGGATGAATGGCCCAGCGATAGGGTCTACGACGTACAGTGGGATGATGAAATTCTGTGCAGTCGGGGGGGACTTTTCTGCGTGGGCGACGGGAATAAAGCCTGACACACACAGGGCCCAGAACATCACCAGCGAATAGATGAGCAGACTAACTCGCTCGCTATACGCTGAGATCAGGCTGTGCCTATCTGACATCAAGACAGAGCATCGGAGATGCATATCTGCGTGCACCCCAAAAGTGCTCACTGGTAAACGGGAACGCAGCCCCGGGGTCCAACGGGTTACTGGGACTGGCTCACCATGTAGTCAACCGCCGCCTTAACTTCGGCATCACTCAAAGTAGGATTACCGCCTTTACCGGGCATCACTCCCGACGTGCCCTGGAAGCCGTTGATTGCATTGGCATACAGACTGTCTGCACCTGCCGCGATGCGCGGCGCCCAGACTGCGGCATTACCCACCATCGGTGCACCAGCCACGCCCGCTCCGTGACAGGCAATGCAACCCGATTGATAAACTTTCTGTCCGTCTGCTGCAGGTTCACTGGCTGCCGCCACCTGCGTTGTGGCGGTGCTGCTCTGAGCCTGCGCCGTATTGATCTGGCCAACGGCAGCGATTCGTGCCGCTATTCCGGAACCGTCGCTCATCAGTGACTCACGATCTGCCGCAGCACGACCCGGCGTATCCAGATGATGCTCAACAAAAAAGAACCCGAACAAAATCAATGCCAGTGTAAATATAGTTAAGTAACTTTTCATAGGGTCTTAATTCGTTTTACTGTGTGGGTGACCTAAGCGATTGTCTTGAGGCGCTGAAGTTATTCGGCCCCGCCATAGAAGATCTCTCGGGTTAGAAACGTGTAATCGCCTTCGAGGGTGCCTATTCCCACAAAGACGAGCAGCAACAACGGCGGCACAATGATTGCGTAGACTAGCGCCTGACGTTCCCAGAGCATGTGCATAAAAACCGACACGATCAATCCGGCTTTAAGCATCATGAATACAATGATCAGGGACCAACGCAAGTAGCCTTGAAACGCCATGTAGTCGACCATGTAGGAGGCTGCGCTCAGTACAAACAGTAGAATCCAGATCTGGAAATAAATACCCAGCGGATGTTGTTGACCTTCAGTTGATGCCATGATTTTCCTACCAGAGATAAAAGACTGCGAATATAAATACCCACACCAGATCGACGAAGTGCCAGTAAAGACCCATGATCTCGACCATGCCGTAATCCTGTTTACGGCCGGTCATAAATCCAGGTTCTTCCCGGTCCAACTTACCGCGTACCACTTTCACGGCCATGATAGCCAGGAACAGCACACCTATAGAGACGTGCGTACCATGGAAGCCGGTCACCATGAAGAATATTCCCCCGAACTGCGGTGCCCCCATGGGGTTCGCCCACGGTCGGACACCTTCATCGACAATCAACTTGGTCCACTCAAAGGCTTGCATGCCCACAAACATTGCGCCGAGTAACGCTGTTGCGAGCAGCAACCAGAATGTGACCATCTTGTTTTTTCGATAGCCGTAATTAACAGCCAACGCCATGGTGCCACTGCTGGTGATCAGTACAAAGGTCATGATGGCAATCAGCAGGAGCGGCACGTGATTCCCGGCGACGGTCAAGGCGAAGACCTCACTCGGGTTCGGCCACGGGATTGTGGTCGACATGCGGACGGTCCCATAACTAATCAAGAAACAACTGAAGATAAACGTATCGCTGAGGAGAAAGATCCACATCATTGCCTTTCCCCAGGGGGTATTTTTGAACGTACGCTGGTCAGAGGCCCAGTCGGCGAACACACCAGGCGTACCATCGAGCAGCGGTGCAGTCTCGGCCATGGTGGCTTGCGCAGATTGCGTCATGTGTTTTTCTTCTCCTTAAGTAACCAACAACAAACCAAACATCACCAACCAGACCAGCAGCAGGAAGTGCCAGTAGACAGCGCACAGTTCCACGCTCATGCGAATCTTGGCCACCTCAGCACCGCGCCAGAGCCTGACGGACGCCCGAAACCAGGCGACGAGACCGCCCAGCAGATGCAGGCCGTGTAATCCGGTGATGAGATAAAAAAATGAATTCGACGGGTTGGAATCCACAAAATAGCCCAACGATCCCAACTGTCGCCAGACCAATAACTGGCCCACCAGAAACGCGAAAGCAAGCGCCCCACCTGCGAGTAATCCCCGGCGAACACCGTCGGCCTGCTCGCGACTCGCCGCAACCCGTGCCCATTGTAAGGTAACGCTGCTCAGGATCAGGATTGCCGTGTTCAACCACAACAAAGCCGGAACGGGCAGCGCCTGCCAGTCAGCGTAGGCCATCCGGATAAAGTAGGCCGCCGTCAATAACCCGAAAAGCGCTGTGACCACACCCAGAAATACCGACAAGAACACCTTGGCAGTCGGCAGGCGAAAACCGTGCGAGTCCGAGACGTAACCGCGTTCGGCTATCCACGGCTTGGTCGATAGCGTCCTGAAAATGCTCACGTCTTCAGATCACTGGGGCATCAAAGCAATTAATCTGGCGTTGCTGCATTAAAGACTAACTGGCCTGACCGGTGTTTTTACCGGCGGGCACATTCTGCGGAATAAAGTCTTCTTCCGCACCGGGCACGCTGTAGTCATACGCCCAGCGGTAAACTGAAGGCAATTCTTTGCCAAAATTACCATGGGTTGGCGGTGTATTGGTGGTCTGCCACTCCAGCGTGGTCGCACCCCAGGGGTTACCGCCAGCCGGTTTACCGCGCGTAGCGCTAGCAAACAGGTTGTACAGAAACACCAGTTGTGAACTCGCGACACAAATTGCAGCGATGGTTATCCAGATATTTACGAATTGAGCCGAATCCGGGATGAAGTCAGGCAAGCCGTTGGGGCCCACGTTGGAAAAGTAGCGTCGTGGTACACCCAGGATACCCAGGTAATGCATGGGGTAGTAAAGGCAATAAAGCCCCACAAATGTTACCCAGAAGTGAAACCTACCGAGCCCCTCGTTCAACATGCGCCCCGTGATCTTGGGATACCAGTGATACACCGCGCCAAAGACGGCGAGAATCGGCGACACTGCCATCACCATGTGGAAATGGGCGACCACAAAGTAAGTGTCAGACAGCGGCACATCAACGATCACATTGCCGAGAAAGATGCCGGTCAGTCCACCGTTAATAAACGTAAACACAAAGCCGATGGCATATAGCATCGGTACCGTCAAGCGGATATTGCCACGCCACAAGGTGAGTACCCAGTTGTAGACCTTGATCGCAGTCGGCACCGCGATGATCAGCGTTGTGGTCGCGAAAAAGAACCCGAAGTAGGGATTCATGCCACTCACATACATGTGATGCGCCCAGACGACGAAGCTTAAACCACCGATTACCACGATGGCCCAGACCATCAAGCGGTAGCCAAAGATGTTCTTGCGCGCGTGAACACTGAGCAGATCGGACACGATGCCAAAAGCTGGCAGAGCGACGATATAGACCTCAGGGTGACCAAAAAACCAGAATAAATGCTGGAACAATACGGGGCTACCACCTGAGTAATCCAGCTGCTGTCCCAAAGAAACGATGGCCGGCATGAAGTAGCTGGTGCCGAGAAGATTATCCAGGCTCATCATGATGCAGCTGACCAAGAGTGCCGGAAAAGCCAGCAATGCCAGCACTGTGGCGGTGAAGATTGCCCAGATGGTCAACGGCATGCGCATCAGGGTCATGCCTCGGGTGCGCGCCTGCAGGACCGTGACCACGTAGTTCAGGCCACCCATGGTGAAACCAATGACAAAAAATACCAAAGAAATAACCATCAATGTAATGCCCCAACCCGACCCTGGCGTCCCGGGCAAGATCGCCTGCGGCGGATACAGAGTCCAGCCAGAACCGGTTGGCCCCCCCGGCGTAAAGAAACTGGCGAGTAACAACAGCACCGCGAACAGGTAGACCCAATAGCTGATCATATTCACATAGGGAAATACCATGTCGCGGGCGCCCAGCATCAGTGGAATCAGGTAGTTCCCGAACCCACCCAGAAAGAGCGCCGTTAGCAGGTAGATGACCATGATCATGCCGTGCATGGTCACAAATTGGATGTAGGCATCAGGTGTGATGAAGGACAACGCACCCGGCCAGGCCAGCTGTATCCGCATCAGTACGGACAGCACCAGGGCCAACAGTCCCACAGCCATAGCAGTAATCGAATACTGCAGTGCGATGATTTTCGCGTCTTGGGAGAAAACGTATTTACCGAGCCAGGTCTTGGGGTGATACAGCTCTACCTCTTCGACCTCGACTGCTGGGACGAAATCTTGCGCATCATGTGTGACGTCAGTTAGTGCCATGATAAATGCCTCTATACTTAAATTACCGTGTGATGTCTAAATCTTTAATCTGTTTTCTAAGCTCTTGTTTACTAACGCGGTCAACCCGAAGCCAACTTGAGATAAGCCACCAGTGCTTCAAGCTGATCGTCGGTCAACTGGGCCGGCGGCATGATCGGCGCGTAGCCCTTGACGACCTTAGCACTTGGGTTAACGATGGATTCTTTCAGATAGGCCTCATCGACCAAAACGCTGCTGCCATCAATCAGGGTCTCGTTCCTGCCCACTAGGCCCTTCCAGGTTGGACCGACGCTGGCACTGCCATCCAAGCTATGACAGGCGATGCAACCCTGATCTCTGGCCAATTGCTCGCCTTGCTCGACCAGGGTTCCACCCGAAGCACTCCCGGTGCCTGCCAGCATCTGGGCAAAGGTCGGCTGGGTCTGCAGCCAGGCCTGAAAATCGTTCTCTTCTTCAATCACCATGCGGCTTCGCATGCTGTAATGCCCGGAACCGCAGAGTTCTGCGCAGAGTACATCGTATTCGCCAATTCGGGTCGGTGTAAACCAAAAGTACGTGATCATGCCGGGTACCAGATCCATCTTGGAACGGATCTCGGGAACATAAAAATCATGCAGTACATCCTTGGACCGCAGCAACATTTTCACCGGTCCACCAATCGGCAGATGCACCTCGGGGCCAGTCACCAGGACATCGTCCTGGCCGTTGGGATCATCCGGATTCAGTCCAAGCGGGTTACTGGCGTTGACGTTACGCGTATCCACTGTACCCAAAATACCGTCGGCTCCGGGGTAGCGATACGACCAGCGCCACTGTTGACCGACCGCTTCGACCAGCATGGCGTCCTTTGGGACATCCACATATTTGGCCCAGACAAATAGACCTGGCGCCAGCATGGCTATGACGCCGACCGTCGTAAAGGCCGTGAGCCACCATTCGAGTTTCTTATTCTCGGGCTCGTATGCCGCCCGACGGTCCTTGCGATAGCGATACTTATAGATCGCGTAGGCCATAAACAAGTTGATGGCGACAAAAACAAAACCACAGACAATAAAGGTTATGGTCAGGGTGTCATCGATCATGCCCCAGTTCGAAGCGATTGGCGTTAGGTACCAAGGGCTCAGAAAGTGAAAAACCACCGAGCCAACGACCAATAGAATCAGAATGATTACAAGAACCATGCGTTCAGTTCCTCGGAAATGTTCCCCAGATTATTACAAGACCCCAACCGGCGTAGAACATCACATTCCTCAATCCTTTAGTTTGTGACGATCACGTTGTTGCGCGGGCCAAAACAAATGACAGCGCCATTAAAGGCGCTTTATGCCTTCACAAACTCCCGTACAGCCCAGCGTATCCTGGGCGCGAATTTTGTCACAGAATACCCGACACAGCAAGAAACTTGGGGCTTTACAGTCTCAAAAGGACACAGGCAATCGCCTCGGGCGAATGAGGAAGAGTCAAGTCGAGGGTATTAGTTTCTAATCGGGAATTCTCGATCTAGATCAACCCTGCAAAACATTGTGCGGGAGGGATGTAAACATCTGGATCGCTTGGGCCACTCGACTTAAAGTGCGGGTCAGTGTGGTCGAAATCGGCTAGCCCGCTGACAACGCCTGTGCCCTTTGGGTCGGCACCACGACGATCTGAGCAATGACCACATCGCTGGGTTGATCCAGAACAAAACGTACCGACCGGGCGATATCCTCCGGTTTCAAGCAGACGCCAAAATCTCGGTAGTATTCCTGACCGCGAGTTTCGTCACCAAAACGGGTGGCTGCAAATTCGGTCTCCACCATTCCAGGCAGCACCTCCGAGACCTTGATACCGGTCGCGCCATAATCAAGACGCAATGTCTCGCTTAATCCGTGTACTGCATGCTTGCTTGCCGCGTAGGCAGCACAGGCCTTATACGCCTGAATGCCGGCAACAGAACCAATATTGACGATGTGGCCGGTATTTCGTTCCACCATGCGGTCAAGCACAGTCCGGGTCACGCGTATGAGACCGATGACGTTGGTCTCAATCGTAGCGGCCCACTGAGCCGTTGTCCCTTCGTGAAATTGCCGACGACCGCCAATATCGTGTCCGGCGTTGTTGACCAGGATATCGATGTCCCGCCAGCCCGCGGGCAGGCGCTCGAGTAAAGTTGCGACTGAGGCTTCATTCGTCACATCAAGTTCGAGCGCAATGGCCGCGTCACCGAGCTCTGCGACCAGTGATTCAAGACGCGGCAAGCGACGGGCCGCACAAATCACCCGCGTACCAGCGTCAACGAGGATGCGCGTTGTCTGTTCGCCGATACCCGCACTGGCACCTGTCACCAAAGCAATTTTTCCGTCCAGATTTCCCATCGATTTTGTCTCCTGTGATGGTGTGGCGCCTTTTCCAGTCCGCCGGGCCATAGGTCAGCCGTCCAGTATAATTTGCATTCCTCACCAATCGTCGCAGATGCACAATCCAAAGCCAGCGGTACCAATCAGGCGTTACACCCCCAATACGACCGATGCATGTCATTCGAGACGGACCAGATCAGGCAGCGGCGGTGCTGATTCTGGCCCATGGCGCCGGTGCCGGTGCAGACTCGGAGTTCATGCAGTGGTTTTCACAATCGCTGGCCGGCGCGGAACTCGCAAACGGGCTTGCCGTCTGCCGGTTCGACTTTCCCTACATGGTCACGCGCCGTTCGACTGGGATAAAACGCCCGCCTGACCGTGCTGCGGTTCTCATAAAAACCTGGCATCAGGTGATTAGTCTGTTTCGCCAATCTTCGACACAACCCCGCTGGCTTTTTATCGGTGGAAAATCGATGGGCGGACGCATCGCCAGCATGGTTGCGGAAGCAGAAAAGGTCGACGGCATCGTCTGTCTTGGTTATCCCTTTCATCCACCAGGCAAGCCCGACACGCTCCGCACTAAACATCTCGAAGGCTTAAACATCCCCATGCTGATCTGTCAGGGTGAACGCGATGTCTTTGGTCACAGAGCCGAGTCAGATAGCTGGCGGCTGTCCCACTCGATTCAATTCAGCTGGCTGACCGATGGTGACCACAGCTTCAAACCGCGGAAAAAATCGGGCTTGACGGAGGCAGAAAATCGAACCACAGCTTACCAGTCGATCGTTGAGTTTATTGCCGGAACACAACGTTAAGCTGGGGAGTTCAGTCTAGCTTCAGTTCTTTTAATTTACGGGTCAGCGTGTTTCGTCCCCAACCCAAGCGACGGGCCGCCTCCTGTTTTCGCCCGTGGGTAAATGACAACGCAGTCTGCAACAGTACCCTCTCAAACTGCGGGCCGATCTCGTCGAGGATTCCACTTTGTCCCAGGTCCAGTTTTCTTTGTACTACAGTCTCAAGTTGTTGCTCCCAGCCGGGATGTTCCACATTTTCAAGCGCCCGGTGTACCAGATCCACAGCTTCATCGAGATCAAACGGCTTGGGCAGATACCCAAAAGCCCCTGCCTGGTACGCGGACAGGGCGTTGTTCGGATTAGTGTGTGCCGTCATCACGATTACCGGCAATGACGGTGTTCGTTCATTCAGATACTGCAGTAGCTCCAGGCCATCGGTACCCGGCATTCGGATATCGGTGATGATTACATCGGGATTGCCACACTGAACCTGGCGCAGGACATCGCCGGCATTATCAAACAGCGTCGTCTGCCAGCCAGCGCCACTCAGAGCTTTGTCGAGCACCCACCTGATGGACGCATCGTCGTCAACGATCCACACGCTGGGTGGTGTATTCATGATTGTTCCTCCACCGGCAGATATAAAGAGAAGCGCGTGTCGCCGGGCTGGCTGATACACTCGATCACACCACCATGGCGCGACAAAATATCCTGCGCAATTGAGAGGCCCAGGCCGGTACCACCGGCTCGGCCGGACACCATCGGGAAAAACACATTTTCCCGAATATCGGCGGGTATGCCCGGCCCGTTATCACTGATACGGGCTTCCAGGACGTACCGGTGGCAACGATTGCCTAAGGTGAACTGGCGCCTTATGCGTGTCAGCAAACCAATTTCCCCCCGGCCATCTATAGCCTGCACGGCGTTGCGGACTACGTTGAGCACAGCCTGAATCAGCTGTTCTCGATCCCCTTTGATCTCGGGAATACTGGGATCGTAGTCCCGCCTGAAGGTCAGTCCTTCCTGAACGTCAGCGAGTGTTAGTCGGCGCACGTGTTCCAGTACTGCATGCAGGTTAAAACTGGTTTTCTCATGCGCTCTGAACGGACCCGTCATCCGATCGACCAGTGCGCTCAGGCGATCTGCTTCATGAATGATAATCCGGGTATATTCCCGCGACTCGCGGTCTGGCAGCTCCCGGTCCAGAAGCTGGGCTGCACCACGTAGCCCACTGAGCGGGTTCTTGATTTCGTGTGCCAGACGGTCGATCAGCATCGTCGACACCGCATGCCGTTCCTGTGATCGAGCGTCCACCGTGAAGCGCGACAGCTGATCAACGCGTACCAGTTCGACCAGAGCCAGCTCCCGATCTCCAACCCGGCCAAAGGGGGACACTGTGCAGTCAACCACCAACGCATGTCCGTCAAAGATCTGTTTGAGTGTCAGTTCACGCAACGTGGTCGTACGACTCTCCCCAGTGGCTGCCAGTGCCGCCTGAAGCGGGGCACCGATCCCCAGCAGTTCGTCGGTTCGTCTACCGCGTACTCGTTCAGCACTGGTCGCCAACACCATCTGTGCGGCGCCATTGACATAGTGGACCGTACCATCGAGTTCAACCAGCAGCACGGCCGTCGTCAGGCTGTCTAGGATCTGGTCAGCGGGCAGTGTTTCCATCACAGTCGATCAGTTGCACCAAAATTGTGCATATTGGCGCCGGGCCGGAGGCGCTCTGACCCCAGAACGCCTCATCCGGTTCAGCGATTAAACGCTGTAATACAGCTCAAACTCTGCCGGGTGTGTGGCCTGCAACAAGCGCTGGACTTCCTCACTTTTGAGTTCGATATAGGCGTCTATCACGTCATCCGTCATGACGCCGCCGGCCTTGAGAAACTCACGATCGCCAGATAGAGCGTCCAGAGCAACATCAAGGGAATGGGCGACCGTAGGGATGCCTTTTTCCACCTCAGGCGGCAGGTCGTACAGGTCCTTGTCGAGTGGCTCGCCGGGGTGAACCTTGTTCTGGATACCGTCTAGTCCGGCCATCATCATGGCGGTAAACGCCAGATAGGGATTGGCGGTGGCATCGGGGAAACGGATCTCTATACGCCGGCCCTTAGGATTTGACACATACGGAATACGACACGATGCCGACCGGTTGCGCGCAGAATAGGCCAGCATAACCGGCGCCTCAAAACCGGGCACCAGGCGCTTGTAACTGTTGGTGCTCGCATTGGTAAAGGCGTTGAGCGCGCGTGCGTGCTTGAAAATTCCGCCAATGTAATACAACGCCATCTCGCTCAACCCGGTCGGATGATCCCCGGCAAACATATTGTCCCCGCCTTTGAACACGGACTGGTGGACATGCATACCTGATCCATTGTCACCCACCAACGGCTTGGGCATGAACGTCGCCGTCAGGCCATGTACGTGGGCGACGTTGTGCACACAATACTTATAGACCTGCAGTTGGTCAGCCTTTTGGACCAGCGTGTCGAAACGCGTCCCGATCTCACCCTGACCGGCTGTACCGACCTCATGGTGATGCACTTCCACGTCAAGACCCATGTCGGCCATGGCCAGACACATGGCGGAGCGAACGTCCTGCAGCGAATCAACCGGCGGTACCGGAAAATAGCCCCCTTTGACGCCCGGACGATGCCCGATGTTTCCGTCTTCATAATCCTTGCCCGAACTCCAGGCGGCTTCCACAGATTCGATGTGGTAAGCGGCTTCGTTCATCTCGTTGGTCCAGCGCACTGAATCAAAGACAAAAAATTCTGCCTCAGGTCCGAAAAACACCTCGTCTCCAATCCCGGTGGATTTCAGATAGGCTTCGCCGCGTTTAGCGATCGATCGTGGATCTCGTTCATAACCTTGCATGGTCGCCGGCTCGATCACATCACAGCGCAACAGCACGGTGGTGTCCTGCATAAAAGGATCGATCACCGCGGAGTCGGGATCCGGCATCAGAATCATGTCCGAGTCATTGATCCCTTTCCAGCCGGCGATTGAAGAGCCGTCGAACATCTTGCCTTCTTCAAACATTTCTTCGTCGACTACGCTGGCCGGCACAGAGACATGCTGTTCCTTGCCTTTGGTATCGGTGAATCTGAAATCAATAAACTTCGCTTTACTTTCCTGAATCATCTTCAGGGCATCGGCCGCTGACATCGTCTGTTACCTCGCTTTGGTTTGTGGTGATTCCTGCTGCCGCGTGTCGTAAATACAGGGACTCGGGAGCCGGGCGAGTTGGAAAAGGAACTGCTGCTCTATTAACAAGCAAGTTCTGTACCACCGAAAAACAACCGGTCATTATACCCGATTTCGCCCAAACTGCACCATTACTGTGCATGCAAGGAGCAAATACGCACAACGATTGTGCGTATGACGCACTGAAACCGAGTTATGGGAGTGTCACTGTTTTGACGCGCAGAATCACCACCACACCCTCGGCATCCTCATCGGTTGCCACCACCTCGTGGCCGTGGACGCGACACCAGGCCGGAATATCATTCAGTGCGCCCGGGTTCCGTGCACCGAACCTCGAGTATGTCGCCCGTATTCAGCGTCTTGACGCGATCCTGCGTGCGAATCACTGGCAGCGGGCACAGCAGATTTTTGGCATCTAGGATATGTCGGGTCATACGTACCACTCGGCTGGAATCTCAGAAGGCGTAAGTGGCTGGACGCACAATGGTATCGGATCACCCCGACCGAGCACAGCATCGAACGTGACCCGGACCGCGTCGCGACCCTGGCCGAAGCGGGCAGCAATACGGGCAGCGAGTGCCATTTCTGATTCGTTGAGTTCACCTTCGATCAACGTCAGCGGACCGCTGTGGCTGGTCATCGTCAGGTGACTGAATCGATACCTGTAGCCTTGAAGATAATTGGTTTCTCCCGCGTCTCTGGCGATGATCAGTTTGAAGTGGGGTCGGGGACGGATGTGTCGACCAACCTTCAACAGCATAATGTCATCGAGGTCGTAGGCTTTCTTACCCCTGGACTGCCACAGATCGTTGAGCTTTCGAGAGTAGGTCGCATCTGTCAGAAAACAGCAGCCGCCCGCTGGCTGTGCGTAATCCTCGATCCCCAGCGCCGTCGCTAATGCCATCTGTGGTTTTCGGCTGCGGCCACTGAAATCATAGAGCGACTGTCGATCGACCCAGCCATTGCGTTCAGCCACTGTGGGGGATTGAAGTTTCGCGCACAACGGCCGCAACAGCAGATCGCCAGCACCCGATTCTCTCTGCACAATCGGGAAGGTTTCCCGTCTTTGCGACATAGGCCTTTGGCCCACAACCTCGCCTGTAACAATGAAATCAAACCCGTGCGTTTGCATCCATTGCCGAGCCTTTCCAACCATGAACGATTTACAGTCCAGACAAGGATTCAGGTTGGCGCCATAACCATGCCGGGGATTGATCACTACATCCTTATATTCCTCGATGACATCGATAATGTGGAGTTTTATGCCCAGTTGCTCGGCCACCCACAACGCATTGTTGCGTTTGGGGCGTTTACGATCGTGGTTTCGAATGGCGTGTGTGTGTCCTTCAACGCAGAACCCGGTAAAGAAGTTAAGCCCCTCAACATGCACGCCCTGGTCCTTCACAACACGCGCGGCCAGCATCGAATCGAGGCCACCTGAAATCAGGGCCACAGCTTTAGCTTGATTCTGGGCATTGTTCGTCATTGTTTTCTCCGTGCTGACAGACCGCAATTTTACCAATTCTCCGACCGGATCACCTCTGTCACTGACTCTACTGCGGCGACAGTACCGGTCGCTACCGTTATAATCTCTACGGTATCAAAGCGTCTGCCAGAGGGGGCTCTTCCCGTGCATTTTCAGGAACTTATCCTGCGCCTCCAGAATTACTGGGCGGCGCAGGACTGCGTGATCTTGCAGCCTTACGACCTTGAGGTCGGCGCGGGAACGTTCCACACCGCCACTTTCCTTGCCGCGATCGGTCCTGAACCACTGCGGGCTGCATACGTTCAACCTTCACGCCGTCCCAGAGACGGCCGCTACGGCGAAAATCCCAATCGATTGCAGCATTATTTTCAGTTTCAGGTCGTTCTGAAACCATCACCGGAAGACTTCCAGCAACGCTACCTGGAATCCCTGGAAACTCTGGGCATAGACTTTCTGCGCGATGATGTCCGTTTTGTAGAAGATGATTGGGAATCACCGACTCTCGGGGCCTGGGGCCTGGGTTGGGAGGTCTGGCTAAACGGGATGGAGGTGTCTCAGTTCACTTATTTCCAGCAGGTCGGCGGTCTGGACTGTCGCCCGGTCACCGGCGAGATTACCTATGGACTGGAACGCGTCGCGCTTTACCTGCAGGATAAGGACAACATTTTCGACCTGAGTTGGAATGCAGAACTCAGCTATGGCGACCTCTATCGGCAGAATGAAGTCGAACAGTCCGCCTATAATTTCGAACACGCCGATGTCCCGGCGCTGCTTCATCAATTTGACGTTTGCGAAAAAGCCTGTCTCAAGCTGCTCGAGGTGAACCTGCCGCTACCTGCTTACGAACAGGTACTCAAGGCGTCTCATACGTTTAATCTTCTGGATGCTCGACATGCAATTGGTGTGACCGAGCGAGCACGCTACATTGGCCGGGTTCGCACACTCGCCCGGGGTGTGGCCGAAAACTACTATCAGCGTCGGCAACAACTCGGCTTCCCCCGTGGTCTCAATCGTCGTGATGACTCGCGCGCCATCTAAAGCCAGACGTTCTAGTGCGGCGACACTTCTGGTGGAAGTTGGCACCGAAGAACTCCCGCCACGAGCAATCGCTCGCCTTGGCGAGGCATTCGCCACGGCCCTGGTCAAGCGTCTCTCGACGCACGCTCTTGTGGCTGATGTCGCCCCGGTTTGGTACGCAACACCCCGTCGTCTTGCAGTAACGATACCGGCGGTTTTACGCCGCCAACCCGACCGAATTTCTGAACGCCGCGGACCCGCATTATCCAAAGCATTCGATGCGGCAGGGTCACCGACCGCGGCGGCAACCGGTTTTGCAGGATCTTGCGGGGTGAGTGTTGACCAGCTGGTTCAAAATGAAACGGACAAGGGCGCGTGGCTCGTGTACCGCACATCGCAGCCCGGGGCGCTCGCCCGTGACCTCATACCGGAGAGTATCGAAAGTGCTCTGACTTCGTTGCCCGTGTCCAAAAAGATGCGCTGGGGGGCAGGTACTGCGGAGTTCGTCCGGCCGGTGCACTGGCTGGTGGTGTTGCACGGCCAGCAGACTATTCGCTGCTCTATCTTCGGGGTGCCGTCGAGTAACACCAGCCACGGCCACCGCTTCATGTGCAAAACGCCGGTGCGGCTTACATCAGCCGACAGTTACAGCGAAAGCTTAAAAATTTCAGGCCACGTCATCGCTGATTTTTCCGCCCGCCGATCGACGATCGAGGCACAGATTAAACGCCTGGGACAACGAGCCGGCGGGGTGCCGGTGGTCGATGCCGCTCTGCTGGAGATAGTAACCGGCCTGGTGGAAGAACCCCACGCACTGCTGGGCAGTTTTGAACCGGCTTTTCTGCAGATGCCCGCGGAAATCCTGGTCTGCGCCATGCGCGACCATCAGAAATATTTTCACCTTGTCGATGAAAAGGGGCAGTTGTTACCCAAGTTCATCGCAGTGAGCAACATCCGCAGCAAACAACCGGCGCGGGTCCGTCAGGGAAATGAGCGTGTGCTGCAGGCCCGCCTTTCGGACGCGCGCTTTTTCTGGGATGAAGACCGCAAACGAACACTTGAGTCCCGTGTCGCCGACCTCGAGAGCGTTACGTTCCATCATGAACTGGGAAGCCTGCGGGATAAAACAGATCGACTGATCGAGCTTGCCGGGCATCTCGCCAGACTTCTTGACGAAGATGCCGACAACTGTCAACGAGCAGCTCAGCTGTGCAAAGCCGACCTGGTCACCGATATGGTTGGTGAATTTCCGGATCTGCAAGGCATCATGGGCCGTTACTACGCGACTCATGGCCGAGAAAAGAAAGCGATCGGAAGGGCGATCGAAGAGCATTATCATCCCAGACATGCAGGCGACGCTCTACCGCAATCCAAGGCCGGCCGTATCCTGGCAGTGGCTGACCGAATCGATTCTCTGATCGGCCTGTTCGCTGTCGGCGAATTCCCCAGCGGTGACAGCGACCCTTACGCTCTGCGACGGGCAGCATTGGGGATTATCCGCATACTGGTGGAAAAGAAAGTCGACTTGGACATCGCCCACTTGGTGGATCTAAGCGCAGCGGCCTACGAGCAGGCTGGGCTTGTCATCGACACGCAGATCCGACAGCAGGTAAAGGACTTCATCGTAGAACGTTATCGCGCGCTTTACCTCGCCGCCGGATTCAGTAATGACGAAATTTCTGCCGTCATTCAAAGCGGCGCAACTCGGCCGCTGGATTTCGACCGGCGGCTTAAAGCAGTTGCGAAGTTTCGTCGTGCACCGGCGGCCGCCAATCTTGCGGCGGCGAACAAACGCATCCGTAATATCCTACGCAAAGTCGATCAGCAGGTGCCTCTTAAGATTAATGACCAGCTGTTCGAGCATCAGGCCGAACACGATCTGTCTGCTGCCCTAGTACATGTCTCAACCGAGGTGTCGCCACTGATTGAGCGCACTGACTACGCGGGGGCACTACAGCTGCTCTCTGCCCTCAGTGCCCCGGTCGACCGATTTTTTGATAATGTCATGGTGATGGCTGAGGATCCGGCGTTGCGCAACAATCGTCTTGCGCTTCTGAACCAGCTGGCAACCCTGTTTCTGGCGATTGCCGATATCTCTGTTCTGCAGATGTCTGATTGAACGATGTCCAGCGATCGATACAGCGACATGCTTACCGCGGTGCAACGGTTCCACGACAAGCACAGGTTCCGCGAATTCGGGGGCGAAGATCTTCCTTATCGAGTTGCGTTGATGGCGGAAGAACTGGGCGAGATTTCTGCCTGTATCACCAAAGGCAAGACAGACAAAGCACTGGCTGAGGAATGTGCTGACCTGTTGATTTTGCTTATCGGCACCGCGATATCCGCCAACCTAGACTTAAGTGAGGCATTCTGGCGGAAAATGGAGAAGATTGAGCAGCGTCCAAGCCGCATGATCGATGGTCGAATCCGCGTTTCGGATTTTGGGAGTTGATGCCTGTGTCTCTGGTTATTCTGGATCGCGACGGTGTGATTAATCATGACTCTGACGACTACATAAAATCGCCGGACGAGTGGCTGCCTTTACCCGGTAGCCTGGAAGCGATTGCCCGACTTTGTCGGGCAGATTACACGGTGGTAGTGGCAACCAATCAGGCCGGAGTCGGCCGAGGCCTTTTCAATCTGGAAATGCTGATCCGCATACACCGTAAAATGGCATCGAGTATCCGCGACAAAGGCGGTAGGCTGGACTCGGTTTTTTTCTGTCCCCACAGCCCCGCTAATCGGTGCGGTTGTAGAAAACCAAAACCCGGCATGCTTCTGGAAATCCGTGACCGGCTGGGTATCGGGCTCTCTGGTGTGCCCGTTGTGGGGGATTCACTGCGTGATCTCGAAGCGGCGGCGGCGGCGGGCGCCATGCCGGTAATGGTCAAAACGGGTCGGGGTCGACTTACCCAGGAAAAGCTCTCACAAGGCGAGCTATCACACACACTGGGGCAGACGCCAGTTTACCCAGATCTGGCAGCATTCACCGACGCACTGCTGGATGGTCGCCTGGAATCAGTTGCTCGCAACACGGACCAGGGGACGCGCCACTAACCTGCGGCGACCTGGAGAACATCGTGTCTTTCACCGTTTGGTTACGCTCCAGCCTGTTCTTCGGCGGAATGGTCGCTTCGATTTTAGTCTTCTGGCCGATTTCTATGGTCTCCTGGGTGCTGCCCATCGTTCAAAGGATGCGGGTCATCGGCGCTTGGGCCTGGTTCATCAACCGATGGCTCGGTGCCACCTGTGGGCTGCGCTATGAAGTCAGCGGGCTGGAAAACCTGCCGCAACAACCCGGTGTGATCCTTTCAAAACACCAGTCAGCGTGGGAAACGATTGTGTTCCAGGTCATCTTTCCACCACAGACCTGGGCACTGAAACGTGAGGCGTTATGGATCCCCTTTTTCGGTTGGGGCCTGGCGGCAACAGATCCCATTGCGATTAATCGTTCTACCCGTGTCCGCGCACTCGATCAACTCTGTGAACAAGGCAAAACGAAATTGGCTGAAGGCCGCTGGATCGTGATTTTCCCAGAGGGGACGCGTATACCGCCGGGTGAGCAAGGTCGTTATTTCCCCGGCGGGGCGATGCTGGCAGTCAGGGCCGGCGTACCCGTTGTTCCCGTCGCACACAATGCCGGACAGTTCTGGGGCCGGCGAAGCTTTCTGAAATACCCTGGCACTATCACCGTTCGGGTCGGGCCTGCCATCGACACCCGGAACGCCAAGGCCCGTGAGGTCAACGAGGCGGCTGCGGCCTGGATCGAAGACACCATGCAGGAACTCTACCGCGACAATCCGCCATTCCCGACAACGCCCTGAGTCCTCTTAACGGACGTCCTCCAGAGACCGGGTTCGACACTCAGCCGATGAGTCGCTCAGTGCAGCGGTCAGGTGGGCGAAGTCTTCAGCGCTCAGCATCTCCGGCCTGAACTCTGGATCGATTCCGCAGATCGAAAATGCGGTTTCGGGCTGATAGTGCTTAAGGGCATTGCGCAAAGTTTTACGCCGCTGAGAAAACGCCGTTCTGACCAGCTCTGAGAATGCTTGCTCATCGACCACGGGACCGATTGGATAGGGACGGGGAGTCAAACGGATCACCGTCGATTCAACCTGGGGAACCGGCGAAAATGATGTTGGATCTACGTTGAACAGGCTTTCAACGCTGCAGACGCGACCGATCATGACCGTAATACGCCCGTAATCTCGCGAACCCGGTGCTGCCGCTAGGCGCTGCGCCACTTCTCGCTGCAACATGAACACCGCGCGATCAATACAGTCCACCACAGTCAACAATCGAATCAGCAGTGTAGAAGCGATGTTGTAGGGCAGGTTACCGACCAGAACCAAGCCACCCGTCAGCTGGGCGGCCAGCGTTCGAAAATCAAAGGTCAGCACATCCTGCTGATGGACCGTCACCCGACTTTCGTCATCGTAGCATTCGTCCAGGATCCTGGCGAGATCACGGTCCAGCTCAACCAGATGAAGCGCCCGACAGTGTGCTAACAGCGACGTCGTGAGTGCGCCCCGGCCCGGCCCGATCTCGACCAACGTTTCTTTTGGACCTACCCTGACACTTTCCACAATTCGGGCGATGACCTCACGGTCGTGCAAAAAGTGCTGACCGAATCGCTTGCGCGGTCGCAATTGATCACCGTGATCAGGTGGCACGGGTCATCCGCTCAGCCCATTTGAGCGCAGTCTTCAGGCTGGAAACCTCTGCCGTGCCGGTGCCGGCCAGATCCAGTGCTGTGCCGTGGTCCACAGAAGTCCGGACGATCGGCAGACCCAGCGTGACATTTACGACATCACCGAACCCGTGGTGCTTGATGACAGGCAGTCCCTGATCGTGATACATGGCGACAACCGCATCCAGCGCTACGAGTTGGCGGTCTGTGAATGCGGTATCTGCCGGCAGCGGCCCCACCAGCTCGAAACCCTCCGCCCGTAGGGTCTCGAGCACCGGCGCAATAACGTGAATCTCCTCTGTCCCCAAGTGTCCGTCTTCGCCGGCATGGGGATTCAGCCCACACACGCCAAGGACCGGTTGCGTAAGGCCGAATCGGCGCTCAAGGTCAGCAACCACCGTGCGCAGCACGCTTTCCAGTCGCTTCGCTGTTATGGCAGCCGGGACCTCAGCCAGGGGTAGGTGTATCGTCACCAGTGCTACTCTCAGCGTGTCCGTTGCCAGCATCATCACGGGGTGCTCACTACCACAGCGCTGTGCAATAAATTCAGTGTGGCCGGAAAAAACGTGACCAGCATCGTTGATTACACCTTTGTGAACCGGACAGGTCACCATCGCTCGGTAATCGCCGGCCAGGCATCCATCCACCGCACGCGTCACGGTCTCAATCACATAGGGCACATTGGCTTGATCCAGCTGGCCAGGCAGACTGCTCGCGCTCAATGCAACCTGTTCAACGCGCGCCGTAGCGCCAGGACCTGCAACACCCGAGTCAGTCAGAGCCAGTTCGAGCCCGATCGCCGCCGCCCGCTGCAACAGCAGTTCGGTGTCTCCCACCACAACCAGAGGCACAGCACAGGAATCCTGCAACAGCTGGACTATCAGTTCCGGGCCGATACCAGCCGGTTCACCCGTGGTGACAACAATTGGACTGTTGGTATTTTGACCACTACTGTTCATCGGGGTCACTCATCCAGTAGGCCAACGTTTTGTAGGGTGTGTCCAATGTTTGAGTCCAGGCAATGACAGCCGTTTTATCCGTCGGGCGATTCTGACTGAGCTTGTGGTGAGTACGCGCTCGAGCGGGTTCAAAGCATATGCCAAAAACCGCTTGCGACAACTGTTCGATGTAGTCCGAAGGTGCATCGCTTAACCGCCAGTCAGACCCGTGGCTATGTTCAAACTGGTCGACCTGGTGCGACAAAAGGGCCAACAGGTTCTGGTCTGGGACCTTTTTAAGCGTGCCGAAAAACTGCGCGGCCACATAGTTCCAGGTTGGCACCACTTTGCCGCTGTTCAGTTTCTCCGCGTAAATAGACGGCGACACATACCCATCGGCGGCCTGAAAAACCAAGCGGCAAAGAAGCGGCCCCTGCATAATCAGCTCGTAGAGCGGGTTAGTCCTTACCAGGTGCCCTTCCAATACGGTCTTACCAGACCGCTGAACGACTACAAACGGTGCAAATACCGCATCACACAGCGTGCCGTCTTCGGCCTGAATGCTGGCGAACTTAACTTTTTCAGCCACCTCAAAGGCGTGCTCCGGATTGTCGTCGGAGAACAGTTCTGGGGGGTAGTGTCTTGTGGTCACTGCGAATACAGATGCGGCATGTGGCTGCACAGGCCGTTTATTCGACGGTGATGGGGTTGTGGGGGTAGGAGGGAAGACGATGCAGTAGTGCCCCCACTGCTTTTTTTTTGGGATATCTTCCAGATATTCTCCTGTCTTTGTGCGTCTTTTGCACTTGTTCATAAGAAATCACCATATCTTCCCCCTTATCACCCTCTATCACCTCATATCCATCACTTTTGTGTCCTTGATCCACATATTCTATGCGATCACCGACCAACCCCATTTGGAAATTTATGGTTAGGTGGTGATCGTTGGTTTCTTTATCTAACCGAACCCCGATCTTTTCAATCAAACCCTCCAAATAGTCCTTTTTATCTTCTTTGGACAGATCATTCTTAAGTCGCAAATCATCTCCATACTTTTCAATCCAATCTAACCATTTGTTCTGGTTTCCAAGTTCTTTGATTGCTATGCGGGTCTGTTCTATATCGTCTTTTACCTTTTTCAACTCTGCAACCAGATTTGATTTGATACCTGCATAGATCTCCGCATCATCGTATTCATTCAGCAGATTTTTCGTTTCCACTTCAGCAATAGACGATTGAACCAGTTTCAATTGTTTCATTAGTCGTTTGGACTTGGTTTTCTGGTTGCGGAGCAATCTCTCATTTTCTTTATCACCCTTGAACTTTGATTTCAGTACCTCACCCTTGAAACCTTCTTTCAAGATTGAAGAATTGGAAACAGTATCAATCACCGTATCCCACACAAACTTATCCGTGATAGGAATATTCAACGAACGAACCATCGTGCAACCGTGTTCTCCTACTTTTCCTCGTTTCCATTTTTTATCTTTAGATAATGCACCTTTCTTCCAGTTTTTCATCTTGCAAGGACAATAATAAAACCGTTCATCTCGTTTTTCCCGTGTGCGTGCAGAAATATTAGAACCACATTCTTCACACACCAGTAAGTTGCGAAGCAGATAAAACTTCTTGGTGGCATTGTTCTGCGACTTTCGGGCAAAAACTTTCTTGCGTCGTTCTTGACACTCATTCCAAATAGTTTCATCAACAATAGCAGGACAGGTTTGGTGGATAGTTTCACCAGACTTCTTATCCGTCCATTCGTAAAGACCTTTGTGGTGGGTGTTTTGTAGTAGTTTGTCTATTGACCCAATAGCAAATAAACCACCTCGTCGTGCGAGTACTCCATTCGTATCAAGTTGAGACTTGATCCACATCGTGGATTTACCATCGTAATACCAACCATACATTTTTTTGACCCACTTACTTTCTTCGGGATGGAGGCATAGTTTCTTATCTACAATTTGATACCCGTACGGTGCCGGACCTCCTAACCATGTATTCTGTTCTCTGGTCTTATGAACTTTACCGATGCGACTTCGTTCAGTTCGCAAAACATTATCGTATCTTGAAATCCCATCAAGAAAAGTCTTTAACAAGTCATCGTGCGGATTAGTTAAATCAAATACACCATCTTTGGTATAGAGAACTACACCTTTCTCCTCCAACCTAAAGTTAATTAAATGTTGAGTTTGTTTATTACGAGACAACCGATCGTTGTTATAGGCAAAAAGATGTTTAACTAGACCATCTTCAACATCAATTAACAGGGTTTCTAAAACAGGTCGGTTGTCTAGATCATCGTGACTAGAACTTTGAGTTCCTTCGTCACGAACCTCGTAGTCCATACCAAGTTCTTTAGATTTCTTAATACCTAATTCTTTCTGGGTTTCTAACGATGATCCATCTTCTTGAGATCGTGACGAGATCCTCGTATATATGTATAGGGTTTCTTTCTTCTTCATTTCACTAACTACTCAATAACAAATAATTTAAAAGGGCAGGGCAAGGGGGTTCATCACCCCCTTACTCAATACAGATTAGTAGGTAATAGGTCGCAGGTTGCGGATTGTGTTTCGGTTCTTTTGATAAGCAACAAGGTCGTTTAGTTGATCTTTGCAAACTCGTCTTACACCTTCACTTATCAAACTGTTGATAGACCGTGATGGGTCTAAATTCTTTACTTTGTTTAGATCAGTCCAAAGTTCATTATCAATAGCACATAGGTAGTTGTGTTTCATCTTTTCGTATTCCTCTTTTGTTTTAGTAAATGTTTCCAGGTGCGATCGGCACCAACACCGGCACTGGCAGCAGTCCAAGTGGCATAACTCAACATCTTTCCTTCCGCATTAAACAGATCGGCAATAGTAGAAAAGGCATCACTTATCTGTTTGCGGTCATCTTCGGGAGTAGTTGAACGAGATAGATTGTTTGCGGTGTTCTTCAATACATTTACTTTTTGATTTATGACTTTTCCATATTGATTAGATTTCAATACAAAACCACCGATAGCACCGGTTCGTATTGATATTTCATTCAAGTCATCCAACTCATCTACATGGTCGGAAGACGCAGTAATTACTTTTCTACTTTCCTCTACTAAATCAGGCATCATCTTTCACCACGATAATCGTACCCACCGATCTACCAATAAACTTTTCAATAGAATTGTTCTTATCGGACACTTCGATTTTCGTAACATCATTCAACACCAGTACCGATTTGATGTTTGAGTTTGTAATCGCACGGGCAAGTTGAACTTTGTTCGTTGGAATTGTTAGGGCACCAATCATATTTTTAGTATCCAGTCCAAATATTCTTGGCAGGATTTTCCTGACAACTTTATTTGGTAAATCTCTTTCTCTCTATACATTAGTCATCACCCACAGTGTCTAATTTCAAAATGCGTATTTAAACTGTCGTTTGGGTACTTCACCAGATCACTATTTTCGTAATCTATACATTCGTAATTACCGTTCTCAAATATCTCTTTCGTACAGTACTGTTTAAGTCGGTCTAGATCGTAATTCTTCCGACACCGAACAAATCCAAATCTATTCATCTTGCGAGCAACATCTTCCAAGACAAGTTTGGTTTCGGTGAAGGTTCTGTTGGATGCAAGTCGTTCTCTATATTTATCTTTCACTAGAATTGGGTCTGGTCTAGTCATCAACATATTGATGTGATAGTTCGGGAGTTGTTCTATACAAAATAAAAACTCCAATTTGGGTACATGGTGTTTCGGAAACACATCACGAATTACCCGTTTTTTGTACTCACCAATATCCTCTCTAACTTTCTCATAGCATCTTTCCCTGTCATAAAAACGAAAATAACGACCCACCGAGGATCTATAAGTAATCACAAGATACAGAAAGTAATCTTCACTAGAACAATTCATAAAGAACTCATACTTCTTCATGAAATCTTCTTGGAGTTTCGGGTGGTATTGTTTTAGTTGAAGCATCTCTATGGTGTTCGGTACCTTGCATTCATCGTTAGATAATTAGGTACAGAGAACCCATCAAGTCATCCAAAGGATCACTTGTGGTACTTCTTCCAACGGTGGTATGCAAAATAGAACTTCTTACATTCAGCAAGTTAATTTGGTTATTTCTAGTTTTATTAGCATTTACATCTTCATAAAAATCTGTTGAAGAACAACACAACTTACGCATTTCGGACACATTCCGGTTTATATAATTTCTATATGTATGGTTTATTTATAACTTTGCGACTTTCACGCAAAAATTATCCGATGCCGTGATCCACGGAAATATCTAACCGAATAGTCGGGTATCTTGTTCCATCAACCTGATGAAGTATCACCTCACCTTCTATTCGTCTATCTTCTGGTATTGACCCATCGGTATTGTTTTCCCAACCAGTTTGGTACGCATACCATTTCTTACCACCTATCTCAAACTCTTTGCGGGGTGTTTTTCCATAACCGTCGGGTGAAAAATAATCTAATACCTGTTTCACCAGTTCATTATCTTCTTTGTAATACTCTTTCATCACAACTTCCTCATCGTTTCCTGTCGCAACATTTTCACTTCTATTGGTACTTCAATATCCATCAATACAACCTCACATCTGTAAATTAGTCATTAAATTTGCAAGTCTTTTTGGGTTCGTAGAAAAATAAAGTGCCGTGGTCTGGATACTCGAATGACCCATCAGCACCTTCACGCAATTTATATCCGCACCACTCTCTATCAAGGTGGTAGCGAACTTCCTGCGACCACTATGACTACTTGCATGACCAAACCCCGCATCTTCGTAAATGCGTTTGATTAACCGAACCATCGTGTTCGGTGAGAAAAACCGACCTTTCTGCGATCTGAATAATGGACTGGATGGTTCAACGAACCGACCACGCACTTCCATTTGATTGGTGATGTGCTTTTCTATTGCATTTATAACCTTGTGGTTATTCAGTGGAATATCACGGTGTTTATTCCCCTTCGTGTAGGAACCAATCAAACGCAGGGTATCAACCACCTTTCCACCGACCATCACATCACTCACTTTTAGAGATGCGAGTTCCTTACTTCGCAGACCGCACAGGTGAGACAGGATGATGATTAGGTAGTTTCTGTATGTATGTGCACTACCAGACCCCAAAATCGTCTTAAAAACGATTTTGAGTTGTTGGTCAGTCAAAACCACAGCAGATCCAATTTTACCTTGCCTACTCATCATCAATTCTCCTTCAATTAATATCCTAATATCATTCTATACTATTATATTAACACATTACGAAGCATATGTCAATCCCTTTTTAGAAAATAAGTGAGTAAAAAGAACTACTTACGGCAAAACATCATTTAACACACCATTTATGACATTTTGTCCTCAAATGGGGAGTTTATGAGGGTTCTATCAACGAACCGGAGGGCAAAATTAGACAGTTTTGGTGGGTATCAACGATCCCCTTTGTTAAGTCTGGGTGTATGTCTATTCAACACCCTTTGTATTTCTTACGAACACATTCTCGAGCAAGGTCCTGTGCCTTTTCTATTTGGGCAGGGGTCATTGTTTT
>Ga0207991_1000452_pt1 | contig 27821 bp, 30 predicted proteins | sample ETN07SmetaG_FD_185786 | JGI IMG/M metagenome (GOLD analysis project Ga0207991, IMG submission 185786) | Marine microbial and viral communities from oxygen minimum zone, Eastern Pacific Ocean - ETNP2014F14-07SV275 (SPAdes) (version 2) | ecosystem: Environmental > Aquatic > Marine > Oceanic ...
ACCTGGGGAATACTCAGACTAATATCAAGCATTGAAAGCTTTATGTTAGAAAAAGAAGGTAATGTCGATAAAGATTCCGTTAGATTGTTCACCCGTCTAATCAAGATGCTGTTTGTTTTTGCAATCGTTCTTGGTGTCGCACAATATTTTGGTTATTCTGCGACCTCCATATTAACTCTTGGTGGTGTCGGCGGTCTTGTCGTTGGTTTTGCTGCCAAAGACATGCTTGCCAATATTTTTGGTGGATTAATGATCCAGATGGACAAGCCCTTCTCTACCGGAGATTGGATTCGGACAACGGATAAAAGTATAGAAGGTGTAGTCGAAAAAATCGGCTGGAGAATGACTCGTATTCGTACTTTTAACAAAAACCCTCTTTATGTCCCCAACGGTATTTTTGCAACCATTCCCATTGAGACACCTTCTAGAATGACTAACCGTGAAATTTACGTAGTTATCGGTATCCGTTATGACGATATTGCACAAATGCAAAGCATTATTGAAAAAGTTGAGAATTTGTTGGCTGACCATGAGCATATTAACCACAACGAACCTTGTCGTGTGTATTTTGACTCGTTCAATGCCTCTTCACTTGATTTTGTGATTTGGGCTTTCAGTTCAGTCACCGCGGGAGCAGAATTTAAAAAAATCAAAGGCAATATATTGCTTGATGTAGCGGACATTATTGCCGAACATGGTGCAGAAATCGCATACCCAACCCAAACACTGCACATCCAAAAGCCAGCATAATGGGTCTCTCTAAACTATACATCCGCACCTTTGGGTGTCAAATGAACGAGTACGACTCGGATAAAATGAGTGATATACTCAAACATTCTCACGGCCTCGAATTGACTGATGATGTTGACCAAGCAGACGTCCTCTTAGTAAACACCTGCTCGATTCGTGAAAAGGCCGAGGAAAAACTATTCCATCAACTCGGACGTTGGAAAAAATTAAAGACTACTAAACCAAACCTAGTGATTGGTGTTGGTGGCTGTGTTGCTTCTCAAGAAGGTGATTTGATACTCAAAAGAGCGCCCTACGTTGATCTGATTTTTGGCCCTCAAACCCTCCATCGATTGCCCAACATGCTCAATGATGTTCTTGATCAAAATCAAGTAAGTATCGATATTTCTTTCCCAGAAATTGAAAAATTTGACCATCTGCCCGAGCCTCACAGTGACGGCGCCTCTGCATTCGTTACTGTGATGGAAGGCTGCAGTAAATATTGTACCTTTTGTGTGGTTCCCTATACACGAGGTGAAGAAATTTCCCGTCCCTTCAACGATGTGATTCATGAAGTAGAAGTTCTGGCAGAACAAGGTGTCAAAGAAATCAACCTTTTAGGGCAGAATGTTAACGCCTATCGGGGCCTAATGGATGATGGTGAAATCGCTGATTTAGCTCTCCTTATTGCTATCGTCGCGCAAGTAACAGGCGTAGAACGTATTCGCTATACAACCTCTCATCCTGTTGAGTTTAGTGATCGCTTAATTCAAACTTACGCCGAAGTGCCTGAGCTTGTTTCACATGTACATCTACCTGTACAGAGTGGCTCAGACAAAATACTCGGCTCAATGAAGCGAGGCCATACAGTGATTGAATATAAATCAAAGATTCGAAAGCTTAGAGAAATTAGACCTGATATTTCTTTGTCATCAGATTTCATTATTGGCTTTCCTGGAGAGACTGAAGAGGATTTTAATAACACAATGAAGCTTATCGATGAGATGTGCTTTGATAAATCCTTCAGTTTCATTTATTCAAAACGACCCGGAACGATTGCAGCAAGTCTTCCCGATGATGTTGATCTGACAGTCAAGAAAAAACGACTTGCCGTTATACAAGACAAACTCAATGAGAATACTGAAAAAATCTCTAGATCAATGATCGGCAGTATCCAAAAAGTTCTTGTAGAAGGTCATTCAAAAAAAGGTAGTACTTTGTCAGGTAGAACAGAAAATATGCGTACCACCCACTTTCAGGGCAATGAGGACTCGATTGGTCAAATAGTCTCTGTAAAAATTACCGAAGGTTTTATCAACTCTCTCCAGGGAGAGCTTATCTAACTGGTTGACCTTAACCAAAGCTTTGAATACCAGTAATATCGCCCCGCCTCCTTAGATGGCATTGTACAGTTATAACGACTCCTGCCCTTTGGCAGTGACTCTCTTGCTTGAACATTGACCTTATTAGAAGCTAGCCATATCAACTCGGGCTGATCTTGACCAGACACAAAACATGAAAATTGTTGTTTTTCGTTGTTCGTCAACTCGCGAGAAAAGGTAAGAGTTAATGATGGTTTGAAGTTTTCAGAAATAAGTAGAGATTGCGGTTCTTCGAATTCAATTGGCATTGGCAATGTTTTTATCTTTAAAGTAAAGCTGTCCATTTTTGCATAGGGTCCCGACATCGAAAATCTTGGTAAATTCAAAAAGTCGCTGTTTCTGCTTATGGCGCCGGAATGTTGTCCAAAACCGACATAACCAAGATCACTTATTAGGCGATAAGTTTTGTCATCAAACTCGCCGTATGGGTAAGCAAAAAACTTCTCTTCAACACCTAATTCCTGTTGTATTCTTTGCTGCGCTTGAGTAATTTCACTTTTCACTACCTCAACACTCTGTTCAACCAAATGAAGATGTTTCACGCTGTGGTTATAAACATCTACAAGGTCTGACATTTCTTGGAGCTGTTGCCAAGACAACATCAGAGTATATTTCTTGTCAATGGATTCTGTAGAAACAAAGACCGACATCGGCATCTGATATTTGACGAGTAACGGATAAGCGTTAGTGTAGAGTGACAAAAAGCCATCATCTGCAGTCAAACTGACGCATTTTCTGGGCAATATTCCTTGTATTTTGAGACCCTCGATGACTTCTCCTAAGGAGAGCACTTTATAGCCGTTCTCGTAAAGATATTCTAGGTGCTTCTCAAAGACTGCTGGAGAGGTGCGAGTAGACTGAGGCCCTTCGTCTGAAAAGCGGTGGTACAAAAGCAATACGCATTGATTATCATCTGCAATAGAAGTGTACGGCCACAATACAAACAGCAGGAAAAAGACATTTAAGATAAATCTAACACTCTTCATGGCATCAATGTTAAATTAAATGATGTAATAAATCATGGAACTTATCAATTGTTTTCAATGTAATTCAGTAAAATATTGACAATGAAATTTACACTTGATATTCAAAGCTCCGAACAACTTGCAAATATTTGTGGAGTTTTTGATAAGAACCTCGACTATATTGCTTCAAACCTTAATATTAATGTGTCAAACAAGGGGTCTGATTTTAAAATTAAAGGTGAAAATACACCCTTGGCGGTTTCAGTTTTACAAGATCTTCTTACATTATCAGAAAGTAAGGCTATTGATTTTGGTGATGTTGATCTTTGCATTCAGTCACTAAATAGTCCTAATGGTACTACTAAATCAGTGACCATAAAAACAAGTCGGAAACATATCAATATTCGAAGCACTAACCAACAAAAGTATGTCAATGCTATTATAGAAAATGATGCAGTATTTGCGATAGGTCCTGCAGGAACAGGAAAAACATATTTAGCAGTCGCGAGGGCCGTTGAGGCTCTTGAAAGCTCCAATATTAAAAGAATTGTACTAGTTAGGCCTGCTGTTGAGGCTGGAGAGAAATTAGGTTTTTTGCCGGGCGACCTAAGTGAAAAAGTTGACCCTTATCTGCGCCCTATTTATGATGCTCTCTATGAATTCATAGGCTTTGAAAGAGTAAATAGGCTAATAGAAAAGCAAGTTATCGAGGTTGCCCCATTAGCTTTTATGAGGGGGCGAACTTTAAATGAGGCTTATATTATTCTTGATGAAGCTCAAAATACCACCATACCTCAAATGAAAATGTTTTTAACTCGCATGGGATTCGGCTCGAAGATGGTAATTACAGGAGATATCACTCAAATAGACCTGCCCATTCCAAGCCAATCAGGCCTTATAGATGCAATTAAAATTCTTCATAATATCGAAAATATTGCTTTTTGTAATTTTGATGTTCATGACGTTGTTAGGCATCAATTGGTTAAAAAAATTGTCAGCGCCTACGATTAAGCATAATGAGCATCACTGCTAATAAAATCATTGTTGGCCTCTCTGGAGGTGTTGATTCATCTGTTGCAGCCTTTCTTCTTCTAGAACAAGGATTTCAAGTAGAAGCTTTGTTTATGAAAAACTGGGATGAGGATGACGATGATAAATATTGTAGTGCATCTGAAGACTTATCAGACGCTCAGCAGGTTGCCGATCAACTAGGCATAAAACTTCACACAGTAAATTTCTCACACGAATATTGGGAAGACGTCTTTGAGAATTTTTTGTCTGAGCATAAAAAAGGTAGAACTCCCAATCCTGATGTATTATGCAACCAGAAAATAAAATTTAAAGCATTCTTAGATTATGCAAAAGACCTTGGTGCTAAAAAAATTGCAACTGGTCACTACGCAAGAATTGCTAAAAATAATAAAAAATATCTTTTAAAAACTGGAATTGATGGCAATAAAGATCAGAGCTACTTCCTTCACTTGCTAAATCAAGAACAACTCTCTCAAAGCTTATTTCCGCTTGGTGAAATAGACAAAAAACATGTTCGTGAAATTGCAAAAAATAATAACTTTATAAATTCTGAAAAGAAAGATTCAACGGGAATTTGCTTTATTGGTGAAAGACCATTTGCAGAATTCTTGACTAATTTTCTGCCTAAAGAGAAAGGCGATATTGTTGATGAAGATGGGTGTTTTATTAAACATCATGATGGCCTTCCTTTCTACACAATTGGTCAACGCAAAGGACTTGAGATTGGTGGTGGTTTTAGTGATTCTCCTGAGCCATGGTTTGTTGCAGATAAACTAATCGAATCAAATAAAATAGTCGCCGTTCAGGGTGACAACCCTTTGCTTTATCATAATTCTCTTGTAGCAGACAGTGTTCACTGGATAGATAAAGCCCCTAATTTTCCACTTACATGTGATGCTAAAATACGTTATCGTCAAGCATCTCAAGAATGCAAGGTAATTATGCTAGATGGTGAATGTATAAAAGTTGATTTTAAAGATACTCAAAGAGCTATAACCCCTGGTCAGTCAGTCGTTTTTTATGATGGCGATGTTTGCCTTGGTGGAAGCGTAATTAAATCTAAGGCTAATGAATAAAACAGCAAAACAAACCCTAGCATTGGCAAGCATATTTCAATCTACAGCATTAGTACACCAACTCGCCTCAACCGGACAATGCGATAGTCATACTAATAGAGCAAGCTTAAATAGTATTGTTAATGAAAGCGACTCGGTTGATGAAATTTTCACATCTCCAGAAGATTTAAAAATAGGTTTTGATTCTTTAAGGTTTTTATTCGAGGAAAAGTCAATAGATATGCATAATGTGATGTTGTATGCGACAGCATTAATTAATCTTGAAAAAAAATTAATGAAAAAACCAGATTTGTTAAATCAGATTTCCAATGAAATTAGTCTTATCAATAAGCAGGAATTTTTTGATATTCATCACAGCAATTCCATTGCTAGGCTTGCTGAACTTTACAAAAATACCCTAGGTAGCCTCAATCCGACTATTATGGTCAGGGGTGAACAAATCTACCTTACAAACCGTCACACTGCAAACCATATAAGGGCTCTACTTTTAGCAGGCATAAGAGCTGTGTCTTTATGGAAATCGCAAGGTGGCAAAACATGGCACTTACTGCTCAATAAGAAAAAAACACTTCAATACGTTAAATCGTTAGCAAACTAATACTTGCATAAATACAGGTGAGACTCTATAATTCATGTTTTTGTAATTTAACCATTAATTAAAACAATATGGCCAACTCAGCAGCTTCAAAGAAACGCGCAAGACAAGCAGTAAAACGCAATCAACATAATTCACAAATTCGAGCTAAAGTTCGCACCTTTGTCAAGAAGGTTGTTTCTGCAATTTCTGCTGGAAATAAAAAAGAGGCCATTAGTGGCTTCACAGTGATGCAAAAGAATGTTGATCAGGCTGTCAGTAAAGGCTTAATTCATAAAAATCAAGCTGCTAGAAAAAAGTCTCGCCTTAGCACCCAAATTAAAGCCCTATAAAAATTAGATTGTTAATTTGGTTTTTAGCAGGTTAATATCTAAACAGTAAAATCATAGTTATAATTAAAACCCTCCTTTGAGGGTTTTTTTATGCATAAAATTTATTACTATTATGATTGATGAAAGCGATAAATCTTTATTTAGAAATGCTGTTGAACAGCAAAAAACTTTTGACAAGGATAGCAATAATAAAAACCATCCTGTCAAAAATAAACTGAATAAACCTTTTGAAAACTATAAATATTTGTACGAGCCAAATATAACAGGCTCTGAGCCTGTAATTCATTTCAAAGTTGGATTGTCGCCCAAAATAATTAAAAAAATGAAGCAAGGAAATATTGACTCTCCCCCATCTATAGACTTACATGGTCATAAGATCGAAGAAGCTTGCCAGTCACTTTCAAGGTTTATTCATTTCCACTCCAACGAGAGATTTATACATATAATTCATGGCAAAGGCTACCACTCAAATAATGGTCTATCTATTATTAAATCTCAAGTAGTTCACTATCTTAAACAGCATCCTCAGGTTTTAGCTTTTTGTTCTTGCCCTCAAGATATGGGTGGTACAGGGGCGGTGTTTGTTCATCTCAGAGCAGATGTTTAATCTTGATGAAATTTACTCTGTTTCAGATTTTGTAAAATTATGTAGAAATTCAATTGAACAAAACATACCTCATTGCTGGGTTCAAGGTGAAATATCAAATTTATCTAGACCCTCTTCTGGGCACTGGTATTTTTCTCTAAAGGATGCAAATGGGCAAATTAGATGTGCTTTTTTTCGTCTTAGTCAGCGCAAAATACAGTTTTCCCCTGAAAATGGTATGTCAGTAGTGATCAGAGGCGCACCAACACTCTATGAACAAAGGGGTGACTTTCAACTAATAGTGCAACAAATGGAGCCTGCAGGTGTTGGAAATCTTCAGCTTGCATTTGACCAACTAAAAAATAAATTAAAAACTGAAGGTTTATTTGCTTTAGAAAATAAAAAAGCACTCCCTGAAACTCCAAAAACAATTGGTGTTATCTCTTCCTCAAATGGATCAGTAATAAAAGACATCATTAAAGTTTTAAATTCAAGATACCCTTTTGCCGATATCCTTCTTTATGACACGATAGTCCAAGGAGAAAATGCCTATAAAAAAATCATAAAGGCACTCCAAGCAGCTGATACAAGCAATCGCTGTGACGTTATCATATTAGCAAGAGGTGGTGGCTCAATCGAAGATCTATGGGCATTTAATGAAGAAGAACTTGCAAGGGTTATTTTTAATTGCAAAACCCCCATCATAAGCTCTATAGGCCATGAAACCGATACAACTATTGCAGATTTTGTAGCTGATGTAAGAGCGCCTACACCATCTGCTGCAGCCGTAAGTGCAACCCCTGATAGACATGCGATTATCTATCAGGCGTCTAAACTTAGAAAGCAATTGCAAGATTTTATCCGTCGATCTATAGAAAATCGAAAACTCTCTCTCAATCTACTTCAGTTAAGAATTATTGACCCTAGTCAACAATTACAACGAAACGCTCAAAAACTTGATGAATATGAAATACGCTTGTTTAGAGAGATAAATATTTTAATTGATCTGAATCAAACTAAGCTGCAGCAACTAAATGTTCGACTTCGCAATAATTCAGAAAACTTCATTAAAGAACAAGCAAGACAACTAAGCATCAAAGTTGGCCTACTTAACCTACTGTCACCTCTAAATACTCTTTCAAGAGGCTACAGTATTACACATAATGAACAAGGCAAAGTTTTAGTTTCATTTGAAAAAATTAACCCTGGAGATCTTATTGTTTCACAGTTCCATGATGGAAAAGTCACTTCAAAAGTAACTAAGAAAGAGGATAATTAAATGTCACTAACCAATCAATGAAAATAAAATTGAAATATGAAATCTAACGTCTCATTTTTCCGTCGATTAGGCTCAATTGCTTACGATTTATTCCTTGTGTTTTCTTTTGTATTCTTTATTGCGGGAATAGTAATTCTAATCAATAACAAGGAACCAATAACTAATAACCTATTCTTTTATCTATTAACTCTTCCTGTAATTTATGCTTATTTTTCAATATCCTGGGTAAAAGGCAAACAAACTCTTGGAATGAGAGCTTGGAAATTTGAAATTATGCAAAAAGATGGAAATAATATTACTTATAAACAATCACTCATTAGATTAGTATTAGCAACAATTTCATTAGCTGGAATTGGTTTTATATTTCAGCTTTTCAATCAATACAGACTGCCAATACATGACTATTATTCAAAAACGTATCTTGCTTCTATTTATAAATAGAATGATTATCATTTAAAAGGTCAAAATATATAAATTTATGCAAAATAATTCACGTACAAGCCTATTTGGATTTATTGTTAAAAACAAAATTACACTTGTACTTATTGTTATATTAATAGCCCTAATTAAGCAAAATATTTTGGATAATGATTTCCCAAATGTTATTACAAAAAAGCAAAAAGATATTGATGAAATAGAAATTACTAATCTTAATTTGCTAAATGATAATGCCCTTCTAGAAAATCAAATCAGTGGTTATATACAAGAAGATTTGAGTTTAATAGAATCTAAGGCGAGATATAAATATGGACTAATCAAAGAAGGTGAAGTGTTTTATAAAGTTAACACAATTATCAATACTGATAATGCAGCAGAATCTAACGAGTCTACTTTATAATAAAGGTCATTAAATTCATACCTCTAAAAGGAAGTCATAGCTTTCATGCATAATGATAATTGTTACTTAATCATTCCAGCCAGTGGCTCTGGGAGTCGCATGAATGCCGAGATCCCTAAACAGTACCTTAAACTGGAAAATGGCTTAACCATAGTTGATCAATGCCTTAAAACCCTTTTAGAAATTGAACAGATTTCTGGATGCGTTATTGCGCTTGCTGAAGGCGATGAACGATTTAAAGATTCATCCTATTACAAACATCCAAAAATACTTGGATTTGCATTAGGTGGCAAAGAACGCCACCACTCTGTTCTAAGTGCACTCAATACTTTAAGTGAATTTGCAAGTTCAAATGACTGGGTTCTAGTTCATGATGCTGTTCGTCCATGCATCAAAAAGACTGATGTTCAGAACTTAATAGGTGAGATCTTCAATCATTCTATTGGTGGTATTCTCGCTACAAGAGCTATAGATACGATTAAAAAAATAAAGGATGAAGGTGAAGTATCAACAATTGATCGGAAGAAACTTTATCATGCGCAAACTCCACAAATGTTTCGTTTTGGAATTTTAAAAGAAGCGATTGATAATGCAATAGAAATAGATAATCACATTACAGATGAGTCTGAAGCAGTTGAAGACTTAGGGCATTTAATAAAAATTGTTACAGGATCTAAAAGCAACATTAAAATTACTCAAGAAGATGATCTTGAACTAGCCAATTACTACTTAAAATAAATTATGACAATAAAAACCGGTTTAGGGCAAGATTCACACGCATTTGAAGATGTTACAGGTAAGCCTTTAATTTTAGCTGGCATTAAATTTGACCACCCTTTAGGGCTCAAAGGTAATAGTGATGCAGATGTGGTTTTTCATTCTATTACTAATGCCATTTCAAGTATCACTGGTAGAAATATATTAGGTTCACTTGCAGATAAGCTCGCCAAACAAGGTCAAATAGACAGTCAAAATTATCTAAAACTTGCACTGGATGATCTACATACATGGAAAATAAATCACATTGCAATTTCTATTGAATGCCTAAAACCAAAAATATCTCCTCAAATTGAATTAATGAGAAATAATATTTCCAAAACCTGCAACATAAGCACCGCTGATGTTGGCATAACTGCAACAACTGGAGAAGGACTAACTGCATTTGGAAAGGGTGAAGGTATTCAAGTAATAACCCTCGTAACGGTTAGTAAATCATGACTCTAATTGATAATCCTACTCGTTCAAAAATCAAAAAAATTCACTTTATAGGTATTGGTGGTTCTGGAATGAGTGGCATTGCAGAAGTGCTTGCTAACTTAGGTTATGAAATATCTGGGTCAGACATTCAGTCAAATACAGCAACAGAAAAGCTTGAAAAACTAGGCTGTAGTATCAGTTATAAACAACAAGCAAAGAATGTTATCGGTAAGCAAGCAATAGTAGTTTCTTCTGCAATAGACAAAAATAACCCTGAGCTACAGGAAGCTAGACAACAAAAATTATTAATTGTTCCTAGAGCAGAAATGTTGGCAGAATTGATGCGCTTTCGCTTTGGCATAGCAATCTCCGGCACTCATGGAAAAACAACAACAACCAGCCTAATTGTTCACATAATGACTGAAGCGAAACTGGACCCAACCTACGTTATTGGTGGCATTATAAATGCAACAGGGATGAACGCTAAACTTGGTAAGAGTGACTATTTGATTGCTGAGGCAGATGAGAGTGATGCTTCTTTCCTTCATCTACAACCAATGCTAAGTGTTATAACCAACATTGATGAAGATCACATGAGCACGTACAATCATAGTTATCAGAAACTGAGCGATGCCTTTATAAGCTTTACATCCAATTTGCCATTCTATGGCGTTTGCGTTGTTTGCATTGATGATGATGGCGTCAAAGGTATTCTTAAAAAAATTCACCGACCTGTTTTAAGTTATGGTTTTAGTGGCAATGCCGACGTCAAGGCGTGCAATGTCAAGCAAAATGAAATGAGAATGTCCTTCGATGTCAGTTGTTCGAAGTATCAGAAGAATTTTCCTGTTACTCTTAACTTAATAGGCAAACATAACATCTTAAATGCTCTGGCAGCGATTAGTGTTGCAATTGAACTCGAAATTGGCATTGACATTATTCAAAAAGCTTTATCTCATTTTAGTGGCGTATCAAGAAGGTTGGATTATCACCAAAATTTATCAATAAATACTCATCATCTGCCACTATTTGATGACTATGGTCACCATCCTAATGAGATCTCAGCAGTTCTTAGCACACTAAGAGATACTTATCCAGAAAAAAGGTTGGTGGTTATTTTTCAGCCTCACAGATACTCAAGAACTAGAGATTTATTTAATGATTTTGTTAGCTGCTTATCCAAAGTTGACGTATTAATCTTACTAAATATTTATGCAGCTAACGAGCCATCAATTAATACAATTAGCTCTTCAACATTGGCTGACTCAATAAGAAGAAGAAGTTCAATTGACCCTATCGTTGTTAAAGATATTTCTGAAATAGTTGAAATACTTCCGAATGTTGTCACTAAAGGTGATGTAATTCTCACGCTTGGAGCTGGAGATGTCAATAAAATACCACATCAATTAAAAACCCATTTTTGCCAATAATTTAAAATGATAAAGTTCAATGAACCCATGTCAAAACACTGTTCATTAAGATCGGGAGGTATGACAAGTGAATTCTTTTTACCTGAAGATATCAATGAACTTTCTCGATTTCTGAAGAGTAATGTAAAGCCAGTATTACTGGTTGGATTGGGGAGCAACCTGTTGGTTCGTGATAGAGGTTTTAATGGAGTTACTATTCACACAAAAAACCTAAAAGAACTCAACATCACAAATAAATATATTGAATCTGGAGCTGGTACTTCACTTGCCAAGTTATCAAGATTTGCTCAAGCTAACCTGAAATATGGTGCTGAATTCCTAAGTGCTATTCCGGGTAGTGTTGGTGGCGCGCTAGCTATGAATGCTGGTGCATTTGGCTCTGAGGTATGGCAATACGTTGTTTCTGTTCAAACCATAAGCTTGTCTGGAGAATTGCAAGAGAGATTTCCAAATGACTATGAAATTAATTACCGCTCAGTTAAACATAGATTCAGTGATGAATTTTTTATCAGTGCTCGGTTTGATTTCAATTTAAATAAACCAAATGACAATGTTCGTGAGCTGCTTGATAAAAGAAATTCCTCTCAACCTATTGGTCTCCCAAGTTGTGGAAGTGTATTTAAAAACCCTAAAGATAACTATGCAGCTAAATTAATTGAGTCAAGTGGACTTAAAGGTTTTTGTATAGGAGGAGCTTGTGTTTCAGAAAAGCATGCAAACTATATTATTAATCAGAATAATGCAACAGCTTTAGATATTGAAAATTTAATTATTCACATTCAAAATACAATAAAGACTCTGCATAATGTTGAACTTGAGACTGAAATAATAATCATATGATTGCTGTTTTAATGGGTGGCTATTCAGCCGAAAGAGAAATATCATTACTGAGCGGTAATGCGGTATATAAATCCCTCCTTAATAGTAATGTCGATTGTTTCTCATTTGATTTAACTGATGACAATCTTGAGGACTTATGGAAAAGGGAGTTTGACAAAGCATTCATTGTCCTTCATGGCAAGGGGGGGGAGGATGGGTTTATTCAGTCGAAGCTAGAAAGAAAAAATATTCCATTTACAGGTTCTGGTGTTACAGCTTCTAGTCTTTGTATCAACAAAGCTACAACTAAAGAACTTTGGAATAAACATGACTTGCCTTTATCACCCTCAATCCTTGCAATTAAAGGCAACCCTCTAGATTCAATCAACTTCCCTCTTCCGTGGGCTGTAAAACCAACAATGGAGGGCTCAAGTATTGGTATAAGCAAAGTAGAAAATACAAATGAACTGACTAATGCACTTGAGATTGCATGGCAATATAATAGCGAAGCATTAATCGAGCAATGGGTAGAGGGTGATGAATACACTGTGGCAATTTTAGGTAATCAATCGCTACCAAGCATAAAGATAATTTCAGATCACGATATTTATGATTACCACTCAAAATATTTCAGTAATAAAACTGAATATTTGTGCCCTTCTGACCTCACAAAAGAGCAAGAGAGAAGTATTCAATCAATTGCAATGAAGTCTTTTGATTTAACTGGAGCTTCAGGCTGGGGAAGGGTTGATTTTATTATTGATAAAGATAAGAACCCATACCTCTTAGAAATAAATACGGTTCCTGGAATGACATCGCATTCACTCGTTCCCATCGCAGCTAAAGCCTCGGGCTTTGATTTTGATCAATTAGTATTAAAAATACTTTATGGCTAAAGAAAAACTTAATCAAATTAAGAAGCCTAAAAAGCCTTTAAGAGAAGTCCTGTTTCAGTTACTTAAAAAGCTTATATATTTACTAATAGTATTATCAATTGCTCGCTTAATATATCTTTTTGATAACTCAAATTTGCTTGAGCCAAAAATTTCTTGGGATATTGATGGTGATTTGGCAACTCAAACATATCAATATGATGAACTAATTGAGCCACTTCTCAGTAATAAATATTTTATCAATCTTTCTAAACTAAAAGACAAGGTTGAGGAATATCCTTGGGTCGAAAAAGCATCCGTTCAACGAATATTTTGGAATAGGATTAGGGTTACAATTAAAAATCATGATATAGCTATGAAGTGGGGCTCTGAAGGCTACATTTCTTCGAGTGGTGTATTGTTTAAGCCTAATTTTTCTATTATTTCAGATAAACCAATTGCAATCGTATCAGAAGGCAAAATTGAACAATTTTATATTGATTTTACTACCTATAAATCAATCTTAGATCCTGTGAAAATTACTCATTTTGAAAGATCAAATATTGATCAATTGACGCTAGATAGTAATATAAAGATTATTTTAGGCTACCAAAAACAAAATGAACGCCTAGAACTATTCGTTAAGGTATATGAAAATCTAAAAAAGTATAAAAAAATCAGAACAAGAGGGATTTTTGATATGCGCTACCCTAAGGGTTTTGCTTTGAGCTATTCGCCATTATAACGCTGTAACACAAGGCGAAACTAATTGCCATCCAATAGATTACTATGACCATAGAAGCCCAAAAAGTAAACTCGTTTGCTCCAATTAGAGTAACTAATAGTATTAACAAGGTAGGCACACCTAGCTTGAGTAAAAAAACTCTTAGCTGAACACTTAGCTGTAACTTAATTTTTTTATAGGGTACATCGTTCGCTATTGATACCAAATTAAGTGATATTGGAATGAGAAGAAAATAAATAACCGGTAATAGAAATGGCGAAATAAAAATTGGAAATTGGGTAGCAATAGTTAAAAGGATAAATAAAAGGAAAAAGCGACCAAAGCGAAGGCTCGGCAAAACCACTCCTAACCTTGCAATAGAATTATTTCCCGATATTACCATTCGATATATATTTATTACAAGCGCCATATATCCATAATCAAACATTAATAAATAGAGCTGATAGTAGTCAGGATATGCCCCAACCTCTCCGACACCAAATAATTGAGCTTGAAGAACAATCATTAACTCTGGCAATATAGTTATCAATGGAAGTGCCATAAGAAATGGAAAAATGCTTGCCTCTAACAACTTTTGCCAATTAGAAAAAGTGAACGCTAAGGTTGCAAGAATAGTCTTTTGTATTGGTATAGTTTTCATGATAAGTTTGAGTTGACTACATTAATTGTAATGGTTAATTTGTCACCAGGCTGCAGAATATGCTCTTCATTTAACTCGTTCCAAGATCGAATATCGTTAACTTTAACTTGATACTTTTTGGCAATCTTAGAAAGATTATCACCAGCCTTCACCCTGTAGACAATCTTTCTACTTATATCAATTCCAGTATTTGCTATTTTAGCTAACTCAGTCTTATTTTTGTTCTCAATCAAAATAACTAATTCTTTACCAATTGACAGAGGAGCAGTTGGAATAATTTGGTTCCACCTTACAAGGTCATTAACTGAGGTGTTATATTTTTCTGCAATTTTCCATAGACTATCTCCCGAGACAACCTTATAAATGATTTTTTCAGCATTCTTTTGAATGTTTAGTCGACTTTTTTCTCTTTGATTCTCTGATAGAGAATAGTAACTCTCTGCTTGCTGTGCCAAGGGAACAATCAAATAATCTCCGATTCTTATGATATCCGTAATTAGCTCATTAACACTTTTAATTTGTCCTATAGTTGTCTTGTATTTTTGGGCAATAAGACTTAGACTATCGCCCTGTTTAACTTTATGACGCGCCCAACTAATTTTTGGCCTTTGGCCAGCTTTTGATAAACTTTCTTCGAAGCGATTAACAACATCCTCTGGAAGTAAAATAGTATATGGGAGTGACACTGGTGTAGCCCAACGCTTTAACCCAGGATTAAATGTATAAATTTGATCAATCGTTAACCCTGTCCACTGAGAAATCAAAGCCAAATCAAACTGAGAATTCAGTTCTATTGCTTTCAAAAAAGGCTTATTTTCAATCATATTTAGCTTTTGATTATAGCGTTCTGGATCTTTTATAACTTTTCCTAAAGCGAGTAACTTAGGCACATATTTTTCAGTCTCTTTAGGCAAATCTATACTCCAAAAGTCCGCCTTTAAGCCAAGCTCAATATTTGCATTAATCGCCTTTTGGACTCTACCGGGACCAGAATTGTAGGCAGCTATAGCCATAAGCCAATCTCCATTAAACATTTCATTGAGATCCTTCAAATACTTAACAGCCGCACTAGTTGAAGCCAATATGTCTCTTCTGTCCTCATGCCACCAATTCTCCTCTAAGCCGTACATCTTTCCTGTAGAGGGAATAAATTGCCATAAACCAACCGCAGTTCCATGTGAGTATGAAAATGGATAGTAATCAGACTCTACAATTGGCAACAAGGCAATCTCGATCGGTAAGCCTTGTTTTTGAATCTCAGAGACCACAACATAAAGATATGGCTCAGCCCTTTTTGAAATTATGGATAAATATTCAGGATGCTGTTCAATCCAGTCAATATGTTCTTGTATTCTTGGATTAACATCAATTCGAATTTCTTGTCGATTTGCAATTAAGCGCCATAAATCAGATTCATTTGAATTTTGATAGCTATCATTTAATTTAGGCGAAAAGCCAGTTAACTTTTGATTATTATCAACAAAACTCTGGCAACCAGACAGAATCAAAACCAACAATAAAAGAGCAGACTTCACTACTAAGACTTACTTGAACATTCAGGTGAAATCGGAGCAGTTTGGCGTTTCTGCCATTCTTCAGGTGTATAAGTATGCATCGCCAATGCATGAATATGCTTGAGCTCCTCAACAAAAAGTTTGTTGATAAATCGGTGTCGATCTATGAGCTTCATTTCATCAAAATATGAACTTACAACAACGATCTTAAAGTGGGATTCTGTAGCCGGTCCAGAGTGCTGACTAGACTCATTCAATACCTCACAATGAGAAGGACTTAGAGCGAGATCTAGTTGGTTTTTTAAATGATTTTCCATGTTAGTCATTATTTTCACTCGCAAATGCATATTCAAAAGCATCAGAAAAGAAATTTTCCTTACCTAGCCCATTCTCAAGACAACTCTTTGCTGCAGCTTTGACCATCACTGGAGGACCACAAGCATAAACCTCAAAATCTGTTAAATCATCAAAATTCTTAACAACAGACTCATGAACAAAGCCACTTTCACCTTTCCAAGACTCTCCCGCTTCTGATAATACTGGAACAAACTTGATATTGGTATGTTTTTCACTCCACTCAGATGGAAGACTTAAATACAAATCCTCTTCACTTCTTACACCCCAGTACAGATAGAGGGTTCTTTTTGAGTTAACTATAATCAGGCGCTCAATTATTGCTTTTATAGGTCCAAAACCGGTCCCTCCAGCAATAAATATAATTGGGCATTCACTATCTTCTCTTAAAAAGAACCCGCCCTTTGGACCTTCAATTCTTAATATCGATTTTTTGGTTAAGGAATTAAAAATAAAGTTAGTAAATTTTCCATCCTCAACCAACCTCACATGAAGTTCAAGCAAATTAGAGTTAACAGGAGCATTAGCAATTGAAAATGCTCTTGGTTCAAAATCTGAATGCTCTAAATCGATATACTGGCCTGCAAGATACTGTAATGACTGAGCTCCAGGAATTTTTAAAATAATTTGAATAACATCATGATTTAAATGATTAATCTCCTCTACTCGGCAGGGCATACTTCTAACTTCTATATTTGCAAGAGAGTCCAGTTCATCAACGGCAATGTATAAATCAGTTTTTGCCCTGCATTGGCATAGTAACGCCATATTTGCATCAGCTTCATCTTTGCTTATTGCTGAAGGTAACTCCCCCTCATACTCAACTTCACCATTCAAAATAACAGCCTTACATTGCCCACAAATTCCATTTTGACAGCCATATGGAAAGTTTAACCCTTTAGAAAGAGCGCCATTTAAAACAGACTCCTCACCAGTACTTTCAAAAGACTTTCCGCTAACCTGATTCAAAACTGTAAACATCGTTTTGGAGATAAAAATATAAAGGTGACATTATAATGTAGGTCTTAGTGAAATAAGCTTATTATTCTTATGACAATCGCATCAACTAATTCAGTAGTATTTTTGATGGGTCCAACTGCCTCAGGGAAGACTGAGCTAGCTCTTGAAATGTACAATCAACTTGACGCAAGTTTAATCAGTGTAGATTCTGCTTTAATTTATCGCGGTATGGATATTGGGACTGCAAAACCTAGTAAGGTTACTCTCGAGAATTACCCACATGCGTTAATTGATATTTGTGAGCCGGATGAGAGTTTTTCAGTCAATCAGTTTGTTTCTCTTGCAAAACAACACATTGAATCAGCATTAAATGCTGGTAAATTACCAATTCTAGTTGGTGGAACTTCCTTTTATTTCAATGCCCTTGAGTACGGACTCTCAAAGTTACCTGAGTCCACAAAAGACTCTAGAAAATATTTTAATGATCTTTTAAAAAATCAAGGTAGTGAAAAGCTACACTCACAATTATTAAAAATTGACCCAACCTCTGCTACTCGTATCCACTCTAATGACTCTCAAAGAGTCACAAGGGCATTAGAAGTTTTTCATCTTTCAGGGGTTACTCTAAGCGAACTTCAGGGAAATAAAAGTGGAAATAAGCTTAATCATGAAATCAAAAAAATTATCTTAATGCCAGACAGATCTGAACTACACCAAAGAATTGAGCAGCGATTTATTGAAATGATAAAAGATGGATTTCTTGATGAAGTAGAAACATTGAGAAAGAACAAAAATCTTAATCTAGATTTAGCTTCTATGAGATGCGTCGGCTATAGACAAGCATGGAACTATTTCGATGGGCTTTATAGCAAACAAGAAATGATAGAAAAAGCTATTATTGCTACAAGACAGCTTTGCAAACGCCAAAGCACGTGGCTAAGAAACGAAAATGATGCACTCATTCTTGATAAAGCTAATATTGATAGTGTGATTAATTTCCTTCAATAATTTTTTTGCAATATTAGAAAGAGAAAATAAAAATTTATTTAATGTAACTAATTGAACTTATTTACTATTGTTCTTTTTAGTAAATTTCTCCATAGTGTGTAACATAGTTCTCAAACTATCTATGGTAGTTTCAAATTCATCACTTGTTAAGTCGGATACTGCCATTTCTTCAATCTTATGAAATTTAGGAAAGATTTTTTCCATCAGATCTTCACCTGCTTTAGAGATATGAACAATAACACGTCTAGCATCAGAAGAGTGAGGTATTCTTTTGCAATAGCCATGCTTTTCTAGTGTTTTTAAAATACCGGTCAATGTACTTTTTGCAATACCAGCATTTTTTGCTAATTTAGCAGTCTCTATATCTCTCCATACCCAAATAACCCACATAACCGTAAAACCAGAAAATGACAGATTAAATTCCTTGAGTACTTGATTTTCTGAAAAGTTTCTGATGATAGATGTAAGTCTAAAAGTATTTGAGATGATTGAAACTGATCGACTATATAAACCAACAGAAATTAGATGTTGTTTAGCTCTCTCTTCAGCATCAGAGAGTTGTGGGTGGGTTTTGTTTTTAAAATTATCCATTATAAATTTCTAATTTACAGACATGCATAAGATTAAGCTAAATTAGATCTAGCTAGTGTAGTGCCGCCTTTCCAAGAAACACCAACTTGGCGATAGTAGCCTTTAATTAACTCTTCAGGTACAAGTAACTGAAATTCTTCAACAGGTGAAGAGAGAAAATCAATTTCAAAAGAACCTTTAAAGGTTAGACCAATCTCAGCATCAAAACCTGACATTGTAACAACTTCATTCAGACTATCTTTTCCATTACATTCAATCGCAGGCATCCAGCGATTATGAACCATAGGCAAGGCATTTACAAATCCTGCATGATCTGACTCCTCCTCAATGGTGAACTGAGCTTGAACTAGGCGATAATCATAAGCAGCAAGTGTGGCACCAAAGATGCCGCCAGGTTGAAGCCGAGGTCCAGCTTTTCCTACAGTGGTTGGTCTTGTTAAATGTATAGAACCAAGTTTTTTTGGATAACCTTGAAATTGACCACGAATAGCTGCATAGTCTTTATCTACCCAAATATATATACAACGTGAGTAGGTTTTTTCTTGATATTTACAGCGAACAACAAAAAATACCTCTTTATATTGAGCACGTATAGGATCTAATAATTCGTTAAAGTTATCACTACAGCTTTGCCAGTCTGCCCATACTATTGCAACAGCTCCAGGGTCTTCATCAGCCAGTTCAAATCCATCTGGCAAAAGTTCAGCAACTCGATTAGGGTTAGTTCGGTACTCTAAGGTTAACAAGTCCCCAGAGTAGTGCCAAGGAACATCAGGGAGTAATGACGAATTACCAGTGTGAGTTCTAGGAAACATAAAGCCTTTTAAAGACATATAGCTAATAATTTAAATTTAATAAATACATGATACCATTCGGGAACGAATGAAATTATATTAAATATTATTTAATATTTTAAAATGGTAGTATATAATGTAATCATTCGTACCCAAACGATATAAAGAAATAAATCATGGCAACCAAAGAATATAGAAAAATACTATTAAATGGATCTTCAGTTCAGGTAACAGTAGAAGGAGATGAGCTTATTACAAAAGATGGAAGAAGCATTGACATCGAAGAAGCTCAACATCTTCCTCCTACTCAACCTTCTAAGATAATTTGCGTACATTTAAATTACGAAAGTCGTGTCAAGGAATATATTACAAAATTACCTCCTGCCCCTACATATTTTCATAAACCTGTAACTGCACTTAATAGCCATAAAGGAGATATTGTTCGTCCTGAGCGTTGCAAATGGCTTAACTATGAAGGCGAGATTGCAATTGTTATCGGTCGAAATTGTCGTAATATTAGTCCTGCAGAAGCTGGAGAGTATATTGCTGGTTACACAATAGCTAATGATTATGGACTGCATGATTTTAGGGATACCGATGCTGGCTCGATGCTTAGAGTTAAGGGCTCAGATACACTTTGCCCAGTTGGACCAGGGCTTATTACTGGATGGGATTTTCATAACAAAGGTATTCGCACTATCGTCAATGGAAAAGTAATGCAAGATGCCAATACTAACGAAATGGAATGGGACATGAATTATCTTGTTGCTGATATTGCACGCAACATTACTTTAGAACCAGGCGACTTATTACTTTCCGGCACTCCTGCAAATAGTCGTCCAGTGAATCCGGGTGATATTGTTGAAGTTGAGGTTGAAGGTTTAGGCTTATTGTCAAATAAAATTGTTCATGGCACTATACCAATCCGTGATGATGTTGGTGCCCAACCATCAAGCTCAGAAGAAGTGGTCTCTACAGCTATGGGTGGTGATTGGGAATTCCGAGGTCAGAGAGCGGCAGGTGGTCAGGGTGCCAAATTCTATAAATCATCTATCGAAAAAAAATAAATTATGGGAAAAATATTTAAAACAATTGGTCCAATGAATAATGATGATATCGATGCAGATATTACTGATCATGATACCTATGAAAAGGGATTTCCTCATATGGCATTCAAACATATGCGTGACAAAGATCCTTGCGCCTGGATTGATGAAAAGGATGGTGGCAAGGGCTTTTGGGCAATCACTCGCTATAATGATATTAGGGAGGTTAATGGTCTACCAAAAATCTTTAGTTCAGCTCAAGGGATTCGCCTAGAAGAGCAATCTAAAGAAGAATTTGAAGCTCGAAAAACATTCCAAGAAACTGATCCGCCAGTACATAACCGTCAACGTATGATGTTCCATCGTGGTTTTTCACGCAAACTCATTTCAACTTATGAGCCATTGATTCGTGATATTTGTAACGATATCATTGATGAAGCAGTTGATTCGAGCGAAATCGATGCCACCAAAGAGATTGCAAAAAAATTACCAATGAGAATGCTAGGTCGTGTTATCGGAACTCCAGATGAGGATGCAGAGTGGCTAGTTTCAAGAGGTGACGCAATGATTGCAAACAGTGACCCAGATTTTACGGACCATGTTGTTGATAAGGTAGATACAGATGAGTATAGATTCTTACCTTTTCGCTCTCCAGCAGGCAAGGAAATTTACGAATATGGAGAAAAACAAAAGAGGCTTCGTGAAGATCATAATATGGGTGATGTAATGTCAATGTTATTGCAACCAAATAAGCAGGGCGACAAATTATCAGACCTTGAATTTAAAAACTTTTTTGCCCTAATGATTGCTGCTGGAAATGATACAACCAGATATTCGATGGCATCTTCAATTCATGCTATAGCTAATAATCCGTATATTTTTAACTGCCTAAAATCTGCACCTGACGATTCCCCAGTTTGGGACAGCGCTACCGAAGAATTTATCAGATGGGCTTCACCAACTATTCACTTTAGACGTACAGCAACAGAAGACTATAAACTTCATGGGAAGCAAATCAGAGAGGGAGACAAAGTTGTTATTTGGTTTACTTCAGGAAATTATGATGAGCGCAAGTTTTCCAATCCATTTAATCTTATTTTAGAGAGAGAAAATAATAATCATATCGCTTTCGGTCAGGGTGGCCCTCATGTATGCTTGGGTATCTGGCTTGCACGACTAGAAGTTCGTGTGGCTATGCAGGAGTTACTTAAAAGGGTTTCGAAAATTGAACAAATCGCCCCCGAAAAATACTTACGCTCTAATTTTATTCGAGGTATAAAAAACTTGCCTGTTAAGTTAACATCAGCATAATATAATATTAAAAAATTAATTATAGGAGCAAAAGTGGAAGCTTATAAAAGAGTTCGAGTGTTATTCTCAGATCATTTAGGTTTAGCGAGAGGAAAATATCAACCTATAAAAACTGCGGCTGGTGGTGAGGCAAGATTTTGTATTAGCCTTTACGGCCTTACCTATGACAAGCAATTATTGCCAGTCCCAGGTAGTGGATTACTTGATGGCTTACCTGATGTGGTTGCTAAATACAAAGAAGAGAGTATTCGCCCTTCTTGGGAGGCTGACACTGGTGTGGTAATCCCAGATATCTATTTTAAAGGAGAGCCTCTGGCACATTGTGGACGTAATGTATTAAAAAAGACAATAGCTCAGTTTGAAGAAATTGGCTTAACACCATATATTGGAATTGAATTAGAAGCTTATGTCTTTGAAAAAAATAGTGATGATAAATGGGTACCATACGACACACCAGGTGCTTATGTATATGGTACTGGAGCAAAGACAGACCCTGCTGGCTTGATTGATGAAGTCTGGGAGCAGGCTGAAGCTTGTGGTATTGAGTTAGAATCATATAATTCAGAGTTTGATTCACCCCAATTTGAATTAACCCTAAAGTATGACAAGGCACTGGAAGCTGTTGATCAGATATTTCTATTTAAAACAATGGCAAAAGAGATATTTGAACAGAATGGCTACTTATTAAGTTTTATGCCTAAACCTTTATCAAAAAATGGTGGAAGTGGAATGCATATTAACTTCAGTTTTGATAACAAAAAAGGCAAGAATGAAATTTACGACAAGTCTACGAATGACGGGTTATCAAAGATTGCCAAAAAATCAATTTCTGGACTTATCTATCACCATGAAGGTATGTCGGCCCTAGTGGCACCAACAGTTAATTCTTATCGAAGATTGTTGCCAGCAAGTCTTTCAGGGTATTGGGCAAACTGGGGTTACGATCACCGAGGGGTTACAGTTAGAATACCTGATGAGCGGGGACCTCTTTCTAGAATTGAATTTAGAATGCCAGACTGTGCTGCAAATCCATATACTGCAGTTGCAACTGTTCTTCAAGCTGCTAAGCTGGGTATAGAAAATAACTATGATTTACCAGATGCGGAAACTCTAGATTGCCTTGAATCTCAAAGTACCGATAGACATGTACCAGATAACTTGAGTCTTGCTTTAGAAGCTTTAAACGCTGACAAAGCTCTATGTCAAGCAGTTGGTCAAGAGTTAGTTGATAATCATACTGCTATCAAGGAACAGGAGTGGCAAGATTTTGTTGCTCATACAACTGATTGGGAATTTGACCAATACCTGAAATATATCTAGGATTATATAATGTCAAATAGAACTTCTATCAAAGGCGTCAAGGTTTCTACAGATCACTATATTAATGGTCAGAGAATTTCTTCAGAAAAAAAATTCTCTGTAATCAATCCAAATAATCCGACTGAAATTCTCGCTGAAGTATCAAGGGGTGATAAAGAAATAGCGAAACTTGCAGTTGCTGCTGCCAGAGAGGGATTTAATATTTGGTCAGAAATGACCGTGGATGAGCGTTCACTAATTATGCACAAATTGGCTGATCTGATTGATAGTCGTGTTGATGATATTTCTCTCATTGAGTGCCTAGATATGGGAATGCGTCATGAAAGCCTAAGAAACCGAGTTATTCCAAGAGGTGCTAGAAATTTTCGTTCGTATGCAGATATAGCTAAAGAATACAAACCAAGGAAATGGCATTCAAACACTACAGAAAATGAGATTCAAAGAATGCCAAGCGGGATCAGCGTCATAATAACCCCGTGGAATGCTCCGTTTATGTTGTCTACATGGAAATGTGCACCTGCCCTCGCTGCAGGAAATAGTGTAATTTTAAAGCCAGCTGAATGGTCTCCATTGTCAGCATCATTGTTGGGTGATTTGATAGACGAGGCAGGTTTTCCAGCTGGGGTTTTTAATATTGTCCAGGGTATTGGTGAAGAGGTTGGAGCGGCACTAGTGTCAGACCCGAACGTAAATCGTATCTCATTTACTGGCTCTCCTGAAGCAGCACGCGATATTGGCAAATCAGCTGCTGAAAATATCATTCCATTCACTGGTGAGTTAGGTGGAAAAAGCCCATTGATCATCTTTCCTGATGCAGATTTTGATACGGCAGTTGGAAAAGCTGCTGGTCAGTTTGATGACTCTGGTCAGATTTGCCTTGCTGGTACAAGATTGTTAATTCATTCGTCCATAAAAGAGGAATTTTTGAGTCGTTTCTTAGAATTAACTGCCAAACAAAAACTAGGATCAAGTTTTGATGACGATACAGAAATCACTCCGATGATTCATCCTGATCACCTAAAAAATGTTGCTGATTTTGTTGATCGAGCAAGAATTAATGGAGATAAAATTCTTTGTGGTGGAAAAGTTTATAAGGATGGAGAGTTATGGTATGAACCAACTTTAATCGAACCCCTTTCTAACCAATCTGAAGTGGTTCAAAAAGAAATCTTCGGTCCAGTACTAACACTACAAACTTTTAATACTGAATCAGAAGCTATTGAACTAGCAAATAGTACCAAATATGGCCTTTCAGGAATGGTTTACACGAAAAATTATGCTATCGCTCAGCGAGTCGGACGGGCAATTCGTGCTGGCACTGTCTGGGTTAACTGTTTTCTTATCCGTGACCTTACAGCCCCATTCGGTGGTTTCGGCATAAGTGGAATTGGACGCGAAGGTGGTGACTACGGAATCGATTTTCATAGTGACTTAAAAACCTTTCAAATACTTGACTATTCTTTATCTGAGTAGTATTCATTAATTTCTTTAAGGAAAAGGAAATGGCATTAGTTAAATATATACTAGAGGACAATTCTGAAGTCTGTATTGAGGCAAATATAGGACAAAATTTAATGCAATTGGCAGTTGATAACGGAGTCGAAGGTATTGAAGGTGCTTGCGGTGGCTCGTGTATGTGCGCAACCTGTCATGTTCAGATTGAATCGATTAATGGAGCCCAACTTGAAGACAGATCAGAGATGGAGGTGGAAATACTAGAAATAGAATTTGATGAGCTAGCACCTAATAGCCGCTTGGGATGCCAAATTGTGATACGTGAAGGAATAGAATCAATTACTGCACGTATTGTTTCAATCAATAATTTTTAGTATGTCTGTAGTTATTATTGGCGCTGGACATGCGGGAGTAGCTGCTGCAACTGCCTTAAGAAAATTAGATAAAGATATTAATATTACCCTTATTTCTGAAGAGAAAAATTTACCATATCATAGACCTCCTCTTTCTAAAAAGACAGTTTATTCTGAAAAACCTAGCTGTGATCTTCTTTTAAGTGAAGACTACTACATCAAAAATAATATTAAATTAACTCGCAACTCACCTGTTGAAGATATTGATCCTGAGAATAATTGTATCAATTTAACATCCAAAGAACTAATCCATTATGAACAATTAATAATTGCAACAGGCGTAGAAAGACGCAAACTAGAGATGAATGGGGGCGAATTAGCAAAGACTCTTTATTCAATGAAAGACGCTTATTCCCTTTCTAAAAGTATATCTACAGCAAAAAGAATTACAGTAATCGGTGGTGGTTTTATAGGTTGCGAAATTGCTTCAGGTTCACGTAAACTTGGGAAGGAGGTAACTCTATTAGAAGCTGGGCCTTCAATTCTAGGTCGTTCGGTTGCACCTATTTTTGCGCAAAAAGTTGCAAAATATCACAAATCTCAAGGCATTAATATTTTAACAAATTGTAAAACTTTATCAATTAACAATAATGAGGTTAAAACCAATTTGAAAATTATTTCAACGGACCTCACTATTGCTGGTATTGGTGTTACCCCTAATGTTCGACTTGCTACCCAAGCAAATTTAGACGTTGATAACGGTATAGTAGTTAACAAATATCTCCAAACTAATAATGAAAATATCTTTGCAATAGGTGATATTTCAAACTTTCCATTTAACTCTGAAACTGGTCGTCTGCGATTAGAGTCAATTCAAAATGCCAATGATCAAGCTAAAACCGTAGCAAGAAATGTTATTGCAATTAGACTTAACAAGCAATTATTAAAGTACTCTCCTATACCCTGGTTTTGGTCAGATCAGGGCGATCTAAAGCTACAAATGGTTGGTATTGGGAATTTAAATGCAAAACATCATGTCCTAGAAAATCAAAAAAAAGGAACATTAACAGTTCTTCATTTTGTTAACGATCAATTAGTTGCCTTGGACACTATGAATCATGGTTTAAATCATATTTGTGGAAGAAAACTACTTTCATCTAATCAGCGTATTTCGATAGAAAACATCAATAAATTTGAAGGTAATCTAAAAAGTTTAGTTAATCATCTCCATTGATGATTATTTAATTTTACTGTTAAGTCCAGCCGTCAACTGGCCGATCGAACCAGAGGTGAACTTGACCAGTCCCTGTTGCATTTTCATAATCACCAAATTGTTGGCCCTTTGCTTTACAATCAATCCCTCCAATTGCCTCTGCCATAATTAGATAATGACCAAATTTTCCCTCTGGAGCAAACTTATAATAATCATCCATTCCATCAAATACGGATTTATGATCACCATTTTTTAACCACTCAATTCGCTTTTCATCAGCTTCCCTTGCCTCTGTTGTTACAACATGAATAGGATCAGATGCTTCATGTTGCTCTAGTTCATCAAGTGGCCAAAATTTATGACTTAATCCGCCACTTCCTAAAATAACGACACGCTTATCGGATTGCTCTATGGCTTCTCTCAAGCCTTTACCAACCCTCATAAATTGTTCTTTGTTAGCTGTAGCACAAATACTCATAGAAAGCCATTGTTCATCTCCTTGAAGATACTCAAGCATGTTTACAGTTGGATAATGAATTGGCAAATGTTTATTATTATTCGTAGAGCAACGAACGCCATTCTCAGTTACGCGTTCTGCAATACTATCTGCTAGCTCAGGGTCACCAGTTATATCAAAGGGGATACTGTTCATTGTCCTAGGTAACTCGTCAGATGTGTAAAAACCTTGACGTCTTGTATGACTTGATACAATAAATTCTACAATAGTAAACCAATGCGTATCAATAACGATCACTACATCTGGCTTAAGTGACTCAAATATTTTTTGTTTAATCTGCTTTAAACCAGGCACCAAAGAAATTTCATTACCATCATTAAGAGAATATCTTTGCTCTTTACTCATCATAATTGTTGGTGCATGAGACACCAATCCAATTCCCACTATTTCACCCAAATTTGTTCTCCAAAAATATCCAAAAAAAACGTTCTAACTACAGTAGCTTATTTCAACAAGGAATCAACAAACAAAAACTTGTTCGTATACGAACGTTATTAATCAATATACTATAACCTTAACTCTGAGTCAAGAAAACTAAGAACAAAAAAACTCCATAATCCACTGAGCCCAAATACTGGAATCAGATTTACCATTGTCAATACGCAGCTTAGCTTTTTCAAGTTCTTTTTCGGTTAACACTTTTTTAGTAACTTCAAGAAAGTTATACATTGCGCGTTTTGGTTGTTCTGGATGCCCCTGAAGACAAGTAATATTATTACCAAGAGTGTAGGCAAAGTCTGGATAGTCTTTAGTGCTAGCAAAACTTATAGCACCTTCAGGTAGTTTAGTGACCCTCTCTTTATTAAAATGATATAGGTCGGTAGTATCTAATTTATTCTTCATCCAAGGAAATTTTTTTTTGATTTCT
>Ga0207991_1000453_pt1 | contig 27808 bp, 22 predicted proteins | sample ETN07SmetaG_FD_185786 | JGI IMG/M metagenome (GOLD analysis project Ga0207991, IMG submission 185786) | Marine microbial and viral communities from oxygen minimum zone, Eastern Pacific Ocean - ETNP2014F14-07SV275 (SPAdes) (version 2) | ecosystem: Environmental > Aquatic > Marine > Oceanic ...
CGAACAAAATTGCGTATAAAGCAAGTTCAAAGGTGATGGGCAATCCGATTGATATGAGCTCCGTAACAGATCTACTCGGATACCTAAAAGAAGGGCCAAAGTCTCCCTGCAGAACATTACCCAGATAGTCAAAATATTGAACCATCAAAGGTTCATCTAAGTTGTACCTCTCATTTAATTTAATCAGTACTTCAGGTGAAACGGCTTTTTCTTCATCAAATGGGCCTCCAGGAGCAGAGTGAACCATAAAAAAGGTTAACGTAATTACGGCAAGCAAAACAGGTATTGCTGTTGCCAAGCGTCTCAGAATAAGAGAAATCACAACTGAGGACTACCTTTCTAGGTATACAAATTGATAAGGGTGAGTATCAAGCAAATTAGGGCTCCAACCTTTTACATCCTGGTTTAGCATATATATTCGGGTATAGGTATAAATGGGGATTATGGGCAACTCGTCTATCAAAATCTTTTCAGCTTTGTAAAAGTTCCTAAATCTCTCCTCTTGGGAAGGGCTTTGAGCAGCTTTTACTAATAAACGATCATACTCACTGTTGGACCAACCAGTCTGGTTATTACCTCGGCCGGTAACCATCATGTCCAAAAAGGTTTTGGGATCTACATAGTCACCAATCCATCCTGCCCTAGCAATACTGTAATCGCCTATGGACTGTCTAGATAGATAAACCTTCCAATCAGTATTTGTTAGTTGCACATCAATATTCAAGTTTTCTTTCCACATCTGCTGAATAGCTTGGGCCAATTTCTGGTGACCTTCACTGGTGTTATAAAGCAGTTCAAATGTAGCCTCTTCTTTGGAAAGTCCCGCTTCATCAAGAAGGGTTCTGGCTAGTTCAGGATTAAATTCTAGTGAGGTAGGAGGATAGTAACTATTTGGGTCAGGTGGAGTGAAAGAGAAAGCTGGAATTTGTCCGCCTTTAGAAACATTTTCAACAATTTCTTTTCTATCAATAGACAAGGAGAGAGCTTTTCTTACAAGCTTATTATCAAAAGGTTCCTTGTTAACATTTACTCTCAAATAATAGGTTCCGTAATAAGGATCAATGTGAAGTAAATCAGGGTATTTTTTTGAATAAACTGGAACTTTTTCTAGTGGAACGGTTGAAGTGACATGAAGCTGTCCAGCTCGAAACATCAAATCTTCTCTCGTTGCGTTATCCACAGGAAAAAAATGTATTTCATTAAGTTTCACTTGTTCTGCATTCCAATAAAGACTATTTTTCTTTACTTTAAGTACTTTATTTAATTGCCATTCTTTTAAGGTGAAAGGCCCATTTCCAATAAAGTTACCCGGACGCGTCCATCGACTCCCCAAGGTATCTATTTCACCAAATTTTTCTATAGTGGGTCTGTGAACAGGTCTAGTAGTGTAATGTGCCAATAGCCCAAGAAAATATGGAGCCGGATTCTTTAATTTAACTAATAGTTGTTGAGAGCTAAGTGCTTTAACACCTACCTTAGTGAAATCCGTAATGACCCCTATATTAAACTCTTCCGCGTTTACCACGTCGTATAACATATCAGGATACTTAGATCCCAAAGATGGGGTAAGCATCCTTTCCCAAGCCCAAACAAAATCTGAAGCAGTTACTGGGTCACCATTTGACCAAACTGCAGTGTCTCTTAAATTAAAAGTATAAGTTTTACCATCTTCAGAAATATCCCAACTACTCGCCACACCTGGTAAGGGATCTAAGCCTTCTGGATGACGGATAACTAAGCCTTCCAACAATGCCATCAAAATATGACTCTCTGGGACACCCGTTACTGTGTGAGGATCCAAATCTTTAGGCTCAGCACCATTACCGAAATAAAGTATCTGTTCTTCGAGAGCAGAATCTACTTTTGACTCTGTGCCCCCACAAGCACTTAAGACTAAAACTAAGAATAAAGAGACAATGTTAACTTGTTTCATAAATTAGAAATATTAGAGGCAGAGAACCAATCTATTTTATCACTTATCAATTTTTATAATTGCGATCCACTTTCTCAAAAAAAAGGGCGATTTAAAATCGCCCTTCTTTTTAATTTGATGAGATTACAGACTAATCTTCCATCTAAGGTAGGTAACTTTACCCCTGTTGTCATAAAGACCAGTGTAAGCATCGTAGTTCACACCGCCTTTATCAGGTAAAGGATCTTTATCAGAAGCATTGATAACACCTATACTAATCGTGCCATACTTACCGAAGTCAGCTCTGGCTTGAATATCTATAGTGTCATACTTGTCTTGATAAGGACCGGCCTTTGTACAAAGACCACCTTCCGAATCATCTACACAGTTGGAGTTGAAAGCGAAGTCACCAATATGACGATTGGTTATCCCGATTCCGTAATTACCCCAAGTGTAGTTTAAAAGCAGGTTATACCTAGATGCAGGTAGCCCGTTAAACCCAGCGTTGTTCTGATGAGCGCTACTGCCAATAAATGGAGCTCCGCCGTAATCAGTCACGTGAGAATACTCAAGGGTAACGTCTAAGTCTCCACCGCCGAATTCGACAGTGTAATCAACGAAGATATCATAACCTTCAACTTCATAATCTCCCTGGTTAGCATAACTTGCTCCAACATAGTCTATTCTTCCGTTAGCACAACTTCTAATAGTGTAAAGAGCAGGTGAAGTACCTAGTCTCTTGTAATATGCTGCGCCAGTAGGACAGGCAGAACTAGTGCCAGTACCAACAGGTGCTCCAGCAGCTGAACCATCTCCCTTCAGACCACCAGAAGCATAATACTCATAATTATTAGTTAAAAGATTGCCGTTAGTAAAGTCAGAATAAAGTACATCTTGCGTAGAGACAGAAGAAATTAAGTCTTCCATAGCAATGTTGTACCAGTCAAGTCTCACACTCACACCATCTAAAGCAGGAGTTAATTCACCCAAATCTTGAGAAATGCTGAAAACAGTTGAGTCTGAACTTTCAGCTCCAAGATTAGGATTTGAAGTGATCAAAGTTGATACCTGCTTTGAAGCACAAGCACTTTGCGAAACTCCAGCGTTAGCACAAGCCAAGTAGTCAGTTGCTGTGTTAGCACTAAAGGTTGTAACCCCATACAAAGTGTCCATGGTAGGAGCCCTAAAGCCCGTTCCAGTATTAGCTTTTATAGTGGTGCCTTTGTTACCTGCCCAGAGTACGCCAACTTTGTAAGAATCATTTCCTCCGACGTCGTCGTAATCATCACTTCTGACCGCAGCATTTAACTCAAGGCCAGTCGCTATAGGGATTAAGATCTCACCAAAGTAAGAATCTACCGATCTAGTTCCTTTTCCTGAGTTACCGGCTGAACCACCAACATAACCACCTTCTGAGTGCTTGTCATATTGAGCTGAGTAGATATTATCAAATCCTTCGTAACCCACAACCATAGCTGCAGAACCTGCAGGTAGTTCAAAAAGGTCGTTGATCTGAGCAATAACATCCGTTTTCTCATAGTGATTGTCATACTCGACTACTGTTGTTGCAGACAGAGCATAAAGACCATCTTCAGATCCAAAAGGTGTTGAGTAATATAGGTTAGAAGCAAGACCCGCATAGTCAAGATAGTATCGACCTATATCAGTACCGTAAAATTTATTAACTTGGTGACTGGCGGTAATCTCAACTTGATCATTTACGTCCCACCTTATCTCACCAACCCAATCAGATGACTGGTCAACAAAGTGCATGCCTCTGTTTCCAATTTCTGTCCATCTCCAGTACCCAGTAACAGGTACGTCATATGGGTTAGCAGGATCTGAAGGTAGAATACCAGGATAACTTGCAGCAGGAGGCGCAAAACGGCCCACTGATTCATTTCTTACGAAAGAAGCTCTGCTGTAAAGAGTTAATTTATCGTTAATTTCATGTTCAACATTTGAGGTAAACGTATCTCTAAATAAACCAGCTTCTTGAACCATGATATCCGCCCAAGCATATCCACAAATACCTCTAGGTTGCGCACCTGGATAAGAACCTGTTGTTGTAGCTCCTTGTCCAAAAGCTGCTCCACCAAAATTAGGTCCCCACCATGGAGTTGTAGATCCATCTATATTACCCTCACAAGTAGGCGCTGCAGCAATGTTTCCCGTTACAGGATCAGCCAAGTTTCTTGAATACCAACTCAGTCCATAAGTTTCAAAGTACAGATCAATTACACCATCGCCGTTTGAGTCATTGGCCCTAGCAGCTGTATACCATCTATCTTTAAGATAAATTTCGTCCCTTTCATCATGCTCAAGCGCTACAGTGACGTAACCTCTTTCATTGGTAGCTCCAAAAAGCATCGACAGAGCCATCTCCATCCCGTCATCTCTGGATCTATCTCCAGTTCTGACTTGGATGTCCATACCATCAAAACCTTTCTTAGTAATAACATTGACCACACCCGCAATCGCATCAGATCCGTAGATTGCTGAAGCTCCGTCAGGCATTATTTCAATACGATCTACTGAAACTGTCGGTATCATATTAATATTGGCAGCACCAGAACCCCCTAAATGAGGCGAACCCGGTAATCTTCTGCCGTCCATAAGAACTAATGTTCTTCCACCACCCAGTCCCCTAAGACTGATAGTAGTGTTTGACATAGCGCTGTTTCCTGCTGTCGATGGAAATGAACCGAATGTATTGTAAGTAGAAAGTCTCAATGCATCAGCAGTGATAAGAGCCTGACTCTGCTCTATATCTTGCGCTGTGATTGTTGTAATTACCTGAGCAGAATTAATTGAATCCCTTTTAATTCTTGAACCGGTAACAACTATTTCTTCTACATCGACTTCATCATCATCAGCGGCAATTAGAGCTGCAGGTGCGAAAAACACCGCCACTAATGCTGATAACGCTAATGTCTTTGTTAAATTAAATCTAGTTTTCATAAAACTCCCCTAAAAACTTCTAAGTAGTTAAAAAACAGGACAAACCAAGTCCTTTGCCCAAATTATTTGTGAATCTTACCCATATTGTAAGATTTATGCTACTTTTTTGTTATGTAGCCGTTTTATCTTTCTACGGTAATAAAAAATAAAACTCTGTGAAAGCCAGATATTATATAATTCTTCATTCTAAAAGACTCCTTACTCGTATAAGAATAGTGTTATTTGTTAGGTAAGTAGTCTCTTAAGGTTAGCGAAATAACATGTCACTACTAGAGGGTAAAAATATATTGATAGTTGGGGTAGCAAATAAATACTCCATAGCTAGTGGCATAGCTGCTTCAATGGCTAATCATGGAGCCAATCTAGCATTCACTTACCAGAACGAGAGGCTGAGACAGAAGGTAGAGCAATTGGCAAAAGGTTGGGGATCTGAAATATGTCTTCCATGTGATGTAGGCATAGATAAAGAAATTGACCATGTTTTTACCGAATTGAACAAAACTTGGGATGGTTTAGATTGCATTGTTCATGCAGTGGGGTTCGCCCCTTCCAGCGAGCTTGACGGCAATTTTGTTGATGTTACAACTAGAGAAGGATTTAAAATTGCCCATGATATTAGTGCATATAGCTTCGTGGCACTTGCTAAAGCTGGGAAAGAATCTATGAAAGGTAGGAATGGATCTTTAATTACCCTTACTTATCTTGGATCACAAAAAACTTTACCAAATTACAATGTGATGGGCCTAGCCAAAGCTAGTTTGGAAGCTAGTGTAAGATTTTTGGCTACTTCATTAGGCCAAGAAGGCCACAGAGTTAATGCAATCTCAGCAGGCCCTATTAAAACTCTAGCTGCTTCTGGAGTTAAAAACTTTAGAAAAATGCTTTCCTATAACGCCAGCAGAGCTCCTTTAGGCAGAAACGTATCTACTGAAGAAGTCGGAAATGCTGCAACTTTCTTGGCTTCAGACCTAGCGAGTGGAATCACGGGTGAAACTCTTTATGTTGATGCTGGCTTTAATATTACCGCTATGGGATCTTTAGAAGATTCTAATTAATTAATACAGAAGCAGAATCTTGCATGCTTATTTGCAAATCAACTAGCTCAGATTCAGATCTCTCCTCTAAAAAGAAACTTTCTAAAGAGTCCTTTTGGTCATCTGCGACTTCGTTATTTAAGTAAGTAACTTTATCTAATCGGAAAATTAAGGTGTCCCCATTGGTTAGAGATACTGAAGAATAAGACCTGCCTATATTGGATTTAGGTTCATTAAATATCTCAGCCAAAACATTTTGGGTAAATAAGGATGAATCCCGACTTACAGACTTATAAGACTCTACTTTTAATTCGTTTTCTTTTGATACTTCCTCTAGGGAAGCTCCTCCATCCATTTTGCCCACCATGCTTCTTTCCAGTAGATTCATCTTTTCTCTGATTAAATTATTTGTAAGAAGACTCTTTGCTTCCTCTTTTACACTTTGAAAGTCTTTGGTTTTCTTTGCCTGGAAACCTTCCAGTTCAAAAACAATTCCGTATTGGTTATTTATCTCTATTAGTTCACTTATGTTGCCTTCCTTTACTGAAGAATCATCGAATATGGAGTTCAATAAACTTTTCTCTTTAAACAACCCTTCCGCCTCACCTTTCGAAAAGAAGTCTTTCGTTTTTAATTGCATATTTAATTCTGCTGCTAAAGCTTCTAAATTATCAGCGGTGTAGGTTAATTCAGCTGCTAATTCTATTGAATCTATATATTCCAAATTAGCTGCTTCTTCTACTAAACTTTGCTTTATCCCTTCTTTCTTTGAATCGTATTCTTCTGGAATGGGAGTTTGAATATTTGTTAGTTTTAATAAATGGATACTTGTTTCCAATAAAATTGGATTGCTAACTTGTTCTTCTTCCATATTTTCTAAGGCTATTTCAAATTCTTCCGGGAAGTCATTCCCGTCGCTTACTCCTAATGACCCACCTGAGTTCTTAGTACCTTCATCATCAGAGAATTCTTTGACCAATTCTTGAAAATCATTCCCTTTCTCTATTTTTTTCTTTATCTCCTCAGCTAACAACAAAGCTTCTTCTTCATTCCTTTCTTCAGAAATATTTAACATTAAGTGGGAAGCAGATCGTCTTGATGTTGAGTCAAAGGAATCTAAATAGGCTTGGTACTCTTTCTTAATTACCACTTCATCTATCAATTGTTTTTCTTCAAGATCTTTTAGCGATATCTCTATAAAATTAACTTTAGCTTTTTCTTCCGATTGAAAAAAAGAAGAGTTTTCTTCAAAAAAATTTAAAACCTCTTCATCAGCTAACTTAATACTTCCTTCTATTTCTGCTTGATTAATTTTTGTGAAGGTTACATCTCTGGTCTGATTGGCCAGTTTGATATTTTGATTTAGCTCTTTTGAGGTTATAAAAGAACTGGCTCCTAAACCCATCCTCCAATAATTTATCGCTATGTCGTCACTGATACTCTCGATATATTTACCTGGCAAAAATCCATTCTGTCGGGCAAATGTATTTACTTTTCCCAAGCTAAATTGGCCGTTATCTTGAAAAATTTCATTCTTTGAGAGCAGTTTATAAGCAGTTAAATCTAAAACTTCAATTTGGTTTTGTTTAAGAAAATCTAAAATTAATGCGTCAGTTATTAATGAATTTAATGCCAAAGATTTTAGCGTTTCTTCTTCAACTGTGAAATCTGGATCTTCGAATCTTTGAGCGAGAATTGATTGGACTCTAGCCATTTCAAGATCCAAATCATATAAATCAATTTTTTCTCCATTTACAGAAGCAATGATGTTGACGTCACTATTGGAGAACATAGTTCCCCATCCAAAGAACATAGCAAATGTTACGGCAATTGCTCCTACTATGATCTTAGAAAAAGTACCAGTTAGATTGTCCCTAATAGTTTTGATTCCAGCCATTATTTCGTCTGAAAAAAAAGCGCGCCTATTAGGCACGCTCTAATTTTTCTTTAAGTTCTTTTTTAAAGACTTTCTTTTAGTGCTTTCCCTGCTTTAAAACCGACTGATTTTGAAGCATTGATATGTATAGCAGCTCCTGTCTGAGGGTTACGACCCATTCTTGCTGCTCTATGACGAACACTAAAGGTTCCAAAACCTACAAGAGAAACATTATCCCCTCCGGAAAGGCTGCCACCAATGGCACTTAAAGTTGCATCCACCGCTCTACCGGCATCAGCTTTAGAAACATCGGCTGCTGAAGCTACCGAATCTATTAATTGTGCTTTATTCACGTTTATCTCCTAGAATCTATTAAGCGAAGTCTGAAATACACAGACTGGTTCTAGTGATTAAAACTCCCCTAATATATGTTGTCAAGCAGGTTTTAACTAAATATTAGTGAGTCCCTATCGACTTTTTTGAAGATTGTTTCTTTTTTGTAGAAACTTTTTGGGGTATTTCTTCTTCCTTTTCCCAGGGGACTGGTTGTCGTGTCAATACTAAATTGAGCACTTCATCTATCCACTTCACCGGTTTAATTTCAAGCTCATCTTTAATATTGTCAGGTACTTCCTTCAAATCTCTGACATTGCCTTGAGGTATTAATACCGTTTTGATTCCGCCTCTTCTAGCCGCCAGTAACTTCTCTTTCAGTCCACCTATCTTTAAAACTTCTCCTCTCAAAGTTATTTCTCCGGTCATTGCGACATCTGCCCGCACTGGAATCTTTGATAGAACTGAGGCGACTGCTGTACACATTCCAATTCCCGCACTGGGTCCATCTTTAGGCGTGGCTCCGTCAGGAACATGTATGTGCACATCTGTGTTTTCATAAAAGCTTGGGTCTATACCCAAGGACTCTGCCCTTGAACGAACAACGGACATAGCAGCCTGAATTGATTCTTGCATTACTTCACCCAAGGAACCAGTTTTTATTATCTTGCCTTTGCCATCAAAACTCGCTGCTTCCAAAGTCAATAGCTCTCCCCCAACTTGAGTCCAAGCTAATCCTGTAACTTGACCTATTCTGTCTATTTCAGCTGTTTCACCATATTCAAATTTTCTAACCCCGCAAAAATCTTCAAGCAAATTTGGTTTTAGATTTAACTTCCTTGGCTTCTTTTTATCAGAATTATTTTTCACTAATTTTCTGCATATTTTAGAAATTGCTCTTTCCAGAGCCCTAACTCCTGCTTCTCTGGTAAAGTATCTTATTAGGTCCTTTATCGAATCTTCAGTAATCTTTAATTCAGTTTCTTTAACCCCATTGTTCTTCATTTGTTTAGGGATTAAATATCGATCAGCAATATTTACTTTCTCGTCTTCTGTATAGCCCGGCAGTCTAATTATCTCCATACGATCTAGTAAAGCTGGAGGGATATTCATGCTATTCGCTGTGCACACAAACATCACATTAGACAAGTCATAATCAACTTCAAGATAATGATCATTAAAGGTATGGTTCTGTTCAGGGTCCAGCACTTCCAGTAAGGCTGAAGCAGGGTCACCCCTAAAGTCCATTCCCATCTTGTCCACTTCATCCAGTAGAAACAGAGGATTTTTTACTCCAGATTTAGACAGCTTTTGAAGAATCCTTCCGGGCATAGATCCGATATAAGTTCTCCTATGCCCCCTGATTTCAGCTTCATCTCTAACACCACCTAAAGACATTCTAATAAACTTCCTATTTGTTGCTCTGGCAATTGATTCACCCAAAGAAGTCTTCCCAACTCCTGGAGGGCCAACTAAACATATAACAGGTCCTTTTAGTTTTTTTACTCTCTTCTGTACTGCTAAGTATTCGAGTATTCGTTCTTTTACTTCCTCTAAACCATAATGATCTGCATTCAAGACCTTGCTTGCCTTCTTAAGATCAGTTTGGATCTTGCTTTCTTTCTTCCAGGGAATGCTAACTATCCAATCTATATAACCTCTTACAACAGAAGCCTCAGCAGACATGGGAGACATCATTTTATATTTTTGTAATTCATTAAGAGCCTTTTGTTCAGCTTCCTTAGACATACCGGCTTCTAGAATTTGTTTTTCCAAAACTGCTGCTTCTTCCGAATCATCCAGTTCTCCTAGCTCCCTTTTTAGAGCTTTCATCTGCTCGTTCAAATAGTACTCTTTCTGGCTTTTCTCCATTTGTTTCTTAACCCGCCCTCTTATCTTTTTCTCAACTTTTGTTAAATCTAATTGAGAAGCTAAATGAGAAAGAATCTTTTCAGCTCTTTCTTTTAAAGAAAAAGTCTCAAGAATGTCTTGTTTTTCTTTTAATCCTACAGATAAATGACCTACCAGAGTGTCTGAAAGCTTACTTAAAGAATCAATAGAATTTACCGTACTCAAAACTTCAGGAGTAGCCTTCCTCGTTAGCTTTACATACTCTTGAAAGTTCTTCCTTAGACTTGGTACATACTTTTTTAATTCTTGAGTTTCTTCTTCCTCATCGAGAGGGCTAACGTTAGCTGCGTAGTAATCTTTATAGTCTTTTATTTCAATAAGCTTTGCTCTTTTAAAGCCTTCAACCAAGACTTTTACCGTTCCATCAGGAAGTTTTATCAATTGTAAAATGGTGGCAATAGTCCCAACCTCATAAATGTCTTTCTTTTTAGGATCATCCTTTTGAGGATCCTTCTGCGCTACTAGCATGATTTGTTTGTCAGCTGCCATTGAGGCCTGTAAAGCTACTATAGATTTTTCTCTTCCTACAAATAGGGGTGTAACAACTGAAGGAAAAATGACTACATCCCTCAAAGTTAGGAGTGGTAAATTTTCAGTTCTTGGAGTAGTCATAATTAGTCTGATTTATTAAATAATTAACCGCTTTTTTTCTCTTTTGCTTTCTCATAAACCAATAGAGGTTCACTGTCACCCTTTATAACAGATGCATCTACTACTACTTTTTGTAAATTTGTTTCAGACGGAGCTTTATACATAGTTTCCATTAGAATTTTTTCTATAATAGACCTTAACCCCCTAGCTCCTGTTTTTCTTTCCATTGCCTTCTTTGCTATCTCATGCAGGGCTTCTTCTCTGATATCAAGCTCTATCCCTTCCATTTCAAAAAGACGTTTAAACTGTTTTGTTAAAGCATTTTTAGGTTGAGTCAATATCTTAACTAAGGACTCTTCATCTAGTTCTTTGAGAGTAGAAGTAACAGGAAGTCTGCCTACAAACTCTGGGATTAAACCATACTTCATTAAATCTTCGGGTTGGACCTGACTGATTAGTTCATCGGACTTTCCTATTTGGTTTATAGAAGTAACGGTAGCTCCAAAACCTATTCCGGTTTCTTCGCATCTATGCCTGATAATGTTTTCTAGGCCAGAAAAAGCGCCTCCACAAATAAAAAGAATATTCGAAGTGTCAACTTGTAAAAACTCTTGCTGAGGATGCTTTCTACCACCCTGAGGTGGAACTGAAGCTACTGTGCCTTCAATCAGTTTTAAAAGAGCTTGTTGCACTCCTTCTCCAGAAACATCTCTTGTAATAGAAGGATTGTCCGATTTTCTTGCAATTTTATCTATTTCATCTATGTACACGATACCAAGCTGGGCTCTTTCAATATCGTAATCGCATTTTTGAAGTAATTTTTGGATAATATTCTCGACGTCTTCACCAACATACCCTGCCTCAGTTAGAGTAGTTGCATCTGCAATTGTAAAAGGGACATCTAACAACCTGGCTAAGGTTTGAGCTAACAAAGTTTTCCCTGATCCTGTAGGTCCCAATAATAAAATATTACTTTTCGTAAGCTCGACCTCGTCTTGGTCACTCTGCTTAGATTCTTCTCTAAGTCTTTTATAGTGATTGTAGACAGCTACAGAAAGAGTCTTTTTAGCTTCCTCTTGACCGATGACATATTGATCCAAAATTTCTTTAATTTCCTTTGGTACGAGAAAGCTTTCTTCTTCAGTTGTATCAGCTGCTTCATTTATCTCTTCTTTAATGATGTCATTACAAAGATCAATGCACTCGTTACAAATATATACAGATGGACCGGCTATTAACTTTCTAACCTCATCTTGGTTCTTACCACAAAAAGAACAAAAAAGTAGCTTCTCCTTATTATTACCTGTTTTCTCAGTCATAAATTCCTCTAAGATCTAGTCTGCATTAAGCTGTCAATTAAGCCATATTTAACCGCTTCTTCCGGTGACATGAAATTATCTCTATCACTATCTGCTGTTATTTTTTCTATCTTTTGTCCCGTATGAGTGGAAAGAATCTTGTTTAATTTTTCTTTAATGGAAAGTATTTCTTGTGCGTGTATTTCTATATCACTAGCTTGTCCCTGAAAACCCCCCATCACTTGATGGATTAAAACCCTAGAATTTGGCAAAGCATGCCTTTTACCTTTAGCTCCTCCAGCTAATAGAACTGCACCCATGCTAGCTGCTTGACCAACACACAGTGTACTTACATCAGGTTTTATAAACTGCATAGTGTCATATATTGAAAGCCCAGAAGTTACAGAACCGCCTGGAGAGTTAATGTATAGAGATATATCTTTATCAGGATTTTCTGCTTCCAAGAAAAGCAATTGTGCTACCACTAAATTGGCTTCTATATCTTCTATAGGGCCAGTCAAAAAGATTACCCTCTCTTTAAGTAATCTAGAATAAATGTCATAGGCTCTTTCGCCCCTAGGGGTTTGTTCAACCACCATGGGGACTAATTGATTGGTAGATCTACTGTCTTTTGTACTACTCATACCTATTATTTAATACTATTTTGGGTTAAAGGTTAAAAAATCAAGTTAATTATGTCCTGTGACACATTCTTCATAAGTTAGTTCCTCCTCTACAGCATTTGCTTCAGATAAAAGAATTTCTATAACTTGCTCTTCCAAAGAAATAGATTCTATACTTCTTAGTTGTTCCTCGTTCGCATAGAACCAATTGACAACTTGTTGAGGTTCCTTGTACATAGAAGCACGATCTTCAATCATTTTTCTTACCCTTTCTCCATCTGCTTTAATGCCTTTTTCTTCAATAATTTTATTTAATATAACCCCGACACTAACTCTTTTTTTAGCTTCTTCTTGAAAGGTTTCTTTGGGAAAAAGATCCTCATTCATATCTTTGGGATCCATGCCGACTCTTCTAGCTGCATTTTGTCTCATATTGTTAACTTCTGACTCTATCATGGCACTTGGAACTTCAAATGTATGAGCTTCTCTCAAAGAGTCTAAGATGCTGCTTTTAGATTTATTTTCTATAAGATTTTTTAGATCTTCTTCCAATTTGTTTTTAATTTCTTTTTTAAATTCATTTACATTTTTAGCTTCCAAGCCAGTGCTCTTAAAAAACTCTTCATTTAAAGCAGGCAGTATAGGTTTTAAAACTTCTTTCGCATCTACATTGAAAACTACCTTTTTAGAAGCCAATTCTGTTTTCCCATAATCTTCTGGAAATGTGAGATTTAATTCTTTGTTGTCAGATTTTTTTAAACCTATCAACCCATCTTCAAAGCCTTCAATCATGGATTTAGACCCTATCTCTACAACAAAATCTTTCGCTGAACCTCCTTCAAATTCTTCTTCATCAATCTTGCCTACAAAATCTATCTTTATTTGATCTCCTGAAGAAGAATTCCCTCCTTTTAGCTCCCAAGTGCACATCCTTTTTCTAATATTTTCTATGGTTTTATTTACATCTTCTTCTGCGACTGAACTCACAGCCTTTGTATAACTTAATCGACTAAGGTTACCTAAACTTATCTCGGGATAAGTTTCAAAGGTTGCTTTAAAAATTATATCTTTTTCCATTTCCATTCTTTCAGGAACTAAATTAGGTCGGCCTACAGGTTTCAACTTTTTTTCTTCAACCAATTCATAGAATTTTGTTATTACGGAATCATTAATAACATCCTGTCTTATTTCAGGTTCATACATTTTTTTGACTACTTCTATAGGTGCCTTGCCTTTCCTGAAACCCTTAATTTTTGCTGATCTTTGTGCAGAGTTTAATTTGGTCTTAACCTGCTTCTGTATATCTTCTGCTGGGATAGAAATAGTTATACTTTGTTCAACGTTGTTTTTATTTCCAAAAGAGAATTTCATATTCTTTCCTAAGTATTCTGGGGTGGGTGATGGGGCTCGAACCCACGACCACTGGCTCCACAAGCCAGAGCTCTACCAACTGAGCTACACCCACCAAATTTTTGGCATTCTACCATTTAACCCATAGTAAATTTAAAGAGGTTATTTAAATTAGAAAAATTTATCTAACTAATGAATATCAAAAGAATTGAAAGAATCATCTACTTTAGTATCTTGAGTAAGAATATCTTCTACATCTGCTAGGTCTGGACCTTCCCAAGAAAAAGCAAGTAAGTCATTTAAAGATTCATCCTCTCCTTGAATAAAAGCCTCCACAGATCCATTGGAAGCGTTCCTAACCCAGCCGAATAAACCTCTTTTCTCAGCTTGCTCTTTCATCCAATACCTAAACCCTACGGCTTGGACTCGACCAAAGATACTTATGTGCAGAGCGTTCATTAATCAACTTTCAACCTTAAAGGCTGTTTAAAGTAAAACTATAAGAAAAATATAATATTCAAAGCAGTTTAAATCAACTTTTTCTACTATTTTTTAACTGGGGTGGCCTCCTCGGCAGGACTCGAACCTGCGACCCACTGCTTAGAAGGCAGTTGCTCTAATCCAACTGAGCTACGAGGAGAAGCCGAAATTATATATTAAAAAATATACTGTCTTGCTTTAAACGTACATATGAACACTCTTTTTTAAGAGATGTAAATTATGGGTGACAAACACACATCTAAAATGATCTGGATACCAGGAAAGGCTCAGATCCAATTTTGGTTTCTTTATTTAAGATCATATCTGCTAATAAATCAGCAGATCCCATCGCTAGAGTCCACCCCAAATGCCCATGACCTGTATTAACAAATAGGCCTTCTATTTTTGTTGCGCCAATATAAGGCTTGCCATCAGCGCTCATAGGTCTAAATCCGTACCAAAGAGATCCCTGGTCAAGATCTAAGTTAGCACAGATAGATGGATAAACATTTTCTAAAGTTCGATATAGATAATCTATTCTTTTTTGATGAATCTCTTCATTAAACCCTACAAATTCAGCTGTCCCTGCAACCCTTAATGAGTAACCTAAGGGAGTGATGGCTGTATGAATACTCTCATCTATTAAAGGCATTCTTGGAACATCATTTAACATTGAAGTATCCAAAGTTAATGAATAGCCTTTAACTGGCTTTACGGATAAATTAAATTTTGTGTTTTTTAGAAGATTATTTGTCCAACTTCCAGAACTTAGAACTACTCTTGAAGCTTTTATTTCAACTCTGTCTGTAACCACTGAGTTAACTTTCTTTTTATTAAAATGGATTCTCTTAACCTCCGTATTAACATGAATTCTTCCCCCCTTTTCTCTGATAATTTTTTCCAACTCCTTGCAGAATTTATATGCATCGCCAGCCTCATCATTAGGAAATATTATCCCTCCAGAAATCTGATTCGAAATATCCCCTAATAAAGGTTCAAGATTAACAGTTTCCTCTCTTCCAAGACTTTTAAATGTTAGACCTTGGTCACTTAACCTCTCGGCTTCCTTTGAAGCCTTCTCAAATTTAGATTCATCACGAAAGATTTTCAATGTGCCTAAAGAAGAATGGTCATATTTTAGGTCATAATCCTCTCTGAGCTTCTTGGTTAAATCTAAACTGTGCTGTGCTAATTTACATAGGTTATCTGTATTAGAAAGATATTTTGCTTTAGAAGAATTTCTTAAAAATCTTAATCCCCAAAAGAAAAGTGAAGGCAATTCTGTAACTTTTAGGAGCATTGGTGAATCTTTCTTTCCAATTCCTGAAATGATATTCCATATGTCAGACATGGAATTCCAAGGATGGGCGTGAGAGGGTGCTAGCATACCAGCATTAGCAAAGCTTGTTTCTTTAGCCACTTCCGAGTTTCTTTCTAATAAAAGAACTTGCTCTCCTCTATCTAGTAGAGCATTCGCGGTGGCCAGTCCTTGAAGACCTCCCCCGATGATAATTATTGGATTTTCTTTCATCTATTTAAGCCTGGTCGGGGCAGCAGGATTTGAACCTGCGACCACCTGCTCCCAAAGCAGGTGCGCTACCAGACTGCGCTATGCCCCGAAGGCCGTGCATGTTAAGTATCCTTTGACTGACCGTCAAATAAAAGATTAGCTTTCTAGCTCTTAAAAATAATGAGAGAATTAATCTTTAACTCTAAACACTCATGACAATAGTTCTTGACGGGAAATTACTTTCCCAATCGACAGAAAAGAATCTGTCTAAAAGAGTGCGATTAATAAGAGAGAGAACAAAGATCGTCCCGACTCTGGCAGCTATTTTAGTCGGTTCAGATCCCGCTTCTGCTACCTACGTTCGAATGAAAGGAAATGCTTGCGCAAGAATTGGAATAGATTCTCTTAAAATTGAATTAAGTGAGAACACCTCGACTTCTCAACTTATTGAAGAAATATCTAAATTAAATAAAAATGAAAATGTACATGGAATTCTTTTACAACACCCTGTACCTAAACAAATAAATGAAAGAAAGTGTTTTGATTCTATATCCCTAGAAAAGGATGTTGATGGGGTGACTTGCCTTGGCTTTGGAAATATGTCTATGGGTGCAGCTGCTTATGGATCATGTACGGCTATAGGAATTATGAGACTTCTAAAACATTACAAAATAGATATATCTGGAAAACATGCCGTTGTAGTAGGTCGAAGCCCAATATTAGGAAAACCTATGTCTATGATGTTATTAAATGAAAATGCTACCGTTACAGTTTGTCACTCAAAAACTAAAGACTTAGCGGATCATGTAAGACAAGCAGAAATTTTGGTGGGAGCCGTAGGCCTTCCTAGGTTCATAAAATCTGATTGGATCAAACAAAACTCAGTTGTTATTGATGCCGGATACCATCCAGAAAAATGCGGAGATATAGACTTACATAACATTGAGAGTAAATGCTTTGCTTTTACACCCGTTCCTGGTGGAGTTGGCCCTATGACCATCAATACCCTGCTTCTTCAGACAGTTGAAGCTTGTGAAAGAAGTGTTGAGAAATGACCTAACTCATTTTTTTTAGTAATCTATATAGGAAGATAAACATAAGCTCTATGAAAGAAAATCAAACTCATTTTAATGTTGTAATCGTAGGTGCCGGAATTTCAGGAATAGGTGCTGGCTATAATCTACAAAAAAAATGCCCCCATAAATCCTTTGTGATCTTTGAAGGTAGAGAGAATTTCGGCGGAACTTGGGATCTTTTTCGTTATCCCGGAATCAGGTCTGATTCAGATATGCACACCATGGGATTTAGATTTAAACCTTGGGTAGGTAAAAAAATGATTGCTGATGGTCCTTCCATTCTTAATTACCTAGAAGAAACAATATCTGAAAATAACCTTGGTAATAAAATTAGGTATCAGCACAAAGTCTTGAGCTCTTCATGGTCATCTTCAAATTCAAGATGGAATTTAGAAGTTAGCAATGAAAAAACTGGTAACTCTGAAAGCTTTACATGCAACTTCTTAATGTTGTGTGGAGGTTATTACAACTACGACGAGGGTTATACTCCTCACTTTGATGGCCAAGAACAATTTAATGGCCAAATAGTACACCCACAAAAGTGGACTGAGGATGTAGATTACAAAAACAAAAAGGTAGTTGTTATAGGGAGTGGAGCCACTGCAGTAACAATGGTGCCTGCGATGGCTAAGGAAGTTGAACACATTACCATGCTTCAGAGATCTCCTACCTATTATGTAGCAGCGCCGGATGAAGATTTTATAGGTAATTTCTTTAGTAAAATTTTCCCTATAAAAACTGCTTATTTTTTAACCCGCTGGAAAAATATTCTTTTGGGAAGATGGTTCTATATCAGGTGTATGAATAGTCCTGAAAAGATTAAAAAAATGTTAATCGACGGTGTTAGAAATCATTTAGGTGAGGACTACGACATTGAAACTCACTTCACACCTAGATACAAACCTTGGGATCAGCGCCTCTGTCTTGTTCCAAATGCTGATATGTTTGAAGCCATCAATTCTGGCAAGGCTTCTGTAGTAACGGATCACATTGAAACATTTACTAAAAATGGAATTAAGTTGAAATCGGGAGATGAGCTTAAAGCTGATCTCATAATTACTGCAACTGGACTCAACTTACAATTTCTCAATGGTATCGAAGTCAAAGTAGATAATTCTACTGTCAATATAGGCGAAAAGATGGCCTACAAAGGCAGAATGTTTAGTGATGTTCCTAATTTGTCTGCGACTTTTGGTTATACAACTGCTAGTTGGACTTTAGGTGCTGACTTAACTTCTGAGTATGTATGTAATTTACTAAATTATATGGATAAAAAAGGTTACGACTATTGCTCACCAGCCATAGGGGGAGATGTTCTGCAAGAAGAGAATTATCTAAACCTTTCTTCCGGCTACATTAAAAGGGGAGTAGACAAAATGCCTAAACAAGGATCAAGATCACCTTGGAAAAATACTCAAAACTATTTATCAGATATCTCGGAAGTTAGATGGGGTTCTATTTCTAATAACGATCTTCATTTCAAAACGCTAACAGCTAAATAATTACTTCCAATAAGGATCTTTTAGAAGTCTCTTATAAAGCTTACCAGTAGGATGTCTGGGTAACTCCTCTTTAAAGTCAATGCTCTTGGGGCACTTAACATGGGAAATTTTTTCTTTGCAATAAGCGATAAGTTCTACTTCAAAATTAGGTCCTGCATCAGACATATCAGCAGGCTGCACGACAGCCTTCACTTCTTCTCCCATTTCAGTATTCGGTATTCCAAATACAGCAACATCCGTTACTTTAGGATGCATAATCAAGGCATCTTCTGTTTCTTGTGGATAAATATTTACTCCTCCTGAAATAATCATAAAAGCCTTTCGGTCGGTCAAATACAAATAACCCTCTTCATCAACATAGCCAATATCGCCAAGTGTGCTGTAGCCTTGCTTCGAGATTGCATCTTGGGTTTTTTCTTTGTCTTTATGATATTCATAGCTTGTGGCAGTGTCCCCGCCAAAATAGATTCCTCCTGGCTCTCCTATAGGAAGCTCATTATCTTCATCATCAAGAATGTGTAATTCTCCAAATATAGGTCTTCCAACGGTTCCTTTGTGTTGCATCCACTCTTCAGAATTTGATATGGTCATTCCATTAAATTCCGTTCCCGCGTAGTATTCGTAAAGGATAGGACCCCACCAATTAATCATACTTTCTTTTACTTCAACAGGACAAGGAGCCGCAGCATGTATTGCAACCTTATGAGAAGACAAGTCGTAACCTTGTCTTAAGGATTCTTCCATTTTTAAAAACCTTACAAACATAGTCGGAACCCATTGTGAATGAGTGACTTTATAATCCTGGATAGCTTTTAAAGCAGCTTCTGGATCAAACTTCTCCATGACTATTGAAGTTCCACCAAGAGATAAAAACCCGGTGTTGAAACCAAGAGGTGCTGAATGATATAGGGGTGCTGGAGACAAATAAATGGTGTTTTCATCACCACTATAAATTCCTTCAACTACTCTGCCAAGGCCAAGATCTTCTTCTTCTTGGGTATATGGCAATGGGTTCAAGGCTAGTTCTCGGTAAATTCCTTTAGGTCTTCCGGTTGTCCCCGAAGAGTAAAGCATTGCTCCGCCTTGGCATTCATTATCTACGGCCTCAGCTGGCATAGACTCTAAGATTTGCTCATAAGAGTCATATCCATTAGAAGTACCATCCAGCATAAACTTCTTTACATCTCGCAAAGATCCCTCAAGATTCTTTGCTGTTTCTTCTAAGAACTTAGAAGTTATAAAAGCCTTTGCACCACAATCTTTAACAATGTACTCAACTTCAGAGGGTTGAAGTCTCCAGCTCATGGCTGTATATCTCAAACCGCTCCTCCATGCTGCAAAAACAATAGGAAAGAAAAGAGGATGATTTTCGAGCATAAATGCTATCGAATCACCTGGTTTAAGACCTAAGTTTCTGAATAGTTGAGCCCCTTGATTTGAGAGATCATTTAACTGTCCATGGGTTATGATTTGGCCACTATTTAACATTATGATGGCAGGTTTATCTGGATACTTTTTTCCGTTAACTCCTGGATGCATAACTTGTCCTTTTTTTGATGGTAGATTTTATGAATAAATAATTGTAAATATTGCCATACAATAACTAGTTAAGAAATAAATATTACTTTATAAATGATTAAAAAACCTCTGACTGTCATTACCGGCTTTGGTGGCATTAATGCTTCTGGTAGAAGTTCTGATTATATTGGTTATAAAAATCTAATCTTTGATTCGTTGGAAGAAAAGGAACAACTTAAGGTTTTAAAGGACCTTGCTGTTACCCAACAAAAGATAAAACCTGCAGGAAAGAAATGGGAAACAAACACTGGAGACTCTATTCAACTTAATTCTTACTTAAAGAGAAACAGTGATGTCATAAGGGAAAACACTCTTGTTAGAGAAATTGAGAGGGATGTTTATGACCCAGAAGGGATAATTCTGGATCAGATCCAAGCTAGTGCAGCAGGGCAATTACCAACAGGTTTTGATCCAGGCCAATTTTACTCTTCAAGACAACACCCTAAAGCCCTTCAAATGACTGTATTTGGAATGAGTGACACACTTGGGCAATTCGGAATAGATTGGTCTGAAATTCTAAAAAAAGTCAGTCCTGATCAAATTGCAGTCTTTAGTGGGGCAGCTATAGGCAATATGGATCATTTTGGATTTGGAGGAATGATGCAATCAAGAATGAAGGGGTCTCGTTCCAGTTCAAAAAATCTTCCTTTTGGTCTTGTAGAAATGTCTGCAGACTTCATTAATGCTTATATTTTAGGCAATGTAGGTAGAACTGGTCATGTTGTTGGGGCCTGCGCTACTTTTCTATTCAACTTACAGCTAGGGAAAGAAAGTATAGAAAATGGAAGTGCTCGAGTAGTCATTGTTGGTGGAGCAGAAGCACCTATTACACCAGAAATAATAGACGGATTTTTTGCAATAAGTGCACTCTCAGATGATAAGAGTATGTTGGAACTTCAGTCTCAATTGAATGAACCATCAAATAAACCAAATCAAAGAAAGGCTTGCAGGCCTTTTGGAGATAATATTGGAATGGTCATGGGGGAGTCGGCTCAGTTTGTTATTTTAATGGATGAAGACTTAGCCCTTGAATTAGGAACAAAAATATATGCATCAGTACAAGCCGTTGCTTCTCATGCAGATGGTTTCAAAAGTTCCATAAGTGGACCAGGAGTAGGCAATTACATTACCTTGGCTAAATGTGTAGCTGAAGCTAGTCAACAGTTAGGTTCAAAAAGTTTAAAGAATGAAACTTATGTTCATGCCCATGGAACCGGGACTCCAGCGAACAGAACATCGGAATCTCATATTTTGGATGAAATTGCAAAAGTCTTTGGAATAAAGTCCTGGCCTGTTACTGCCATAAAATCTTATCTAGGACACAGTATGGCAGTTGCTGCAGGAGACCAGCTAACCTGTGTATTAGGCACTTGGAATAAAGGAATAATACCTAGAATTCATTCCATCACAGAAACTGCAGAAGACGTATTTGATGATAATTTAAATTTTCTTACTAAAGATAAGGTTGAAGATCCTAACTTCTATAAGGGGGCTTTTCTAAATGCAAAAGGTTTTGGTGGAAATAACGCCTCTGCTTTAATTTTAGGACCTGACTTTACTTTTTCACAAATTAAGAAACGCTATACAAAGAAAGCCCTTAAGGATTATGAACGAAAATTAGAAAATACTCGAAACTCCGTCCTAGAATATAATGAAAATGCTTCGAAAGGAGCCTACAACACTATATATAAATTTAATCATGAAGTCTTAGAGGGCATGCACGATCTAGAAATCACCAAAGAAAAAATTAAATTGAAAGGATATAAGAAATCAATAAATCTTAAATCCTAAGAATTATGTCTGAGGAACTCCAATTAAAGATTGAAGAATTTCTACTTAAAAATGGAAGTAAGGGAAAAGTTTCAGAACTTGTTCCTTTAACTGGAGGAGCTTCTGCTGAAACATGGAGTTTTACCTTTTCAAATAAAAATAAGTCTGAACGAATGATATTAAGACGAGGTTCAGGTAAGAAATCCCCCTTGGCTGTTCTAAAGTCAGAAGAGGCAGTAATACAACAAAAAGTTAAATCTTCCGGTGCCCCAGTACCCACAATAGTGGCAATATCTTCAGGTGATAAAGATTTGGGCGACGCTTATCTTATGCGCCTTATACCAGGAGAGTCTATAGCTCGAAAGATTCTTAGAGACAAAAAATTTAGTGAAGCTAGGCAAAAATTAGCTTTTCAATGCGGCGAAGCTTTAGCAAAGATTCACTCCGTAAATCTCAATGATTTTGATCAAGTCCCAAAAAAACCTATAAGAGAAGAACTCAAACGACTGTACTTAACCTATAGGTCTTTTGAGCAACCCTTACCGGTTTTTGAATACGCATTTAAATGGTTAGATAAACAAGATTTTACAACTAGAAATGATGCTTTAGTCCATGGAGATTTTAGACTGGGAAATTTAATGATTGATGAATCCGGTCTAGCTGCTGTAATAGATTGGGAAATGGTTAGCATAGGAAACCCAATGTTAGATATTGGGTGGATGTGCATTAATTCTTGGAGATTTGGTCAATCGGAAAAAGTAGTAGGTGGTTTCGGTGATTTGGAAGAATTCCTTCAAGGATATAGCTCTATTAGCGATGAAAAAATAGACCCTGAAGAGGTAAAAATATGGCAAGTTTTAGGTACCCTTAGATGGGGCGTAATTTGTCTCATTCAAGTCTATTCTCATTTGAATGGAGATGTAAACTCGCTTGAAAAAGCAGCGATAGGCAGACGTGTTTCTGAAACAGAAATTGATTTAGTTGACTTATTGTTTCTAGGAGGGAAGTGATGATATTTGATAGACCAACAAGTGCTGAACTAGTAGAGGCGGTTTCTGAATTTTTGGAAAAAGAAATTAAAACTACCTTGCCTAACCATTTAGCTTTCAAAACACAAATTGCAATAAATGTTCTTAACATAGTTAAAAGAGAACAAGAGAATAAAGAATTACTCACAAAAGAATCCAAAGAAATTCTGTTAACTTTATTGAGTAATCCAGAAGAGGCAAATATTAATCAATTAGCTGCGCAAATAGCGTCAGGCAAATTGGATCTTGAAGATAAAAAACTTCAAAAGGCTCTAATTGAGATCACCAAAAAGAAAATTTCAGTTGATAATCCTAAATATTCAACTTACAAGAAGTTAATCAAGTGATTTTAGTGGCTTCTTGTTTCTGAATATCATCATGGGAATCATGAAAAAAGGCCAAAGCCTGTGATACTTGTTAGGAAAGATTCTTTGAGATAATTCCAGAAGCTTAGAATCCAAACCTATAAATATTCTCCTTTTATTCTTCTTTACTCCATTTAGTATTATTTGAGCAGCCTTACTGGGGTGCATCCCCCCTTCCCTAAACGAATCAGCCATTTCTTCAAGTGTAGTTGGTTGATTTCTAGTAAAAATGCTTGATCCTCTTTCTTCATCTGTTTGTAAATCTTCTTCGTCCATCCTTGAATTCGCCACTATATTGGTTCCTACATGGCCTGGATGAACACAATGGATTTGCAGATTTTCGTTTGTTTGTGCCATTTCTAAAGCAAGACTTTCTGTAAAACCTCTCACAGCAAACTTAGTGGCGTGATAAACCGTTTGACCAGGGACGGCTACCATACCGAATATTGAAGAGGTATTAACGATTGCTGCTTCAGGTCGATCTATCAAATGCGGAATAAAGGCCCTGGTACTGTTAATTACACCATGTAGATTTATGTCCATTACCCAATCCCAGTTTTCTTCTTCCATATCCTTAAAGTGTTTACCAGTAGAAACTCCAGCGTTGTTAAACACCAAGTCAACTTTTCCATGCTGATCTATAACTTTTTGAGGCAGAGCTTCAATGGCCTCTTTGTCAGCTACATCCAATACGTGAGAAGAAACTGAAACATTGTATTTACGGAGCATTTCTACAGTTTCATTTAAGGTCTCTTGATTTACATCGCAAGCCACCACATCAGCTCCATCTTTCGCGAGTAAAACGGACAAATAACGACCCATTCCTGAACCTGCTCCGGTTACAACTGCCACCTTATCTTTAAAAGTTTTCATGCTTTACTTCCTTAAATTATTCAGTACTAAAAGGCGATACAAAATCTGCGTCGTAGGCTTTTTCTGGATTTTCCCTTACCTTCTTATCCAAACTCTTTGCATCTTCTCCAACGAGTATCCTCCACCTTTTCTCTTTAACACCATTTAATATAATTTCTGCGGCCTGCGCAGCACTGGTTGGAGCATTGTTTTTAAAGTTCTCTCTCCTTTCTTTCATCATCTGCCTTATTTGGTCATTTGAATAATTATGAACAGGTGCATCTAATGAAATCCAAACTTTTTTAATTTCTTCTATCTCTTCATCAGGCAAATCCATTGCATCAGCATGTCCCAAAATCTTACCCGAATTAATAGCTATAGATGTTCCTATATGACCTGGCATGACCACGGAAGCATTTACATGAGGTGCATTAAGTCTTAAATCTTGAATTAAAGCCTCGGTGAACCCTTTAACAGCAAACTTTGCAGCGGAATAGGAAGTATGAGGAAATCCTCCCAAAGAAGCCCAAAAACCATTTACGCTGCTTGTATTAATAATGTGCCCTTCATCACTTGCTACTAGATAAGGCATGAAAGCTCTTGAACAGTAGTAAACTCCATACCAACATATGGCAAATGTCTTCTCCCATTCCTTTTGATCGCCTTCCAAAAAACTTCCACCTCCTCCTATTCCTGCATTGTTAAAGAGAAGGTTAATGTGGTTAGTTTTGTGTTCTTCTAAAACTTGGTCCCTAAAAGAAATAACATCCTCTTCAGAAGATACATCACAGGAAAAGCTGGAAATTTTTACATCTGGAGATTCAGAAGAAATAAGAGAAAGCGTTTCTTGCATGTTCTCTTCCATCACATCGCACATAGCTACTTCACAGCCTTCTCTAGCAAGCTGACTAACTAATTCTCTGCCCATTCCAGCCCCACCGCCGGTGACTACTGCAATCTTATTTTTGAAACTTTCCATGTAGATAAAGAGATAATTATTTTTGAATCATCTTTTGTACTGTTTTTTTTACTTCTCCAAGAGCAATGCTAATTTTATGACCGTTGGGTGTAGGTGCTGTATAAAGTTCTATCATTTCTTCCCTTTTACTTTTGGAAGTTCACTAAAGGGATAAGGCTTATCTTTTTCTTGATAAGTCACAAAATTAATTATTTGTACCATCCATTCTCTAAAAAGAGCTGCAAGTTCACTTAAGCTAGAATTGGGGCTATCAGTAAACAAATTAAACAAGAACTGTAATATTCCTATAATGTAAAGAACTACTGCTGCCCACCAATAAATAAAACTAAATAACACTATCCACAGAAGTCTTAACCACTTGCCCTGATTAAACACATTTTCTTTTAACTCTTCCGTGTCTATTTTGTCTTCTTCAAATTTTTTACTCATACTTTTACATCTTTTTAATTACTTTAAGAATTCTACATCTTTAGGTTGATCTGTGCCTAAAACTTTCTCGATTGACCCTTCCAAAGGGTCATTTTCATAAATTATTTTATACAGGGAATTCACTATAGGCATGTCCACTCCCTCTTCTTTAGATTTATTCCAAACTACTTTTAAAGTCTTTAAACCTTCAGTTGTCTGACCTATTTCTTTTTGCGCTTCATCAACCTGAAATCCCTTACCGATCAATTTCCCAAAAGCATGATTTCTACTTAAAGGAGATGCACAAGTAGTTATTAAATCTCCCACTCCGGAAAGTCCTAGAAAGGTCATGGGATCTGCACCCTGATTTACTGCAAATCTGCTCATTTCAGCAAGACCTCTAGTCATAATCATGCCTATAGTATTTTCTCCACTTTGCAAACCATCAGCTATCCCGCAAGCAATAGCATAAATATTCTTTAAAGCTCCGCCTAGTTCAACGCCATACGGATCAGAGTTTGTATATATACGAAAAGAATCTGAAGCGAAGATTTTTATACACTCCTCTCTTAATTTCTTACTTTTACTAGCTATAACAGTTCCGGTGAGCTGATTTTGTGAAATTTCTAAAGCAAGGTTGGGGCCACTTATTACCCCTATGTCATGACCCTTAGTCTCGTTCTCTAGAATTTGACTCATGAGAAGAAATCCTTTTTCTTCTATCCCTTTAGTTGCACTTATCAAAAGAGCTTCAGGATTAACATGCTTAATGGATTTTAGTAAAACTTCCTTGAATGAACTACTGGGTACACAAAAAAGAACCAATAGACTTGACTCAATATCTTCAATATTACTGGTTGCAATTAATCGCCTATCCAGTAAATAATCGGGTAGATATTTTATATTTAAACTATTGGTATTTATTGACTCAACATTGGCTTCATCTCTCATCCAGAGTGTTACCTTGTTTCCATTAATTGAAGCTAGATTGGCTAAAACAGTACCCCAACTTCCGCCTCCTAAAACAGCTATTTCTTTTTTCATAATGAAGTGAGCTCAACCAATTAAATCTTGAATCTCGATGCTATTTTAACAGTCTCTTTATGATTATTATCAATCCGAGTTAATATTGTGGGATGGAAACTGATATCCAAGAGTTAAAACTAAACCTCAGGCAGAGCAACATTAAATACGTAAAAGTTGCAATTACAGATATTGATGGCGTGCTAAGGGGCAAGTACATGCATGTAGATAAGTTCTTGAAATCAATTGAATCCGGTTATGGATTTTGCGATGTAATTTTTGGTTGGGATAGCTCTGATGATCTCTACGAGTTCAAAATTTCTGATAAACAGAATTTATTTACAGGCTGGCATACAGGTTATCCAGATCAAACTGCCAGAATTATTTTGGACTCTCAAAGAACTATACCTTTTGAAAGAAATACACCCTTTTTTCTTTCTGAATTAAAAGATGGAGAAGTTTGCCCTAGAAATGCTTTAAAAAAGGCTCTAAAACTTCTAAAAGAATTGGGTTTTAAAGGCAAATCCGCCCTTGAGTATGAATTCTTTTTATTTAATGAGACTCCTCACTCGGTAAGAGAAAAAGATTTTCAAAACCTTACTTCCTTCACACCGGGCATGTTCGGTTATTCTTTGTTGCGAAGCTCAGTTCATTCAGAGTTATTTCAAGAAATCTTAGAGCTGTGTGAAAGTATGGACCTCCCTCTAGAGGGCTTGCATACAGAGACTGGCCCTGGGGTTTTAGAAGCTGCAATTGCAGCAGATGAAACTCTAAACTCAGCCGATAAGGCTGTTTTATTTAAAACCTTCATGAAAGTTTTGGCCCAAAGGAAAAATCTTATGGCCACGTTTATGGCTAAATGGTCTGAAAAGTATCCTGGTCAATCAGGGCACGTTCACTGTTCTTTAATGGATTTAGAAAATAACCCAGTATTTTCGACAAAGGAAACAGGAGAAATGAGTGAAGTGATGGTTAATTTCCTCGGGGGCTTACAGAAATATAGCAAGGAATTTATGGCACTGGTTGCTCCAACAACTAATTCCTATAAACGTTTGTGCGTAGGAGCATGGGCACCAATAAATATGACCTGGGGAAAGGAGAATAGAACCACAGGATTTAGAGTGATAGAAGGTTCGCCTCACTCTCAGAGAATAGAAAATAGATTACCAGGTGCGGATGCTAATCCTTACTTGGCTTTAGCTGCTACATTTGGGGCAGGTCTTCTAGGAATCAAAGAAAAACTTCAGCCCACAGAACCCATTCATGGCGGAGCTTACTTTATAAAAGTTGAAGATCATCATAAAGTTCCGGGTTCATTACTTGAGGCAGCTCAACTGTTTAAAAAATC
>Ga0207991_1000454_pt1 | contig 27679 bp, 19 predicted proteins | sample ETN07SmetaG_FD_185786 | JGI IMG/M metagenome (GOLD analysis project Ga0207991, IMG submission 185786) | Marine microbial and viral communities from oxygen minimum zone, Eastern Pacific Ocean - ETNP2014F14-07SV275 (SPAdes) (version 2) | ecosystem: Environmental > Aquatic > Marine > Oceanic ...
GCATTGAAATCCCCCATCTCGTTGTTTAGCAGATAGCCACCACCTGCGACGACGATGCCGGAGCCGTAACCAAATTCCAGTGTATAGGTCATGCTGACCATGTTGCCGTCTTTATCTACGATTGAAAAATGCGTGGTTTCCTCACTCTCGTAAATATTCGCAAACTTCTCGGGGTCGCTCTCTGACTTTCGATCCATATCGATAGTCTCTCGCAACTCCGCCGCGTAATCTTTGTCCATTAGCCGAGCCAGCGGCATGCCCTCATTAAAATCCGGATCACCCAGGAATTCAGCCCTGTCGGCATAGGCCCGACGCATGGACTCGGTTACCACATGCAGGTACTGCGCCGAGTTGTGACCCATGGCTTTGAGATCGAAGCCTTCAAGAATATTCAGCATTTCTACCAGCACCACGCCGCCAGAGCTGGGTGGAGGCATGCTGATAATCTCGTAGCCGCGATAACTGCCACGAATCGGCTCCCGCTCAATCGCCTCATATTTCGCCAGGTCCTGAGCCGTGATGATGCCGCCATTAGCCGCCATGAACTCGGCAAGGCGTTGCGCATTCTCGCCCTGGTAAAAACCATCCCTGCCTTGCTCTTGAATCAGTTCGAGAGTATGTGCCAGATCCGGCTGCACCCAGGTATCGCCCAGCTCGTAGCCAGAACCATCTTGCCGGGAAAACTTGGCCGCCGAAGCGGGGTAGCCGGCAAATCTTCTGCTGTTGCGGCTGAATCCGGACTGCAGCGCATAGGTGATTGGAATGCCTTCCCTTGCCAACTGCACCGCTGGAGCAAGCAGATCTGCCCAGGGCAGGGACCCCAGATCCTGGTGTGCCTTATAGAGTCCTGCCACCGTGCCCGGCACACCGACGGCGAGAATGCCTATGTGATTCGAATTGCTAACGACAGTGCCATCCAATCCCAGATACATACGCTCGGTAGCAGCCAGAGGTGCTTTCTCTCTGAAATCATAGGTAGTCGCATCGCCGTCTTCTCCGTGGTAAACCAGGAAACCACCGCCGCCGATATTGCCGCCAGATGGCCATGTCACCGCCAGCACGAATGCCGTCGCAACAGCCGCGTCGATGGCATTGCCGCCCTGCTTCAGCGCCTCCACGCCAGCCTCGGAAGCGAGCCGGGAAACACTGCTTACGATTCCATTTTTCACTCGCAGCGGAGTTCTACCACCTTCGGAGAAGGAAGTGGAGACTAGCGCCAGGGCAATAAAAAACACCAAACTCTTAAGTAATCGACAATCTAAGTGACGAAACATCATGGTTGTACTCTCAAATAATTCAAAATTCTCACAAATCTACAGCTGCCGAGGTGGCCATGCTAATAGCAGGGCCAATGTTATGTCAGCGCAGCCCTGATTAGCAATAATTCGAGAGACCAATTGCAGGCTCGGTGAAGGCGCGCCGCGCTCCCATACTCTTGTGCCGAATTGCGGGATGGATAATAAGTGGGATATTTGCCACTTTGCGCTGTAATTACGGGATTCTAAGTGCTAAGTTTTAGCATCCTGCGCTGAGCCGTGGATCATCTATGATTCTGCGGACAGTAAATTTCAATATTAACGACCAATCGAAGTAGAGACTGTGCTCATGTGTTCGAAACTCAAGTTTTTAATGCCACTTATGATCGCCTTGCTGTTATTTGCGTGTGGCGATAATAGTCAGCCCACACAATCCAATACCCCCACTCAAGAATCCCAGAATGAAATAGCCGAGACCGAAGCTCAGCTCATAACGAGAGCGCGAGGAATTCACGATCGCGTGATTACCTTGGACACTCACAACGATATCAACACCGACAATTTTACTGCCGATAAAAATTACACCGCAAATCTGGACACCCAGGTGAATCTGCCAAAAATGGTCGCCGGTGGGCTGGATGTTACCTGGCTCATTGTCTACACGGGTCAGGACACGCTGGACGCGGCGGGCTATGCGGCCGCCTACGCCAATGCCATCGATAAATTCGATTCCATTCATCGCCTGGCTGAAGAAATTGCGCCGGAGCAGGTAGAAATCGCCTACACTTCCAATGATGTTCGTCGCATCAACGCCGCCGGCAAAAAGGTTGCCATGATAGGCATTGAGAATGCCTATCCGGTTGGTCTGGACATGACCAACATCGAAGACTTTTACAATCGTGGTGGCCGCTATATGTCCCTGGCTCACAATGGCCATAGTCAGTTCGCGGATTCCAACACCGGAGAAAGGGACGATGTCTGGTTGCACAATGGCTTGAGTGACATGGGCCGGGAAGCGGTCGCCGAAATGAACAAGTGGGGCATCATGATCGACGTGTCACACCCCTCCAAGGCCGCCATCATGGAGATGTTGGATCTCACTCGGGCACCGCTGATAGCTTCTCATTCCTCTGCACGGGCAATGAGCGAACACAGCCGCAATCTCGATGATGAGCAGTTGCTGCGTATAAAGGAAAATGGCGGCGTCGTGCAGACAGTCGCCTTCGGCAGTTACCTCAATGCAGACAAGAATACGCTGCATCGAGACGCGCTGACCAAACTCAACGAAAGTATTGCCGCAGACCTGGGCATCGAACTCTTGAGCTTCGCTCAGAGAAACGCGTTGAGCGAGCCTGATCGAACAGCCTATGTCGCAAGCTTGGCAAAAATCGATGAACTTGCCGCGCCAAGAATGGATGCCGAAGTCAATTCGGTGGCTCCGCCCGTCGATGTGGGAGATCTGGTAGATCACATCGATTACCTGGTGGAGTTCATCGGCCTGGAGCATGTCGGTATCAGCTCTGACTTCGATGGGGGTGGCGGTGTCAGCGGCTGGAACAACGCCGCGGAGACATTCAATGTCACCCTGGAATTGGTACGTCGCGGTTATACGGAAACCCAGATCGGGATGATCTGGAGCGGCAACCTACTACGGGTTCTCGATGATGTACAACGCATCGCAGCAGAGATCCAAGCCGAATAACAGCTACACCCCGATATGGATAAGCGACTGAATGGAAAAACAGTACCCCTTGCCAAGCACCGTTAACCGTATCAACTACCGACAATTTGCTCCATATTTTTGTAGGGATACATCAGGGACAGACCCCAATCGATTTACAGATCGTTCCAATTCAGAATCGCATTGTAGACGAATGCATGGTCATGATGATTGATGTGTCGATGCATCGGATTCCAGCTGAATAGCACGACGTGACCGGCGTCCAGTGCCTTGCTGACGATTGCCGGTTCTCCGTCTATTACATCTGCTCCCTGTACGATCCCACCGGAAATAACCAGGGGCGGTTTGGGATCGGGTTCTTCCCCATCGTCGGTGGCAGCCTCGGTATCGCTCTCATCTTCCGAGCCATCATCATATGCCTTGACGCCAAACTGGAGGGGTGAATATTCCCGATCATAGTCGGCGACTGAAAAAATTGCCGAGTTACCACGGAACAGGTGAGTAATCTCATCATAGCCATACACCAATGGTGAACTATGATCGGTAATCTTTGCCGTCATGATAGAGCCAGGTGTGTTCATGCTCCCGGAGCTGCGCTTGCGGATGCCCCGCAGAATACCGGAATCCGTCACCAACACGCCGGCCGAGCCCAGGGTAATGAGAGTGCCGCCTCCGCGAATAAAGTCATCGAAGGCCGCCATGCCATCGAAACCCAGGCCGCCGGTGATATCTTCCGAGCTGAGAATATGGCCATGACTCGGGGTCTCGGCCGTATTGGTATAAGGCAATGGCGACCACTTCGGGTCTATGCCTCCCATAATCGAAGCCAAACTGGTGCCACCACTCATATGGGGTACCAGGATCACATCAAACTCAGAGAGGAGATCCCCGGCTTTTGCCCGATCCTTTGAGAACAGGGTATAGGGGATATGCGCCTGATCCAGGCTATATCTAACCCAGCCTGCGTTCTGTGTCGATGTCCAGGACTGATAAATCCCCAGGCGCGGCAGGTCCAGATCATGGCTGGCGACGATCGGCATGCTCTGCAGACTCGCCACTTTCAGGCTGGAGGCCCCCAACACCTTGACGACCACTTCTCTATCCATCTCATCCAGATCGAGAATCAGGGTGCCCGCAGGATAGCTGTCGCCTTCGGCTTCGAATTCTGCTTCCGCTACTAACACCGGCACATCACCCAGGGCAAAGCGAACTGGACCCAATTCCCGCTGGCCGTGGTGGGGTATCACCCAGACATTGCCACCGACGGGTAATTCGGCTGCCGGCAAAAACTGCCCGGACTGATCGTATGCTTCAGCCCCGAGTTCCAGCACGGCGTCGTCGTCGATGGCGATGACATCCACGCCGTAGATTAGACCGAAAGTCCAGGAGACATCGTCATAGGGTGGCACTTCGACGTCGGCGGGAAACTCCTGATTTTCGAACAGGGTCCGCGCCAGGGGTCCGTAGGGTTGATTCAGTTTAACCAGCAGATCTCCTGCCTTGACCTCCACTTCATCGTACTCTGCGTCGGCCGTGACACGCTGAATTTCGATGGCGTGCCGACCCAGAGCACTCACCATGTAATTGGCCGAGTCCGGATCACTCTGCTGCTGAGGGATCAAATAGGCATAGGGCGCTTTCTCAGCCCCCTTCTCCAGGGCATCGACACCCTTCTGGTAATAGTTGGACAAAAACATCTTGCCATTCTTTGCCACCATCTCCAGGGAAGCGATGACCCCTGTCTGCATATAGTTGGTGTTATTACGCATCGACCAGGTCATTTTCTCGGGGGGCGGCGCGGCTCTGTACCACTGCCTGCTGGTCACGTCCTCGCCGGCAAATCTCACATCGCCGATATCACGCTCCATAGTGTCGGCGCTGCCATTGCCAAAGGTTTCGTAAAATCTACCCATACCGTTGTGATTATTCGTCGCCCACAGCATATAACCGGGATACCAGCCGGTGTAGTAACCCCAGGTCCAGACCCCTTCCAGGCCGAGGCCTGTGAGCCGCGAAATTTCATAGTTGGCGAGCAATTGCCACTCGCTTATGGTAATCGGACTAACACCTTCGTTATAGGGACCGGTGCCGCCGGCCACATACAGCAGTGGCACCGACTCATGCAAATCCAGGCTAACAGTAGGCTTCCAGTCGTATACACCGTTAATATAGTTGCGGGTGATATCCTGGCTTATAGAAATGCCATCGCGGTTATTGTCATGATAGGTGTAGTGCCCCCAAAACGGCACACTGCGCGGTGGCATGTCGAAGTAGTCGGTGTGGCCCTTGATATTGCGCCGGTACCACTCAACCTGGCGTGCCCTGCCGTCGACCTCGAATACCGGTGTGATCAAGGTAATCACCTTCTCCCGAATCTCGGCGAAGGGCTCTCTGGTTTCCACTGCCAGTCGGTAGGCCAGTTCCATCACCATCTCTGGCGGACCTAGCTCCGGCGAATGCAAGCCCGCCGTCATCCAATAAATAGGCAATGCCTGCTCGATAATCTCCTCGGCGGCGGCGCGAGTTGTTACTCGCGGGTCTGCCAGCTTGTGCAAATAAGCTTTGTAGGTTTCGATATCGGCCAGATGCTCAGGCTCGGCAATCGCCACCAGTATCATATCCCGGGCTTCGAAGCTCTGGCCTAATTGGAAAATTTCCACGCGCTCAGAGGCCGCCGCCAGGGCTTCAAAATAACGATAAATATCGTCTACCGAGCTGAGTTCCCCTTCAGCACCGATGGTATAACCGAGCACTTCCCGCGGACTGGGTACAGTAGGATGGTTGGGCATAACTCCAACCCAGCGGGTGAGAAAGTCAGTATCGGTGGTGGATGCAAGTATTGAATCGGTCGCGAGTTGATCGATGTTTAGCGTTCCCACCGTGGATTGAGCCATCCCACTATGGCAGAAAAACAGACCAAACCAACACCCAAAAACCGCTAATCCAAATCGTGATTTCTTCATTGTTTTACCCTCATCGTTCACTACAAATTGGCGCCGCCAGGCCGTTAGTTTGAACCCTGCCTCAAAGTTATCTCCGGTTTTATTGGTCAAACGCCTCAGAAAACCCTTGATTATTGTCCAAGCCCTTGATCAATAAAATATATTTGTATGCTTTGGTTGTCAATTTCGATACCGGCACTATCACCAACGGCAGTCTGCAGATTAACGTTGCGGATCAAGCCTGGGCTGTCGACTTTATCGGTTCTGTAAATGCGGGTGTAGTTGGTCTGGGCGCCACCGCAGCTCAACTGATGGATAGCAGCGGTTTGATCAGCAAGTCCATTAACGCAAATCTCGGGGGTCTGTTCACGGGTAGTGCGGCAGAAACCTTCGTTGGTGGATTCGATCTGCAGGATCTCGTCAACCCCCTCAACTCGGTTGAAGGCATCTATACCATCAACCGCTAGAGCTCCGCGCCGGTTGGTTCCTCGCTTCAACCACATTTCTTGCCCTTCGTGCAACGATCCGATCTGGCACAGGTCGAACATCCATATCCTAACTCTGGTAATGTAGCTCTGATTTGGATTGCCCTTGGATGGCAGCTGATTCAAACTGACTGATTCAGGGAGCCCCTGATAGTTGGATTTGGTTCCAGCTACTGGTTCCGGTCATCGAACAAAAACAAACCCAGGTTTTAAAAGGATAGTCCATGGCAGATACTGCAATAAAAACAATCAAACTGGTCTTGAAACAACACTCGGAAGCAGTGATGGGGGAACGGGCAAAAGCATTTTCTGATCTGATGCAGGCTCGGCGTACCGTGAGAGACTTTTCTGACAAGCCAGTGTCAAGACGAGTGATCGAGGATTGTTTAATCACCGCCGGTAGTGCCCCCAGCGGCGCTAATCGCCAGCCCTGGCATTTCGCTGTAGTGAGTGCCCCGGCGATCAAACAGCAGATACGCGAACGCGCAGAAAAGGAAGAAGAGAAGTTCTACAACGACCGTGCACCGCAGGATTGGCTAGACGTACTCGCTCCTCTGGGTACCGATGCCAGCAAACCTTTTCTGCAGCGAGCACCATTTCTAATCGTGATCTTCAGTCAGAAATTTGGCTTCGATGCGGCCGCTAACAAGCAGAAAAATTACTACTTCACCGAATCGGTCGGCATCGCCACAGGGCTGCTGATTGCCGCGCTTCACAATGTCGGCCTTGCCACACTAACCCATACACCGAGCCCAATGAAATTTCTCAACGAAATTCTTGCAAGGCCAAGCTATGAGAAAGCGTATTTAATCCTGGTCGTCGGCTATCCGGAAACGGACGCAAGGGTGCCAGATATATCACGTAAATCCCTGAGTGAAATTGCCAGCTTTCATGAAGACCTGGCGCAGTGACTAATGCCTGAAAAGAATGAGCTTATCGTCGACTTCATCGATACCGGTAATATCCGCGGACGCACAAGGCCATTCGCCATCGCCGACATCGAACGTTACCGCATCGGAAAAATTTCCTGCTCTATCATTGGTGAATAACGCCACCAGATTGCCTGTGTAGGGGGTTGCAACAATATCGGGGTCACCATCATTTTTGAAGTCGGTCAGGCAAACGCCCCTGACCCTTTCCCCGACGAATAGATTCTGTGTTTGCGTGAGCGTACCGCTACGGCTCGAGATCACGGTGTCTTTCTCGGGAAAAACCAAAAGCGGCATAATCGATGTTGCCGGATTGACTGTAAAATTGATCGGTTGGGTATCAAGCTGAAGCTCATCATCGACTACATAGGCAACATAGAGCTTAACCTCCGCAATCGCTTCGCCAATTACATCACTGAACAAACTCAGTTCGATGGGGTCAGTCAGCGGCATTGATTCCCGGGGCAAATGTCATGCCACCATCGATCGAGGCGCCACCTCTGACACCGGAACTATCCCGACTAATACTTATTGTGGAGGATTGCCTCGTGGAGTCCCCTCCTTACGCCATTCGCCATACACATATTCTTCCGCGAATTCCGCGCACTTGAATTCGAGCAATTGCATACCGTCTTCGATGTGGCGATAAAGTGGAAAGCTTATTGTCCAGGGCGTGGTGAATGTATTTGCATCCGTAATCGTTGCTTCGTAATTAATATGGTTTGGTCCGGCGGGAGACCAGCGCTCTTCGACTACCATCTCGTAGCTGTGATGATTGCCGACACGATCGAACCAGGTATCTGGTATCTGCCCGCTCACACGAACAACCAGGGTGTCGCCCTCCCAATGGGCATTGGAGTGACCCATCCAGGCGTCTACCTGGGATTCCAGGTCAGGCTGATCGACGTAGAGAATACGATTCGCTTCCGCTACTTCGTAGGCAATCAGGACAACGTTCTGCGACTGCACTATCTGGAACGGGAAAGGCATGTAGTTTGCCCTGGGCACGCCGGGCATATAACACTTGGCCATTGGATCATTTTCGATTGCGCTGGCACGGTTGGCATCCGCCTGCCTGCGGCCCTGTTCATTATAAGGAATTCGGCTGCCCTCGACGATACCCAGCCCTCCCGGCGTGGCTGACAGTGCGCCGAACAGGCCCGGGTACGGACCTTCCGACGCGGCATGGGGTTCCACGTTATAGTGAGCGGACGTCATGGCCTGCCAGATGCCGCTGAAATCCGGCTTGCCACTTGGTGTGCGTGGGAAAGCGCCGGCCTGAGCAAGTACTTGCGCAGATACAAACAGGCCAATTACCGAGAACAGACAAGTCGCTGATATTAGTTTCTGTAATAGTGTTTTCATGTACAACCCTTCAATCGGTTACCGTTGGTTTACTGATACTCAAAATCAATCAAGCAGCCAAAAATTCATAAGAACAAGCCAATCAGGAATCATTCTTATCCCGCTTTTTAAATTACTGTGTCCCGCTTTCTGCCGCCAGCCGCTCTTCCACCCGCGCACCACGCAGAATGTTGAACATACCGTAGTTACCCTCGTGACAGGCGTACTCATATAACAAGCCACCCACCTTGATCATGGGCACAATAGCCGTGATTTTGTCGGTAAAAGTGGATGGATCATCGATGGTGAATTCATAGTTCACCGTATCGTAAGCGACCCGGGTAAAACGTTCTGTCAACACCATGCCCCCGTTCGCGCCGGTGCTGTTGAAGGTTTGACGCAGGCCATTGAAGTTTTTAGTTTCCACCACCAGGGTATCACCCTCCCAATAACCCCTGGAATCACCAGACCACAGGCGAATATCGTCGTCCAGTTCCGGCCGGTCGCCCAGTGGGACGATACGAGCGTCATGAATCATTTCTGTCATGATCACTGCGGTATTCCGGCTCTGGAAAATCTGCACATTATTATTATATAGGCTGGGAGTAAACGGTGGTCCCGAGTTGAAGCCGACGATACAGCGGGTAGAGAGTCCACGGTCCTCCGGGCCATCTTTCGCGATGCCGCCCACGGTGTATCGAACTGGTCTGGCACCGGGCACATCTGGGCCCAGGCCGCCAAACTGTCTTGGCGCCCCTTCGACTGCCGCCGGAAAGCGCCCATTCTCTGGATACACCACCAGGGAAGTTCGAACCGTGTCGCCGATACCGGCGACTTCGAACCAGAAATCGTTGTAACCACCCGGATTGTCACCGGCATCAGGCGCATCGGGGTTCACCACCAGGCGCGCAGCCCGGGCATCGGCTGCGGCGGCGTTTTTCTCTTGGCGCTCAATAGCTTCCGCAATTTGTTCCTCGGTCAGGAACTCCTGCTCACCATAACGCTTTGGCCTCTGCATCGGTGTGTTGGAACTGAAATTCCATACGCCCTGCAAGTCAGGCTGGCCATACTCGGTTCGGGGCGCTTTATAATCACCGCCGGACTGTGCCACCACAGTGCCGCTAAAGGCTGTAAGTAGTGAAAAAATCAGAAGAAATTTAACTTGCATAGGATTCCCCTATGGGATCATTGTTCCAGTAGGCTAACTTAGTGGTTTAACTATGAGTAATCAATACAAATTCGGCGAAATGACCATGGGAGCCGCCCACTTCGGTAGTCAAGCCGGGGCTGAACTAGTTAGCTCACTAGCCCGACGAGCAGTGCGATACATGTCGCTATGGGAGCAATGTAACTTTAGCGGAAGTAAAATAGCGAGCCAAGGGCCATCCTCTTGCAACCAGGTTTCTGGTCGCCCGTTGAGCCATGAAAAATACAGCAATGAAGTATTAATACCTCAGAATAGCCTACTTCCGTGTGAAGCGAGTGAGCAAGCTGGACGTGTCCCAGCGTCCGCCCCCCATCGCCTGCACTTCGGCGTAAAAACTGTCGACCAGTTCGGCAAGCGGCAGTTCGGCGCCATTGCTTCGGGCTTCCTCGAGGGCGATGCCGAGATCCTTGCGCATCCAGTCGACGGCGAAGCCAAATTCAAATTCATCTTCGAGCATGGTCTGATATCGATTCTCCATTTGCCAGGAGCCGGCCGCGCCTTGCGCGATGGTTTCGATCAAGGCGCGGCCATCGAGACCTGCCTTGATAGCGAAATTCAAGCCCTCAGCTAAGCCCTGTACGATACCGGCAATGCAAATTTGATTGACCATTTTCGCCAGCTGACCACTACCGCTTGGTCCCAGTAGTTGGTGGAATTTGGAGTAACTATCCAGCACCGGTTTTACTGCGGCGTAGACGACCGGTTCACCGCCGGCCATGACTGTTAATGCGCCATTCTCAGCCCCCGCCTGCCCACCGGAGACTGGGGCATCAAGGAAGTTCTTCTGTTGCTCCATCGCGATGTCGGCTAATTCTCGAGCCAACGACGCCGAGGCTGTGGTGTGATCCACCAGGGTCGCCCCGGCGTCCATTCCGGCCAGGGCCCCGCTGCTACCTAGTACTACTTGCCTAACGTCATCATCATTGCCCACGCAAATCAGTACCACCTCGCATTGCTGTGCCGCTGCCGCTGGTGATGCTGCCATTTCGCCCCCATATTGCTGGCACCACTTGCTGGCTTTTTCGCCGCTTCGATTGTAGACACATACGTCCATGCCAGCATTTTTCAGGTGCCCGGCCATGGGATAACCCATCACCCCCAAACCAATAAACGCGACTTTCATGCCCATTTCTTTTTCCGTTTCCCGTTGTATTTGCTGCATTCCATTATCACCGCCTGCTAAGGGGTAGAGTTATTGCAAGTAAATCGATTCGCCTCTGGAGAAAGTTTCGACGATAGCGATGTTTTCCAATTGCAGAGGATCAACTAGCAGCGGATTTTCTGCAAGAATGACAAGATCTGCCCGCTTGCCCACGGTTAGTGATCCTTTTTCATCCTCTTCAAAATATTGGTAGGCGGCACCCAGAGTAACCGCATACAACGCTTCCATAACCGATACTCGCTGGTCGGCCCCCAACACGAAGCCGCTGCGGGTCAGGCGATTAACAGTAATTGCTACTAGCCGCATCATGTCTGGTGGTACGATCGGAGAATCATTGTGAACGGTGTAGGGAATTCCGCGATCGATGGTGGCGCGCAGAGGGCTGATAAAACCGGCACGCTCCTCGCCAAAACTCAGGCGGTGCCAGTCACCCCAGAAGTAAGGATGGACGGAATAGTAGGATGGGATAATCCCCAGCGCCTTAACCCGGTCTAGCTGGTCCGGGCGTATCAGTTGGGCGTGAATTATGGTGGCACGGTGATCCGGGATAGGCTTACCTTCCAAGGCAACGGCTATACCATCGATCATCAATTCGATGGCGGCATCACCATTGGCGTGGGCGAGCACCGGTACTCCTCTTTCCAGCAATCCTGCTATCCGATCCCGATAGGACTGGGGTGCGTAACTGGGATAGGCCACGTAAGCAGCATCGGCGCCAGGAGGTCCCTGGTCATAGGGTTTTGACATCCAGGCCGTGCGGCCCTGGGGTGAACCATCGAGTGTGAATTTTACCCCGCCGACGCGAAAGCCCCCAACGTACTCCTCATCGTGGGTGACTGCGGCTAAGGTGACATCGTCCAGTGGATTGCCCAGTATGTACGCCACTATATCTATTGCAAACGGATCTTCCACCGCCTCTGCTTTCAGCATCTCAACATAGGACAAACCCACATTGGCATCCTGAATGGTGGTAATTCCGTAGCCTGCATAGAGTGACAGGGCATCTCTGCGTAACTGCCTCAACCTGGCTTCACTGATGCCGGTGCTGGAGCTTGGAAACAACCTCAGAGCGGTCTCTTCCATCACACCATCTGGTTCGCTGCCACCCTGGCGACGGCGAATAATGCCTCCGCTGGGGTTTTCCGTGGCGCTGGTTACGCCCGCATTGACCAGTGCCATCGAATTAGCGACCAGCAGGTGCCCGGATACGTGCCGGATGACAATTGGATGGTTTGTTGAGGCCCGATCCAGATCATCTCGGGTCGGGTGGCGTTGCTCCGCCAGCAAGGAATCGTCATAGCCAAATCCGTAAACCAAATCTCCAGGGGGAATTTGGCGTTGCTCGATGCGCAGCCGAATCAATTCAACAATATCGTCCACGTTGCTTACACCCCCTACCGGGGGCGACGACAAATTCAGCAGATCGGCGTAAAGGGACACGGCAGAGAAATGACCGTGGGCATCGATAAAACCTGGCAACAGGGCGCGATCACCCAATTCAATTATACGCGTAGACTCACCCTGCAACGCCATTAGCTCGGTCGCCTCTCCTGTTGCAGCTATACGCTCACCAATAACTGCAACGGCGCTTACCACAGAACCATCCATGGTGATGATGTGATCACCAACGAAGATAATATCCGCCGATGGCGGGCCTGCTGTCGCGGTTTCCGATTCTGTTTCTGTTCCACAACTTGCGAGCAACAATGCTAAGACTAATGCTATTGGATATAATTGCTTTCTCATGACTCTTCTCTTATTTAGTGGCTGGAATTTTGGTGGTACGGGAAAGTTCTGTGCGCCAGTTTCCCTGTAACAAATGCAAGAGTTCGGCGATCGAGGCATAGCGGTCGGCTGGCTGCTTTTGCAGGCAGCGCAAGGCGACTTCTTCCAGCACCCTGGGTACTCGCTGGGTAGTAAGTTGCGAGGGTGGCACTGGAACATCATTTAATGTGCTCTGAATAATATGATGGAGTTTTTCACCCTTGGAAGGCGTCTCACCGCACAAGATTTCGTAAAGCACCACACCCAGGCTATAGATGTCAGTGCGATGATCGATTGCAGGATCCTGATTGATCTGCTCAGGCGACATATAGTGTGGCGTGCCCTGCACCTTGCCTTGAGAGGTCAGGCTAAGGTCGGCTATTTTTGAACGCTTGCCTTCCGCGTCCGGTGTCGATGAGCCATCCGGATGCCAGACCTTGGCCAGCCCCCAATCCATCAGTAACACCTCTCCATAGGGTCCAGCCAATATATTTTCGGGTTTGATGTCGCGGTGTGCTACACCGCGGGTGTGGGCGTATTCGAGGGCATGGCCGATCTGCAGCACCACTTCAACGAGCTGGGTCAGGTCATAGCGCTCACGATAATCCAGGATTTCACGCAGGGTGTAACCATACAAGAGTTTCATAGTGAAGTAGGGGTTACCCCGAGCATCTCTGCCTAATTCATAGGTGGGCGCAGTATTGGGATGTTGCAGCATGGCGGAGACCCGTGCCTCCCGTATCAGGCGTTGTTGTTCGAATTCATCAGAGGCAAATTGTGGTTTCAGGGTTTTATAACAAACGAAGCGCGACAGGTGTAAATCTTTACACGACTTTATTAGCGACTTGCCGCCTTTAGCAATAGTACTGAATAACGCATAGCGCATTCTTGGATCAATTTTCTGGGGAAGGGGTTTGTCTGTCTCTTCGAGGAAGACTGAACTATAACTCTTCGGTTGCTCTGGGAAGTTCAACATGGTGGAATTACTGTGGGCTTGATCGATAACTTGAATATGAATCAGTTCAGTCTTGAGTTACTGAATTGTGTCATAGAACAGCTTAGCACTAACAGCTTGTGCCACACCATCAACCAACTTGGGTCTAAACCTTATCGACTTTATCCTGGCTTCAAGTTCAAACTGAGCCTCTGGACCCAAACTCCCGGCGCGCACGGAATTGAGCTCCTGGGCCGTGCTGATGGACATTTTGTATCGACCCTGGTGCCATCGGTATACCTTTTCCAAACCAGCCAAAACAAGCGAATACTCACCCACCTCGCGGAATCCAGCTTGGCCTGGAGTCGATTTATCGAACTCGATCGGCGAGCTGACATGGGGAAAATTACCCGACCAGGGTGTGACGCGTAAATTCGCTATATCCTGGGCCTTTATTCTTTCGTCGGCATCAATATTCGAGGCGGCGTTCGCCTCTTCCCAATTATCGTGGAGAGAGATAGCTGGCAGTAAAACTGGCGAGTGGAAAAATCGATTTATTGCCTGCTGATTGATGTTGGCGTTTCGAAATCCATTATAGGCACTCAGATAGGACCGCTCAGCCCCATCCTGATTTGAGAACAGCACCTGCCAATCCCCAATGTAAATATCCGCGAAGGCGACGGCTTCCGGCTTGGGGGTCTCCTGGTTCAGATAAATTTTCCTGATCTGGCCCAGTCGCGACAGACCATTAAAATAGTACTCAAGTAGCACGTCCCCACGCGGCCTGGCAAGACCCGACGAGGAGAATGCCCGCAAACCGATGCCAATCGAACCGCCAACTTCAACTGCACGAGCTTGTAAATGGAGCTGCACCACCCGCTTGTATATGATTGCAGGCAAACGCAGATCATTTGGTCCCCATGCGCTAGCTGCCAAATTCAGCATACGTTCGGTTAGCCTGGCAGCGTATTTGATATGCGCGCTCTGCCTTATAGTAGTGTCCTCAACCACGCCCCGAAGGTGAAGATCGGCGAGTCGCAATAAGGCCTGTATGAATTCTTCATCAATTTTGTTTTCGCGACGATTCAACAAGGAAACCATATACTCCATCAATTGATTGGCTCTCCGCCAATCGCGAGTATCGATTAGATTGCCGATTTTCGAGAACTGAAATGACAGTTGCGTTCGAGTGAAGAGGCCCTCGCTGAGACGTGTTATCTGTATTGCCTGATCCAGTACTTCATTGGCATCGTCGTATTCTCCCAGCTCACTAAGCCGGTTGCCGAGTTGTTCCAGCGACTCCAACAGGCGTGGATCCATGCGACCGTAAGTGTCTTCCAGTTGCTGCAATAATTGTCGAGACTGAACCAGCTCGGCCTGCACGGCTGCCGCTTGCGACGGATGCGCAAGCAGCTGGGAAGAGGCCAGCGAAAAAACAACTACGGCAACAGCTGGCAGGCGAGACAGCTTGGACTCGTAACTATTCATAAGCTTATTCATCGATGGATGGTGTGTGCCTGGTGCCCGGACAAAATCGGTTTTACCTGGGCCCTTTATAGTCAATAATCCACACTTTAGAAAGCTAAAAGTCAGAAACCAGTCTTCTGTGTCGGCTCCTGAGACCACGCTCCGCTAACCGTCATGAAACTGGATTGGCTCGTCCTTTCAGGTGGACCGCAATTGTGAATTATGCTTGCTAGCCGTGCAGCTTGCCCCCAGCCAAAAACAAGAGCAGACCGAGGGCTGCCGCCATAGCCGCTACGGTGTACGGCAGGCTGTATAGATTTTGATTCATTGCATAAACAAATCCGAGCACGGCAGGGCCGGCGGCAGTTCCCCACGACGACAGCAAATTCGCCACGGAGAAAATTCTGGCGTAATCCCGCACTCCAAATGCCTCCGCTATTAAGAGCGGTTGTAACATCAATAAATTACCCACCGTGACACCAAACAGGCCCAAGCCCAGACATAGAGTGACAGCGTTCACGCCCGTCGCTAGCAAGCTGAGCGACAAGCCCTGCAGCACCATCATAAAAATTGCAAAGGCCCGAATTGACATCTGATCCACGATCCAACCACCGATGAGGCGTCCAACGATGCTGGCAACGGGCAAAATTGCGATGGCAATCGCGGTCTGGCTCTCGGTCAACTGTTCTCGGGCCAATCCAAATTGGTGGGCGATGCCACCCACCTGCGCCATCATCAGGAAAATATAACCGCTTGCAACTCCCCAAAAAAATCGCCCGCTTCTTGCCTGTTTAAATGTGAGGCCATCGAGGGATACATCAACTTTTTTATCGACACTCGACCCCAAATTTTCAGCGGCGCCCGAAATCTGAATTATCGGACCAGCCCGTTCGCCATCAATCGAAAGCCCCATAGCTGTAGGATCTGGACGCAACCAGATCAAGGCCACGGGTATCACACCGATGAGATACAGCACCCCCATTAATGGCGCTGCAGTTTCGAAAGTGAGCGATTCGACCATCAAAACACTTAGTGGCGTCAGTATCACCCCACCGAGGGACAGACCAGTGGAGGCGATGGACAAAGCCATGGCCCGTCGCTTTCGAAACCAACGCGTAACCAGGGTGGTTGCGGGAATTAGCGAAGAAGCGGAGAACCCCATGCCAAAAACCGCATACACTAGGTAGAGTTGCCAGACGGAATTCACGTACGCAAGCACTGTTAATGCAATGAAAGATAGAATAGCGCCGGTACAAATACACCACCTTGGATCGAAATCCTGTACCCACCTGGCCACTCCCAGCCCGCTTATGCCGCCACTAAAAAAGAAGATTGAGACGGCGACAGAGACAGATTGAACTGTAAAGACAGGTCGGGCTGCGAGGACATTCAGATAAATAGCATGATTGTAGAAACTCAGGCCACTACTAAAAGTCAGCAATACGAGAATGGCAGCAACTATTTTCCAGCCATAATAAATCGGGCTGCTATCCACATCAGGCATTAAGCACCCATTCCTGTCTTGCTATCTATGCTGTATTGAATTGGAACTGCGTTGTCTCAGATCAAAGTGAAGCAGACTGAATTCGCTATGCTGGTTCTGCCCGGAAATATTGCATCCTGGCCGACATTCGGAATTTCACATCAAATACCAGGCCTCTGATAACAAAAGTCGAATCAATTCTCGGGCATCGTTATCAAGCCAAGGTAAGAATTTATAACAAGCACAAGCATATCAGACATTCAGCTCAGTTTATCTGTCATGCAGAAGACCACAGACACAACACTACACAGAAGCCTGTCACTGTCGCTGGCGTTCTTAACGGCCCAAACTATTTCATTGCTATCGAGCCAGAGATGCCCAAGGGCCCGCATTCGGTCAGAACAGCGCCAGATAATTTTGTCAGTTTCAGCTCGGTGACTAATTCGCTGATTTGTAATAGCTGAGATAGCCGGTAAACATCTCGTCCCAACTTTCTACGCCAAATCTGACTTCCTTGGCAGGATCCGGATTGGAAGGGTTGGAACTGGAATTGTCGAAGGCGCCAATAACGTGCACTCTGCTGCCAGCTGGTAACACTACAGCTGTTTGCAACAAGTAGTGTGGCTGCCAGCCATAATTGTAAGCAGGCACGCTGAATATGTCCTGTAGTGAGCCATCGGCCTGCTCTACGGCAAATTTCATTTTCTTGCCACGATAGCTCATGCGAGCCCGCACGCCGATAATGACTACCGCCTCCTCGAATAGGTGTTGTGCGTGCATGGCAAATTCGTGCACATTAGGAGGTAGCACAAAACGGGGGGAAACTACCTGGCTTAAGATTTCGGAAAGTGCAGGCTCATCGCTAAAATAAAGACCCAGCCGGGTTATATCGATAGTCACCTGACCGTTGGTTACGTAATGAAATTGCATGGACAATCCATGCCCCTGGGGAATCAGTACGCCAGTTCCCTGGGGATATACAATCGCTCGAGAAACACCGGGCGCATACCCTTCAACAAACCGACGTGTCGCCGCTTCCTGTTGTCGTTCTGCTCCCCAGAAATCTTCACCGGGCGCGGTAACAAAAGTCATCAGGTGATGCAGGACCGACTGGTCTCCGGCCTGGTATTGCACCGCTGAAATCCATTTATCTTCGGTAAATGGCAGCTCGATATCATCATAGAGATAGTCCATGACGCCGGTGGCCGCCACTTCGTTGTCAGGGCCGGTGACAATGTAGTCAGGCTCACCTATTTGCCATTGCATTGAACCCTCAAATTCGAGCTGCTCCAGCGGGTCAAACTCTCCGTCTCCCCTGGGAGCGCGAGCATCAATCCAGTGAATTACCGTTTGCAATTCCTGCGTTGACAAATACCGGGCATTTTCTGAATGCCCCACATAGGGATCGACCTGGGTCGGTGGCATCCGCTTGTTCAGCAATACCTCCCTGATCATCGGTGACCAACCCAGCACCATGATATAACTATCCAGCGCAAAAGGGCCCACACCCCCCTGGCGATGACATTCGGCACAGTTTTCCACAATAATCGGAGCAACTTCGGTGGTGTAATCCGGGGCTGACAACTGGTGCGCAGTTTTTACCGGGTAGTCGATTTCACAACCGTTACCAGAAGTTTTCTCCGTGTCCTCAATAGAGTTAGTCAAGACCCCGGCAACGATGGCATCCAACTTGCCTGCAACTGGTCCCCTATAATAAAGAGACAAGCGCAACGGGTTGAGCACCAGCACATCACCTGCTCTTTCAATCCCCAGAGTTTCCGAGACCAACTGACCATCGTCTTCCAATATGGGCAGCTCGGTCTCGAAGCCAAGCAGCGCCGCCCGCCCCAGGCCCAGTGAATCGATCAGAAGAAACGCGACGTCCTGGTCACTGTATTTCGAACTGATGGACTGGTAATTGGCGAGCAGAGACGCCATGGCATCACAACTGTGGTCATACGCCATGAGCACCAGCGCCTTGCGATGCCGGTAACGACTCAGTTGATGGAATTCGCCGCTGGAGTCCAGCAGCGCGAAATCGCCGACCCGATCCAATGCTGCCATTACCGGCGGACTACAAAGACCCCAAATGGTAAGCAGGACGACTGCATAGATTCTTTTCATGACTGCTTTTATCGAACCACGTTGATAACACTACAATTGCAGCTAGGATGTATTTTTTGACCTACATGTTGCGCTTTAATTGTGCGGCAATTGGGTAGGGCTTCCACCGGGATCGAGCTAAATCAATTTGCCCGAAATCGGTTGCTGTTAGCGTGCGGGAATCCTCTCATACAAGTGCTGATGATAACAATTAGCAGACTTGTTACATTTTGTTTAAATCAGGCCTTCTGGACCAATGGTGTCCGGCTTTCGCAAACTAGACTCCGGAGAAAATGGTGGCTATCCTAGTGGACCTGTATTAGAAGATTCAACTGCCAATTGATAGTAGCCTGCCACAACTTCTTATAAGACAGGAGAAGAGGTGGAGATTAGATTTATCAAAACTGATTTTGGAGAGCATATAGATGCGACAGATTCACAAAACGATAGTTGCAGTAGCACTTGGACTGCTGGCAACCGTTGCACTTTCCGTGCAAGCGCAATCTACTGACAATGCCCGGTTTCTTAGCCTGGCGCCACCGGATGGTTTGCCTATTATTCCCGTAATGGAGGGCTGGATAGCAAACGCAGACACTACCACCAGTTTCTCCTTCGGTAATATCAACAGAAACAAGGAAGCAGTTGATATTCCCCTGGGAGAAAACAACTACATTGAGCCGGCAAAGTATGACGGCATGCAGCCTACTCACTTTCCTGCAGGCCGTATCACCGGTATGTTTACGGTGACTGTGCCCGCTGAAGACCAGGACATCGACGTGTGGTGGCACCTGAAAACGGGTTCCAGTGATGCCTTAAAGGTGCCAGGTCGCCGTGGTGCTGCGGCCTATGAGCTTGATTTCATTCGCCCGCGTCCGCAAGGCTCCATGCAACCAATCGCTGGCTTTGGGGAAGATGGGGCACAGGCCTCCGGTTTGTTCGCCCAGGTAGGCGATTTCCCGGGATCTGTGAAAGCAGGCACGCCCGTTACCCTGGCAGTAAACGTGATGGATCCTTCAGAACGTGACCCCGCCGATCCCCGCTTCGGTGAACCGCTGGGAGTTGGCGTTAAATTCTCCCATTACCAGGGCGTAGGCGTGGTCGAGTTCGTACATCACGAATCCACTGTAATACCTGAGCCTCCCGATGAAAATGATCGCCGCTTTCGCTTCTACACCCCTCCTGAGCCAGGAGATATCACGGTGGAAGGTAGTCAGGGCATTGCGCGGGTAATTGCTACATTCTCCGAGCCGGGTCAATACATGATCCACGTTAAAGTGAACAACTTTAAGGCTCCTGACAGCTCCAATGGCGATCAATGCTGCTGGACCAATGTTATCATGCGGGTCAACGTCACTCCCTAGCTTAACCCACTATTTTAGTGGTGTTTCGGCCGATTCTCCGGATCGGCCGGAGCTTGAGGGGCTGACTGCCCAATTTTCCCCATTATTTCCAGCAATATGCCGCTCCATAGGCATGTCTGCAGAGTTCTTTTGTTGCAATTTGTTGCAATCAAGCATAGAAAATGACGGCTTGTCGGTGGACATTTGGGATGCGTGCAACTACTATTTTACTATCTATACCAACATATCTCAGCTTTAGGAGAAAAGCATGAAAACAGTGCAAGGTTGGAGTAAGAAAGTCCGGGTGTGGACTGCCCTCGGAGGCACCGCATTGTTTGCGTATGGCCTTCAGGTAAACGCTCAGGATGAGCAAATTACCTACAACAGTCACGTCGGCAAAATCATCAACGAGAATTGCGTTGTTTGTCACCGCGAGGGTGGCATCGGGCCCATGCAGCTCAGCAACTATGATCAGGTTCGGCCTTGGGCTCCACTGATTCAACTGCGAGTGGCCAACAGGCAGATGCCTCCTTATTCCTACGATCACGGTATCGGTATCCAGGATTTACAGGGGGATTGGCGTCTGCAGCAGGATGAGATCGACACTATTGTCGCTTGGGTGGATCAAGGTGCTCCCTTGGGAGAAGCGGACATCACAGTTGTAACTCCTGAATATCCGGATCCCAATGAATGGAAATTTGCTGAACTATTCGGGCAACCGTCATTGATTGTTGCATCAACGCCACTGGATATTCCTGCAGAAGGCAACGACCTGTGGCACCAGCCATACAACCTCACTAATTTGCCAACAGATCGCTGCATAAAGGCCATGCAAGTCAAACCTCGGGCTGACGCAGCGGCTGTAGTACATCATGCTAATACCTATAACGAAGCTCCGATTGGCGATGGTGAATTTGAAGAACGCGGTCAATTAAACGAATATGCCATGGGCAAATGGGGTGAAATCATCCCCGATGGTGTCTGCCGACTATTGGAAGCAGGGTCACGAATTCGGTGGACTATTCATATGTTCCCCGGTGGTGTAGGCGCTACCGCACAAGGTGAAATGATTGAGGATAACGTCGTCGAGCTCGGCATCTGGTTTCATCCGGAAGGCTATGAAGCCGAAGCACAATACAAGCAGGATCTTAAACTCTACTTCTTAAGAGATGGCTACGAGAATGGAAACCTGATCGTTCCACCTCATGGATACGCCATGACTCAGGGCTTTCATAGTTTCGATCACCCTGTTCGTATCGACAGCTTTCAGCCCCACGGCCACTTACGCATGAATGCTGCGTCTTTCGAGATTTTTTATCCTGATACAGGTCGTACTGAGCAGATAAGCCAGATTTCAAACTGGAGCGCCACTTGGCACCACAGCCACATTTATGACCAGGATGCCGCGCCTCTGGTGCCAACCGGTGCTGTGCTAGTCATCAAGCAGTGGTATGACAACACCGCTGACAACCCCAACAACCCCGATCCCGATCAGTGGGTAGTGGGTGGTAGCCGAACCGGTGACGAAATGTCTCATGCCTGGATCGCGGTGACTCACCTCGATGATGAAGGCTACGAGCAACTGGTCGCCGAACGCAAGGCAAATGGAGAGCGTTCACTCGCTGGAAACGACTAAGAGGAATCCCCTCGTTCTTTTTGAACCTAAGTAAAAAAGGCCGATTGGTGTGTAGCAATCGGCCTTTTTTATTGCTATTTCTGCTTTCACCGCAATTAAAAGAGAGTAGTATTGAACCTTGAGTAGTATGAGAAGTTCCTGTTTTATCTATCCAACAGCAGGACACTTAAAGGAGAGAGACGCATGCAAACTTCGAGAGCATGGCTTGGCCTGACCGCACTTGCTCTGCTTGGGTTTCAAACCCAGGCCGTAGCCCAGGCAGACCATCAAGTGACTTACAACGGCGAAGTGGGTCGAATCATCAATGAGAATTGCGTGGTTTGTCATCGAGAAGGTGGTATCGGTCCTATGCAGCTCAGCAACTATGATCAGGTTCGGCCTTGGGCTCCACTGATTCAACTGCGAGTGGCCAACCGGGAAATGCCTCCTTACGCCTACGATCATGGTATCGGTATCCAGGATTTGCAAGGCGACTGGCGTCTGCAGCAGGAAGAAATTGACACCATAGTGGCGTGGGTTAATCAGGGCTCGCCTCTGGGCGATCCCGATATCACCGTGCCCGCTCCCGAATTACAAGATCCCAGCGAATGGAGCTTTGTCGACCAGTTTGGCCAGCCGGATCTGGTGGTTGCTTCCGTAGCCATAGATATTCCAGCTGATGGTAACGACCTCTGGACCAAGCACTACGTGGCCACTGGCCTGACTACCGAGCGTTGCATCAGGGCGGTGCAAGTTAAGCCTCGTGGCGACGCCAAGGCCGTTGTGCACCACGCCAACTCTTCGGTTGAAACACTAAACGAAGATGGTGAATACAAGCGTTATGGTCAACTCACCGAGTACGCCATGGGCAAATGGGGCGAGATCATTCCCGAAGGCGTATGCCGCACACTGCCAGCAAATTCCCGAGTTTCCTGGGATATTCACATGTTCCCAGGTGGTCTCGGCGCAGCGGCTCCGGGCACTGTCATCAAGGACAATGTAGTTGAAATTGGCCTTTGGTTTCACGACGAAGACTTCCAGGAGAAGACCAGTCCTTTCAAGCAGGACCTGAAAGCCTATCAACTGCGTGATGGCTATGAATCCGGTCAATTAATTGTGCCACCGAATGGTTACACCATGACCCAGGGTTTTCACTCTTTCGATCACCCGGTGCGTATCGACAGCTTTCAGCCCCATGGCCACCTGCGCATGAATGCCGCTTCGCTGGAAATTTTCTATCCGGCGACTGGCCGTACCGAGCAGATCAGCCAGGTCTCCAACTGGAGTGCAACCTGGCATCACAGCCACCTGTATGAGCCAGACGTAGCTCCGCTACTGCCAACCGGCGCGGTACTGGTAATCAAGCAGTGGTATGACAACACCGCTGACAACCCCAACAACCCCGATCCCGATCAGTGGGTAGTGGGTGGTAGCCGAACCGGTGACGAGATGTCTCATGCCTGGATCGCAGTGACTCACCTCGATGGTGAAGGCTACGAGAAGTTGGTCGCCGAGCGCGAAGCGAAGGCAGAACGCTCGCTCGCTGGCAACGACTGAATAGAGAAGCAACTGCTTCAATCTCGATAAAAAACCAAAAAAAGGCTGATTGGTCGATTCCAATCAGCCTTTCTTATTACTATTTCTGCTTCTTACTACAATTGAAAAAGAGTAGAATCGGGGTCCGAGTACATTACAGAATTCCCGGTTTATTTATCCCACACCAGTTCGTATGAGGAGTATATGCACATGAAAGCTTCGAAAAACTGGCTTGGCCTGACCGCACTCGCCCTGCTTGGGTATCAAACCCAGGCCATGGCACAGGCAGAGCAGCAAGTGACTTACAACGGCGAAGTGGGTCGAATCATCAATGAGAATTGCGTGGTTTGTCATCGCGAAGGTGGTATCGGTCCTATGCATCTCAGCAACTATGATCAGGTTCGGCCTTGGGCTCCCCTGATTCAACTTCGAGTTGCCAACCGGGAAATGCCTCCTTATTCCTACGATCACGGTATCGGTATCCAGGAATTGCAGGGGGATTGGCGTCTGCAGCAGGATGAGATCGACACCATCGTGGCCTGGGTTAATCAGGGTGCGCCTTTAGGTGATCCCGATCAGGCAGTGCCAGTGCCAGTGCTGAATGACCCCAGCGAGTGGAATTTTGTCGAGCAATTGGGTCAACCTGATGTCATCATCCCTTCTGTTTCCATGGATATTCCGGCCAATGGCAACGACCTCTGGAGCAATCACTACGTCGAGAGTACCATCAATACGGATCGCTGCATCAAGGCCGTACAGGTTAAACCTCGTGGCAATGCCAAGGCAGTAGTGCATCACGCCAACTCCTCTGTGGAACTGTTACTGGATGACGGCAGCTTCGAGCGCTATGGCCAGTTGACTGAATACGCCATGGGCAAATGGGGCGAGATCGTTCCTAACGGCGTCTGCCGAACCATACCCGCCGGTTCCATGGTACGCTGGAGCATTCATATGTTTCCCGGCGGCCTCGGCGCCATGGCCCCAGGCACAATAATCAAAGATAACGTAGTTGAGATCGGTCTGTGGCTGCATCCGGAAGGCTATGAGGAACAAGCCCAGTACAAGCAAGACTTGAAGCTGTATCAAATCAGCCCGCAAGATGATCTGGTAATTCCGCCGAATGGTTATCAGATGACTCAGGGTTTTCATTCTTTTGACCACCCGGTTCGCATCGACAGCTTTCAGCCCCACGGTCACCTGCGCATGAATGCCGCCTCGCTGGAGATTTTCTATCCAGCCACTGGGCAGACCGAGCAGATAAGCCAGATATCAAACTGGAGTGCTACCTGGCACCACAGCCACATCTACGAGCTAGATGTAGCCCCACTGTTACCGACTGGTGCGGTACTGGTATTGAAACAGTGGTATGACAACACCGCCGCTAATCCTAACAACCCCGATCCGGACATGTGGGTGGTGGGTGGCAGCCGTACCGGTGACGAAATGACCCATGCCTGGATCGCAGTAACGCACCTCGACGATGAAGGATTTGAAAAATTGGTTGCCGAGCGCAAGGCGAAGGAAGATCGAACATTAGCAGGTAACGACTGATTACTTAATCTGCCGCGGGTAACAAGTCAAAAGCCGGAGGGGCCCAGCCTTCCTGCTTTTTATCACCTTGCTTACATGGGCTGTTGCGCCCTGCTTCGAAGACTCTAACCTTGCTCACTCCTTTGTTGCGGCTTGAATTCAACCAAGCCGCAAATCAGATCCCTGCGCCAACAGGCATAAATACGTAATTCCCAGGATGCAGTAGCCCTGGAATACCGCCATGTTCATCTGTTATTAGTTGCCATTTTTCTCTATGCTTGAGTTGGCAAATTACTTACAGGGAAAGCAACGCAATGAAAACCAGGCGTGAGGTCTTACAAGGATTAATCGTCTCCATTGGCGGCGCGTCGATGCTGGCTGCCTGTGACAATGCTGCCAGGGTCGCTGTTTCCAACTCCCAATCCCTGCGCTTTTTCAGCGATCAGGAGCTTGCACTGGTCTCTCGCATCAGTGATTTGCTACTGCCTCGTACCGACACACCCGGTGCACTCGACGTCAATGTGCCGGGTTTCATCGACGGTCTGATGGCGGAGTGGGCAAATACACGCAGCCAGGAATCCCAGCACCGGCAACTCACGGAACTGGGCCACATGTTGGGCGCTGACTTCGTCACTGCTGCCGATGCCGAGAGCACACTGAGGGAACTGGACCGGGCGGCCTTTTCTGGTGGCACTGGATACGGCGGCTATAGAGCCTTGAAGGGCTTGATCACGCAGTCCTATTTTGCCACCGAGGAAGGTGCGTTATTGGAGCAACACTGGGTCGCCGTCCCGGGTCGCTGGGATCCCTGCGTAGACATATGACAATGAGCAAGGCCCCAAGCAAGCTGAATATAACCAAATGTTGAAGGAGAGCAAGTTTGGCTGATTTTGATGCGATTGTAGTCGGCTCCGGCATGAGCGGTGGCTGGAGTGCCAAGGAGTTGTGCGAGCGCGGGCTGAAGGTGCTGGTGCTTGAGCGCGGCAACGAAATCGTGCCGGAGAGAGATTACGTCGACCAGATGCCGCCCTGGGAACAAAGCAATCTCGACCGCATATCCGAGGATGAGATTGCCGCTCACTACTACAAGCAGTTCCCCGGCGTCTCATATGCGGTAAAGGAATCTAACAAGCATTTCTGGGTAAAGGATGACGAGCATCCCTATGAGACTGCAGCCGGCACAGAATATGATTGGCTTCGTGGCTATCACACCGCTGGCCGTTCCATCATGTGGAGTCGGCAAACTTACCGCATGGGCCCCCAGGATTTTGAGGCGAACAAGAAAGAAGGCATAGCCGTCGATTGGCCGATACGCTATGAAGATATCGATCCCTGGTACGATCATGTGGAAAAATTTGCCGGCATAGCCGGTAATCGAGATGGCCTGCCGCAATTACCCGATGGCCAGTTTCAACCCGGTTTCGAATTAACTTGTGCCGAGAAAGAGTTCAAGTCACGGGTGGAGGCGGCATTCCCCGGACGCAAGGTGATTCAGGCCAGGGTCGCCCATATAACCGCAGTGACCGCAGAACAAAGAGAACTGGGCCGAAGTAATTGTCAGTCACGCAATCGCTGCCATTTTGGCTGCACCTTCAAGGCCTATTTTTCATCCTTGAATGCAACTCTACCCGCCGCCGAGCGCACGGGAAACTACACCATTGTCCACAATGCTATCGTGCAGTCCCTGCAATACGACGAGGTAAGCAGGCGGATAACCGGTGTCCAGGTCATCGACGCGGAAACCAGGGAGACCCGTTTCTACTCCTGCCGCGTGCTATTTCTCAACGCCTCTGCCATGGCCTCAGCCCTGATCCTGCTGCAATCCAAATCCACAGCATTTCCTAACGGGCTCGCTAATAGCTCGGATCAGGTAGGTCGAAACTTGATGGATCATGTCAGTGGAGCCGGTGCCAGCGGGCTGATAAGCGGATTCGAGAACAAGACCATCTTCGGTCGTCGCCCCGGTGGCATCTATATCCCCCGCTACGCCAATATCACCGAGCATGACAAGCCTTATATGCGTGGCTTTGGTTACCAGGGCAGCGCTACCCCACTGGGTAACGCCGGCGGTCAGATCGCCGGCATCGGCCGCGAGTTCAAGCAAGCCCACGGCGCGGCGGGTCCCTGGCGTGTTTCCATCAGCGCGTTCGGCGAACAGCTGCCAAACCCGAATAATACCGTCACCCTGCACCCGAGCAAGCGCGACCAGTGGGGCAATCCCCTGGCCGTGTTCAATGTGGGCTACGGCGAGAACGAGCGCATCATGCAAGTGGAGGCAGGCAAAGATTCCGTTGCCATGCTAAAGGCGGCAGGCTGCACGGAGATTAGCTCACGAACGGTTACGCTCACTAAACCGGGTAACCGTATTCATGAGATGGGCAGCGCAAGAATGGGTCGTGATCCGGCGACTTCGGTGTTAAACGGTTGGTGCCAGGCCCATGATGTGCCGAACTTGTTCGTGACAGACGGAGCCTTTATGACCTCGTCCGCCTGCCAGAATCCCTCCCTGTCCTACATGGCTTTTACCGCCAGAGCGGCGCACTATGCCGCGGATCTACTCGCTGAAAACGCTATTTAGGGTATTTAGCCCGGTTAAAGATCGAACCGGGACAGTTGGCACTATTTGCCCTGATGGCCCTCTACTGGCCGTTTTCCGGCCTTTTCTAACCCATTACTGAATCGTTGGCCAAATTAACCTTGATAATCCTTAATATGGCTTGACTGCGACCATTGCTGAGTCATAGGATTGACGCTTGGTTTGTTCGCCCGCAGAGTGCTGGCTAATGTCATTGAGGCCCTTCCTTGGCTTTTGCTGTCTTGACTGTCTGCCTACTGCTTGGCTCTATATCCAGCGGAAGACCAACTAAGCTGTTTCCAGCAGTACCGGAGCGGTGAAAAATA
>Ga0207991_1000461_pt1 | contig 27402 bp, 23 predicted proteins | sample ETN07SmetaG_FD_185786 | JGI IMG/M metagenome (GOLD analysis project Ga0207991, IMG submission 185786) | Marine microbial and viral communities from oxygen minimum zone, Eastern Pacific Ocean - ETNP2014F14-07SV275 (SPAdes) (version 2) | ecosystem: Environmental > Aquatic > Marine > Oceanic ...
TCAACAGCTTCTTGAGCAATCTCTGCCATCATTTCTTGGGCGGCTAGTTCAGCAGCAAGTTGAGCTTCAAATGCTTTCAATTCTTGTCCTAAAGCTAACTCTTCCATACGTGCTGCAACTTGAGCATCATTTGCTAATTTAGATTGGTAAGCTGCATTAGATTTAGCAGCAGCGGCTTTGTCGTCAGCTAGTTTTTGTTGGAAGGCTTCAAGTGCAGCTTGTCTTGCCATTTCAGCTTCAATCTCTGCCATTCTAGAGGCTTCAGCGGCAGCGGCGGCTTCAGCTACGGCAGCTTCAAGGGCTAGTTCAGCTTCAATCTCTGCCATCATTTCTTGAGCGGCTTTCTTTTTTGTTAATTCATAACTAGAATATATTTCAACAAATCCAATGGCTATTACTAAGAGTAGAAGTGCTTTTTTCATAAAATATATTGTAGTTCATTTTGAGGTTGGTTGCCAAACATAATTAATCTAAATAAAATATTAGCTATCGGGGCGGAGACAAGTCTGGTAGCGTACTCGACTGGGGGTCAAAGTGGTCGGAAGTTCAAATCTTGCCGTCCCGACCAATATTTAGATATAACTTAATGGGACATAGCTTAAGCCTTATCTTGTGCAAAATATAATATCACAGCTTACTCATAAAAGAGTTTTAAGCGTCGCTATTCCAATCGTTCTATCGAATTCAACTATCCCAATATTGGGTGCAGTGGATACAGCTGTTGTTGGACAATTGGGTGAAGCTGTGCCAATTGGCGCAGTTGGAATAGGTGCGATAATTATTACTTCATTATATTGGCTGTTTGGTTTTTTGAGAATGGGTACTACTGGTCTTACAGCCCAGGCTATTGGGGCTGGAGATAAATCTGAAACCTCAGCACTATTAGTCAGGGCGCTTATTATAGGATTTGGTTCAGGCTTGTTTTTTATAGCAGTTCAGATGCCTTTATTCTGGGGAGCTCTTCAATTAGCTCCAGCATCATTAGAGGTAGAAGGGTTAGCTCAAAAATACCTACATATTAGAGTTTATAGTGCACCTGCTGCAATAGCTCTTTTTGGTATTTCTGGCTGGCTCATTGCTAAAGAGAAGACTCGAGCCATTTTATGGCTTCAGCTATGGATAAATGGTATAAATATTTCTTTAGATTTTTTCTTCGTTCTTCAACTTGGATGGGGTGTGGAAGGGGTTGCTATTGCAACACTAATTGCTGAATGGTCTGGCCTTGCATTTGGATTATGGATTGCTCGTGAAGGCTTTAATAAAGGCTACTGGAAAAACTGGGCTCAGATATTTGATCGATCTCGCCTATTAAGAATGGCCAAGGTAAATAGTGATATTATGATTAGGTCAATTTTGCTTGAGATTGGTTTTGTGAGCTTTCTGTTTTTAGGATCCAGCTTTGATGATGCAACTTTGGCTGCAAACCAGGTATTGTTACAATTTTTAAATATTACGGCTTATGCGCTTGATGGTTTTGCTTTTGCTGCAGAAGCGCTAGTTGGCCAAGCATTGGGAGCCAAAAATAGAGCCCTATTCCGTAAATCGGCAGTTATGACAAGTCAGTGGGGAGTAGGGTCAGTCATTCTTATGGCGTTTGCTTTTTTTGTATTTGGTGATAATATTATTCATTTAATGACAACTGCAGAAGATGTTAGAGCTGTCAGTCATGAGTATTTACCCTGGATGATTCTTGCTCCTTTGGTTGGTGTTGCTGCTTGGATGTTGGATGGTATCTTTATAGGGGCGACTCGAACAGCAGATATGCGAAATATGATGTTTATCTCTTTCGGTATATATTTAATTGCTTTGATGGTTCTTTTGCCTATTTATGGTAATCATGGACTCTGGGCTTCATTGATTATATTCTCGATAGCGAGAGGAGTTACCTTGGGGGTTAAATATCCGCGTCTAGAGGCATCTGCAGATATTGAATAATTTTTTTTCGGTCAGAAAGGTATTTTTGACCAGATTTTTTATATTTTTAGTCTAAGTATCCAAATTTTCCACTATTGAAGTCATCAATTGTTTGTCTTATCTCTTCATCAGTATTCATAACAAATGGTCCGTATGAAGCGATAGGTTCGTCGATAGGCTCACCGCTGAGCACAAGAACGATTGCATCTTCATCCGCTCTAAGTGTGAATTCTTTACCCTTATTTTTAAAAAGTACAAAATGGTTTGTTGGTGCTTTTTTAGAGTTATTAATTGTAACGCTGCCTTTAATTATTAAAAGGCCAGTATTGTGACTTTCCTTGAAACTAAGACTGGTTCCTTTGCCTTTGTTTAGTTTTACATTAAATAAGCTTAAAGGGCTAAATGAAGCAGCTGGACCCTTATGATCTTCGTATTCTCCAGCAATAATATCTATTGAGCCGGCATTATTTTCAAGTTCAACTTTAGATAAATCTTTGTTATTAATATTTTGGTACTTAGGTGTTGTCATCTTATCTTTTGCAGGCAAGTTAACCCAAAGCTGAACCATCTGCATTTCGCCGCCTTTTTTACTAAAGTTTTTTTCGTGATATTCTTTATGCAAGATGCCTGAACCTGAAGTCATCCACTGAACGCCACCTTCTTCAATTATGCCACCAGCTCCAGTGCTATCGTTATGTTCGACTTTTCCTTTATAGGCAATTGTGACTGTTTCGATGCCTCTATGAGGATGAGGTCCAACGCCGCGTGGGGCGCCATTATTTGGCGGGAAGTAATGTACTGGTGCGTAATCCAATAAAAGAAAAGGGCTCATACGTTTCATACTAAGAGGCTCTTTTCTACCTAGAATTCCATAAACCCTGAAGCCATCTCCAACAAAGTGAAGATTGTCTGGCGGTAATACTGCCTCTATAGATCTAAATGTCATTGTCTCAAAATATATTACTAAAAATAAAATTATAGTTACATTATTGTAATAGCTTTGATTGATTATCGAAACATTGAGTTACATTTTGTAAAATAATTTTTAATTTATCTAGTGTTCACTATTACGGTATATTAGCTTTGAATCATTAATTAGCTTATAAGTGATTTTTAAGAAACTGATTATTGTTTTTATCTCACTGTCTCTAATAGGGTGTTTTAGTTTTGGAGGTAGTAGCTCCAATGTTGCTTCTTCCAGTTCAGCTAGCTCTAATTTTTTAAATTCTGGCACGTCTCTAACGTATAACTCAACGAACGCTTCAAATCTAGCCGCAACAAGCGAATTAGATTATTTTAACTATTCAGGTGCAGCAAGCTCACAGAATCCACTAGAGGTTATTAATGCTCACAAAGCGTATGGATATGGTCTTACTGGGTCCGGAGAGACAATCGCAATACTAGATGCTGGATTTAACACAAGTCACAATGAACTCAATGCCAAAACGATTACTCAATATGGCACCCAAACTGCTGCAACCGGAGCCAATGCGACAGCGGATCATGGACTAATAGTTTCTAGTGTGGCCGCTGGTGAGGATGATGGAACCGGTATGCAAGGCGTAGCACCAGGCGCTAGTTTGCATATAGCAAGTTATAATCAAAGTAATGGAAACACTTATTACCCAACGCATTGGGCAAATGCTACTGACAATGCAAGTTCTGCTGTAGCACAAAACAACAGCTGGGGGGTCAATTATCAGATTGATACTCTTAAATCAGATATAAGCTCAAACAGCTGGACTAACGCTTACGGCATATCACAAAAATTTCATTCTAGTGGTCTTACTTCTAATGAAGCCTCAGCTAATGCGTATATCGATGCTCTTGATAACTTCCAAGATCATGGTGTTGTGGTCTATGCTTTATCCAATACGACTTCTTATACAGACGCTGATTTTCAGGCGGCTTTGCCTGAGTTATTTTCTGAGCTTGAAGAGGCATGGATAACTGCAGTCAATGTTGAAATTACTGGTTCATCTGGCGATGAAACTTATACCAGGAAATCTGCCCCTTGTGGCTCTACTGGAAAGTACTGTTTAGGTGCAGATGGTTATCAAATTGTTGGTGCTGCTTATGACAGTTCCAATACCAATTCTTACTGGGCTGGTGTTTCTGGTACCTCATTTGTTGCCCCACAAATATCTGGAGCGATTGCAGTTTTAGCTGAGGCATTTCCAAGCCAAACCCCAGAACAATTAACAGATAGGTTGTTGGCATCCGCTGATAACACTTTTTTTTCTCATGACGCAGCAGTAACTTTTGGTAATGGGGTTTCTCATGGGTATGACGATGAGTTTGGACATGGGATATTGGATATTTATGCAGCTCTAAATCCAATTACTTCTTCCGCTTATACAAGAATCTATACTGGTAAATCTACAAATGTTGGTGAAGAGTATCAACTAGGAAATTCAAAACTGTTAACCTCAAATTCTTTGGGGGACTCTCTTCAAAAAGGCTTAATTGGTGAGGTAGGATACACTTACGATGACTTGGGTGGTGGCTTCGAGTATGACATGAGTTATCACGTTAATTTAATATCAAATAATAAACCTAAATTTAATCTCTCAGAGGAACTTAAAAGTCTTACAAATCCTATTGATAATTCATTGAAAACTAAAGACTCTTTTAGTCTAAATCAAGGAATTTCAATCGGATTAAGTGCATTACCAGTTCAGAGCTTCTTTGATTCAAATATTTACTCATCGCCTAACCTGCAAAGTTACCATACGCCATATCTAGATTCTAATGAGGGCGGTATAGGTATAGGGGGTGCTTTTAATATACCTAATGCTCGTTTATTAGTTGGCGCAACAATGCCTATTGAGTTAAATAATGGACAAAAAATTGGATCTAAAAAAAGTCTTGTAAGTTCAATAGAATTTGGCGATTTTCAGAAACAATCTGTAACCTTAATGACTGGTCTTAGTCAAGAGAATGATAGTTTGCTTGGCTCCATAGGCTCCAATGCCTTTTCTCTTGACGGCGCTAGATCGATAACAATCTTTACTGCACTTAAAGCACAAAAACATCTTTTTGATAATCTCTCATTGACAGGGATAGCAACCCTTGCAAATACAAACATGACGAGTCCAAGTAATAGCTTAGTTGATTCAGCGAGTGATGTTAAATCCTCTAGCATTGCTTTAGTTGCTGATATGAGAAATTTATCAGATGATGACCAACTTTCTATATTTATTAATCAACCTAATCGAGTTGATAGCGGCTCAATAGCAATCAAAACTGCAAGCTTGGCAGATTCAAATAGAAATATAAATCAAACTATCAAAAACATTGACCTAGACTCTTCATCAAGGCAATTAAATTATGGACTATCTTATCGCAAAGACTTAAATGAAAATTTGGCTTTTTCAGTTAAACATACGATTACAAATAATCTAAATCATAGTGACAATTCAAATAGGCTACATTCAAGTTATATTGGTATGGACTATAAAGATCTTAAGCTGGGTTTTGCAACCAACCCTAATAATTCTTCAATAGAAACAGAGCTCTCTTATGCTATCGCTTTATAAACTTAAAAACAAATTAATTTTTGTTTTTCTTGCGATACTACTAAGCTCCTGCTCTGTTATTTCAGAAGAGCTATCCTGCAAGTTTTCTGAAATTGACTGTTATCGCTTTAACTATTCTTCTATCGATAATTTTAAGGATTCGGTAACTGAGCATGCTTCGCAGTGGAGTTTGCAAGATCCTTCGAGTGCTTTATCTAGTCTCACAATAAGTAAAGAATTATCTATCAATTCCTCAAAGGATTCTGAATTGCTTATTGAAACTAATCCTGAAGACATTTATGTCCTTGCTAAATATATCACTGAAAACCAAAAACCAAGAGAGTGGTTGTTCCTTGCTGAGCAAGCTTTTTTACGAAGCTGGAATAACCTAAATAGATAGATTAAATTTTCTTGACTTTGTTAGCCAGAATTAATATGTCAATATCACTTTTTCGATTAAGTGAGTGCATCATACGATGGCAGTTTGGGCACAATGCTACTGCATTTTCTGTCATATCTTCGCCATCATCTTTTAAATGTTTAACATGGTGAACTTCTAGGTAAGGTTCCCCATTAGGTTCGTTAAAAGGTGCTGTCTTCTCACATAGTTCACAGACTCCATTAGCTCTCCTTAATGTATAAGAAACAACGTAAGGATTTCTTTGATGACGAATAGTTGCGACCTCTCTATAACCGAGTATATCTGGCAAGCTGTTAGCTTTGCTTTCTAATTCTTCATTACTAAGTTTTTGAGATTTTTTAAATTGAGCTTGAAAAACATTTTCAATTTCAGAATGATTGATTGGCTTTGAATTATTATTGAACTTGATTGGGAAGACCCACACAAGTCTAGAGTCACCATTTTTGTCAGGCTGTTGCTTTTGATACGGCTTATCATACAAATGAACCTGCCCACGATAAATGTATTCTCCTGCTTTAAAAACTTCAAAGAGATGAGGAACTACACCATTAGTCTTTGATTCAGAGAGAGTTTTATTTTCCCGTGTCAGCGCTTGATCACCTATCTGCCCCTTACCTATATGATGCACTTTATTATTAAACCATCTATCGTGATAGATAGATTTGATATGGTTGATAATTAAAACGAGCGTGTTGGTGCTATTGGATTTATTCATTCCGGACTGTAATGAGCAGCCGAAAGCTAAACGAATCTCCTCATTTGAATAGATATTTCCAAGTTGTAAATTCTCAATTTGCATACCAAGAACCTTACATTGACTACTATTATTAATTAAATAGCGGTTTATTAAAAATCTATCATAGCACTTTTTATGAATAATAATTTCTGAATTGATTTAATTCAGAAATTATCAGACTGACAAAGTCTCTAACAACTGAATTCATGCTGATATGAATTTTTTTAGTAGTGTTAAAGTGAATTTTTAGCATAATAATATTTATTAATTAAAGAAAAGAAGAGTGACTAAAAAGAATATTCTAGTGTTCAAACATATGCCCTCGCAAAACCCAGGCATTTTTCGTGACTTTGCAGAGAGTCAGAACGTTAACTTTATTGAAATAGATCTTCATGCAGGAGACAAAATTCCTGATTTAAAAGGCTTTGATGGTCTCTGGGTAATGGGTGGGTCAATGAATGTCTGGGAGGAAGATAAATATCCCTGGCTGATTGAAGAGAAAAAAGCAATTAGATATGCAGTAGAAGATCTGAAAAAGCCATTTTTAGGAATATGTTTTGGCCATCAGTTGCTTGCAGAAGCGATGGGAGGTAAAGCTATCAATACTGGACGATACGAGGTAGGACTGTTTGAAATTAAGCCTACCAAAGAAGGCTTGAATCACCCACTACTTCAAAACCTTAAAGAATCAGAAAAATGGGTAAATGCTCATTTGGTGGAAGTTATAGAAGCACCTAAGGATGCTATAATTCTAGCATCGTCAGAAAATTGCCAAAACCATGTTATGCAGGTTGGTGAGAACGCATACTCCTGTCAGTTTCATCCTGAAGTTTGTAGCCATACCTTAGATGGCTGGATGAAAATTTCTGGCGTGCCCGATTTTTTTGAGGAGCTCAGTATTAATGGGCTTGATGATTTAACATCTAGTATTACTGAAAATCTAGATGTTAATAATAGGGCAGCCTCTGTTTTATTTGAAAATTGGTGTAACCTCGTTTTGAATTAGCAGATTATTTAAAGTTTCATTATATTTGGCCAATATTGTTGCATTGATAGAGAATCAATGTCAAAATCCAAATATCAAAATGTATCTACTATTGCAATGACAGTTAAACATTGTTCACAATGCCAACAACAGTTTGGTTGTGGTGCGGGCACTGGAAACTGCTGGTGCATGAGTTTTCCTCCAATTATGGCGCCAACCATAGAGCAAGACTGTTTCTGCCCGTATTGTCTCGATGATGCAATAAATGAAAGGATTGAGATGCTTGTTAATGAACAAGGTATGGAACATTTTCAAAGACTTGCAGATCCATATCGAGACCAGTCTAAGTTAATTAAAAATGTTGATTACAAGATAGAAGATGGGCTACATGTTTTTAGTAAGTGGTATCTCATTAAACAGGGAAAATGCTGCAATAACGGTTGTAGTAACTGCCCATATTAATTAAAATAAATTATGCATAAATTTGATGACCAAGCCTCCAAGATATTACTTAAGGTTCTATCACACACTATCGAAAGATTAAGTATGGATCCACCTACTCTTGATTATCCAAAGTCGGTTGATTTTTTTGAAAAAAATGCCCCCAGCTTAATAACTGAAGCTGGCAATTCAATTGATAAGGTTTTTGATCAATATAAAAACACCATAGAGCAAAGCATTATCTCTGCAGACTCTCCAAGAAACCTCTCATTTATACCTGCAGCCCCAACTAAGGCATCAATGATTTTTGACCTAGTCGTTTCTGCAGGTTCCTTGAATGGTGTTTCTTGGCAAGAGGGAAGTGGTGCAGTTTGGGTGGAAAATCAAGTGATTCGTTGGATCGCAGATCTTGTAGGTTTCCCAGAAGATGCTGGTGGCTGTTTTGTTGCAGGTGGTACTAATGGAAATCTTTCTTCACTTGTTGTTGCAAGAGAAAAACATCGAAAGAAGCATAAAGGTAATTCAAAGCGCTTGGCTATTGTGTGCTCTGACCAAACCCATTCATCTGTTAAAAGTACTGCTAAGGTTATGGATTGTGATGTGATTGTTGTTCCTACTGATGATTCATTTCAATTAACAAGAGAGTCAATTGAAAATGAGCTTGAAGTAAATTCTGAAAAATATCAAAATTTTGAAGTATTTGCCATTGTTGCAACAGCAGGGACTACAAACTTAGGAGTAATAGATGATATTTATGGAATCGCAAAGTATGCAAAAAGCAATAAGATTTGGCTTCATGTTGATGGTGCTTATGGTGGCGCTGGACTTTTGTCTCCAAAGGTAAAAGATCTTTTTAGTGGCATTGAGTATGCAGATTCATTTATCGTGGATCCACATAAATGGCTTTTTGCGCCATTCGACTGTGCAGCTGTAATTTATCGAAACAAACACTTCGCTGCAGAGGTTCATTCTCAACAAGCCAGCTATTTAGATATTTTGCATGATGATGAGGCGGGCGATAATCCTTCTGACTATGCGTTTCATCTGACACGAAGAGCTCGAGGTTTGCCGATGTGGTTTTCTTTATCAGTCTATGGAATAAAGGCTTATCGGCAAGCTGTTGAAAGCTCTCTTGATATTGCAAAATATGCTGCAGATGAAATTAAGAAATCATCTTATTTAACATTATTGATAGAGCCTTCACTTTCAGTGGTTGCCTTTGAACGTGATGGCTGGGGATGGGATGAATATAAAAGCTGGTCTACTGAACAACTCAAAAAGCAAGTCTGTTTTGTTGTTCCTTCTTTGGTTAGGGATAAACCAGTATTTCGTTTTGCTTTTTTAAATCCTGAGACCTCAAAAGAAATAGTTGATGAAATTTTATTGAGCTTAGGGTAATCTTTTATTTAAATTGTTTGGTTTTTAAATGAATAATAAATGTTAAGAAAAATAGTTCAAATTGGAAATCCGGCGTTGCGAGAAATCGCTTTAGAGGTGAAGGAAAGTGAGATTACTTCCGACAAGATTCAGAGCCTCATCGACGACCTAATTGAAACAATGAGGAATGCAAATGGCGCAGGTCTTGCAGCTACACAAATTGCGGTGCCTCTTCGAATTTGCATAATAGAAGTTAATAAAAACCCTCGCTACCCGTACAAACCTGATATTCCACTCACTGTATTAATTAACCCAAAGATTACCTTTCTAACAGATAAGAGGATATCTGTTTATGAGGGTTGCCTGTCTGTCCCCAACCTAAGAGGTCAGGTCGATAGATGTCCTGAAATTAATATTGAGGGATTTGATAGGGAAGGCCAAAGTGTCAATTTTGTTTCAAAAGGAATCAGCGCCGGTACTTTTCAACATGAACTCGACCATCTTGATGGTTTAGTCTTTACGGATAGAATGAGAGATACCAGCTCATTAACAACCATCGATGAGTTTGCGCTTAATAATGAAGAAGAATTTAAAGAACAAGTTATGAGTATTGTTGCACATTATGGCAGTTAGTGAGCAAGATCAAAATTTTGATTTACAGGATTCTGAGGACCTAGGCTCTGGAGTTTTTACTAAGAATTTTTATAGCAAAGGTCAAGTTGTAATGATGGGTGTTATGGATAAAATTGTTAGTATTAATCATGTGGGCGTATCTCAGATTGGTGAGCATGAATATGTCGCACCAGTCGGATTTATGGCGCTCGTCAATCATTCATGCAACCCAAATTGTGGCATCAAGGTTAATGAGGCAGGTGCTCATGATTATGTTGCTATGAGAGATATTGAGCCTGGCGATGAGGTTACATTTGATTATGCAATGCAAAATTATAAAATAGGGCATTTCCCAAGTAGGTGTTTATGTGGCTCCTCAGAATGTCGAGGAATGATCGGAGGTTGGGTGGACTTACCAAAGTACAAAAGGAAACATTACGAAGGCTATGTTGCACCATATCTACTCGAACTTGATAATAAAAATTCCATTTAAAGTTAATCAATTAAATCTAATAAATTTGTTCCAAATTTAATTTTTAGTCTCTTTTATATTTATTAAATCAATTAAATATTTATAACTAATTGTTATCATTATGGATACTCTATAAAACTTCTCTTTTGAATAATAATTAAAGATTATTTTGATAGATTTTAAATCTTTCATACTATATACTTGCTCTTGATAGGTGTTAAATTTACCTATCAATAAAAAGGAGAAAGTTTTTTTTAAACAAAAAAAGGAGATAATGTTTTGGAAGATCAAATATTAGCTTTAACGGAGCAATTAGCTGCCGTAACAAACGCGGCTCAGGTCACAAACACTATGTTTGCTGAGACGTATTATTTTCTATCAATACCTCTGATGGTTCTTATTCACGCTGGTTTCCTTCTCTATGAGATGGGACAAACACGAGTGAAAAATGTACTATCATCAGGTATTAAAAACTTACTAGCGTTCGCGTTTACAATAGTAACTTTTTATCTGTTTGGTTGGTGGTTCTATTGGGCCTTACCAACGTTTCCGTATGACCTAGCCTCTGGCGCTGGTTACATGGCAATTTCAGGTATAGAGTATGCTAATGCTATAGCTTTACCATGGGGCGATTCAGCTCAATACATGGGTCCGAATATGGGTGACCACGCGTCAGGTGTATTCTGGGGAGCTTTTGCATTGTTTGCTGCGACCACCGCTTCTATCGCTTCTGGCGCTCTGATCGAAAGAATACAAACCGTTGGTTTTGTAATCTGTGCGATTGTACTAGGCTCTTTTGCCTGGGTTGTCGCTGCTGCGTGGGGATGGCATGCCGATGGATGGTTAGTTACTGAGTTCGGATTCCATGACTTTGGTGCAGCAGGTCTTGTGCACGCTGTTGCTGGTTTCTTTGCGCTTGGTGTTCTAATGAATCTAGGGCCTCGAGTAGGTAAATACAATGATGATGGTTCTGCGAATAAAATCGTTGGACATAACCTACCTCTAACGGTTGCCGGTTTGATGCTGATCATTGTTGGTTTCTTCGGATTCCTTATGGCTTGTATCATTCTTCCTGGTGAAGCATGGAGTTGGTATGCTGACGGCGGAACAACCATTTATGGTACTCCAATGACACTTTCAGCTTTAGGATTTAATATCGTACTAGCTTGTTCAGGCGGAATTATCGGAGCTTGGATCGTTACTAAGGATCCTTTCTGGATGATGTCTGGCTGTCTAGCGGGTATTATTGCTACTGCCTCGGGTCTAGATGTTTATTTCGGTTCTCATATAATTATAATTGCTACCGTTGCCGGTATGATTATAAAACCATGTGCAGAATGGCTTGAAGGTTTAGGTATCGATGATGCTGTTGGCGCGGTTACGATTCACGGAACAATTGGCGTATTCGGTGTTGTAGTTTTGGGTATCTTTGGTTCAGGAATTCCTGGACTAGGTGCATTCGCACCAGAGGGTACTGTAGCTATAAGCTTATGGGGTCAATTTGTTGGTGCAGTAGTAATGTTCTTACTTGGTTTTGTACCTGGATACATAGTATCTTGGTTATTACACAAGGCGGGAATGTTGCGTGTCCCAGAAGCAGTTCAAATCAAAGGTCTTGATCCTGTCAAGGTACCTGCTCAGGCTTATCCTGAAGTAATGGTTAGTCCTGACACTGAAGCTTAACTATAAGGAGAAATATTATGGGATATTTTGCTGATTCTTTTACTGAGCTATATGCTGATGGTGCTTGGATAGACATGGGTATGTATATTGGTGCAGGCGGTTCTTCACCTGGATGGTATACGCTAATAGCTGCAGTTATGTTAGTCGTTATTTTGGTCGTTGGTAACAAAGGCGAACAAGATAGTTATGACAAGCATAAGTAAAAAATAAGAAGTAAAAATAAAAAGGCGGTATTTAAATACCGCCTTTTTTTGTTTAATAACTAATTCTATGATTGATTCATCTTGTTGTAAGTTTGATGGATTAAGTCTTCTTTGATTTGCAATTTAATCCATGCATTTTCATCAAACTCCTTAGTTGGTGGTTTATCAGCTTTGAAGTGGTTAAAATTATCAACACCTCTCACAAGCATAGCAGAGTCATTATCTGTTTGTGTTTGAAACATGTCTGTAGAGATATAGTTTATTGATAATCCAATACGTCGCTCATTGCTCTGATTAGGGTAAGAGGTGTGCATTGTCCATCCATGGTGAAGGGATGCTTCGCCAGCCTTTAATGGTAAGTGAATAGACTGATCCTCACTGACATTTTCAATGGTTTGACCGTGATGCAGAAAGTTGTCTTTATCAATTGTAGTTTTGTGAATTAACTGGCCATTTTGATGGCTTCCTGGAATCATATGCATACAGCCATTCTCTTCAGTTGCATCCGATAGTGCTACCCAGGCGGCAACCTGTTTATCATCATTAAACCCCCAATAAGTTAAATCTTGATGCCAGCTAATATGACTTTTAGAGTTGGGCTCTTTAATTACAAACGATGTACTATAAAGAAGTATATTTGGACCTAACAGTTCTTCAACTTTGTCTAGGAGTTTCTCATTTTTTCCAAGTTGGTAAGCAATATCTAGAGCAGTATGAATCTTATAGCGATAATTTAAAAGACCAATCTTTTGCTCGATAGATTCAAGAATTTTTCGATAAGAATTTGCTGTTTCTCTGTCGACTACAGAAACAGGTGAGAAAAAACCATCCGCTTCAAAGCTTACTTTAAGTTGACTCATAATTCCTTAAAATGTTAATTTTTTAAGGAGATTATATTGAATTTTTAAACTTTTAACAATAGTCTAGCGGGGTCTTCGAGGGCTTCTTTAATTGAGATTAAAAATTGAACCGCTTCTTTGCCATCAATGATTCTATGGTCATACGACAAAGCAAGGTACATCATTGGCCTTATTACTATTTCACCATTAACAACAACGGGACGTTCTTCAGTTTTATGCATCCCCAAAATAGCGCTTTGAGGCGAGTTTAAGATTGGGGTTGATAGTAGAGAGCCAAAAACACCACCATTAGATATAGTAAAGGTGCCACCATTCATTTCATCAATACCAAGAGAACCATCTTGAGCCCTATAAGCAAAGTCAGTTATACGTTTTTCTATTTCATGCATTTCCATTTTATGGGCATCACGAAGAACAGGAACAACGAGTCCTCGGTCTGAAGACACGGCGACTGAAACGTCGCAATATGCATGGTAAATAATATCATCACCATCTAAATAGGCATTGACTGTAGGAAATTTCTTAAGTGACTCGACTGCAGCCTTTACAAAGAAAGACATAAACCCTAATTTAACTGAGTACTTCTTCTCAAAGGCCTCCTTATAGCTTGATCTCATAGCTAGTATTTCAGTCATATCAACTTCGTTAAATGTTGAAAGCATGGCTGTATTTTGAGTAGCAGAGTGGAGCCTATTTGCAATAGTTTTACGAATTCGACTCATTGGCACTCTTTCTTCCATTCGGTTACTCATTACTGGAGATTCTTTTTGGCTTGAGATATTATCATTTGCTATACTTGGAGGTTTTGTTGGAGTAATCTTAGGTTCTTCAGCACTTTCATTATTAGCCTCATCTGAAGGTTCTTTAGGTATCTCTTGGAGGTTTTCTTTTGGAGCTTTTTCTATAACATCTTCTTCAGGAGAGGGAGTTTCAGAACTTGTTTCAGCCTCATCATCCAAACGACCAAGAACTTGCTGCTCGCTAACAGTTTCACCTTCCTTTGCTAAGATTTCAGTTAATACGCCTGACTCTTCTGCAGGAACCTCGAGTACAACCTTATCAGTTTCAATCTCAACAATGACATCATCGATTTCAACATAATCGCCAGGCTTCTTATGCCAAGCTGCAACAGTCGCCTCACTTATTGATTCTGGCAATATAGGTACTTTTACTTCTTTCATTTCTTAATGCTCCTAGCGTTGTTTATAGGCTGAATGCCTAGCGCTTGTTCAATGACGTAGCTTTGGTTAATGTTGTGTTGTCTGATGCTCCCTTCAGCTGGTGCTGCATAAAGGTCTCGTGCAACAGCGTGGAGAGTTTGATTTTTAATTATACATTCCATAAAATTATGTCTAGAAGAGTACCATGCGCCTTGGTTGATTGGCTCTTCTTGGCACCAAACTATATCCTTAGCATTTGGAAATTTTGCGAGCTCTGTCATAAGATTCTCTGCTGGAAATGGGTAGAGCTGCTCAAGTCTAAGGATTGCCACATTGTTAATTTGATCATCTTGCCGACGAGTTAATAATTCATAAAAAACTTTACCACTGCACATGATGACACGGTCAACTTTTTTAGGTTTAATGTTGTCATACTGCTCTTCGTATACATCCCTGAATTTTCCCTCAGTGAACTTAAATAAAGGGGAGGAAGCTAGAGGATTTCTAAGTAAACTTTTTGGAGACATGATAATCAAAGGTGCGCGAAATTTTCTAAGAATTTGTCGTCTCATCAAGTGAAATATTTGAGAAGCAGTCGAGGGAACACAGACTTGCATATTGTGACTAGCACAAAGCTGAAGAAAACGCTCAAGCCTTCCAGATGAATGTTCAGGTCCTTGACCTTCAAGACCATGAGGAAGAAGCATAACTAAGTTAGAAAGACGTCCCCATTTAGCCTCTGCTGAGGCAATAAATTGATCAATAATTGCTTGCGCACCATTTACAAAATCGCCAAACTGAGCTTCCCAAATAACTAGAGACTCTGGATTTGCTGTAGCGTAACCATACTCAAAACCAAGAGCCGCTTCCTCAGAAAGAATTGAGTCAATAATCTGAACTTTTCCTTGATTTTTGCTAATATATTGAAGGGGAATATAATCTTCATTTACTAATTGATTGTGAAGTACTGCATTTCGGTGAAAGAATGTTCCTCTTCCACTATCTTGACCTGAAAGTCGAATAGACGTACCTTTCTCTGTGAGACTAGCATAAGCAAGAGTTTCAGCAAAACCCCAATCAGCATTAATTTTACCATTGGCCATTTTCTGTCTATCAGACAACATCTTTTTAACTCGCGGGTGAACCTCAAAGTTATCAGGTATTTGTTGAAGTTTTTTGTTTAGTTTCTTTATGTGCTTTAGGGTAATAGCCGATTCATAAGGAGCTTCCCATGAAGCGTCAAAATAATCTTCCCAGACCATTTCCCAAGCTCTTTTGTTTTTTGGCTTAATGATATTGTATGCAACCCTCTGGCCATCTTTTAGCTCTTGTCGGTAGTCACTTACCATTGAGTCAACTTCTGCCTGATCAATTACACCTTCCTTCATAAGAGAGTTTGCGTAGTTTGATCTGGTTGTAGGCATTTTACGAATAGCTTCATACATCAATGGCTGAGTAACGGCAGGTTCATCTGCTTCATTGTGGCCATGACGCCTGTAGCAAATCAAATCTATAACCACATCTTTTTTATATCTCATGCGGTAATCAAGTGCTAAGCGAGTTATAAAACTAACCATTTCAGGATCTTCAGCATTGACATGAAAAACAGGTGCATTAATCATCTTCACAACATCAGTACAGTAGTCAGTCGATCTAGCGTCATCTTGCTTACTGGTAGTGAAACCGATCTGATTATTTATAATAATGTGCACAGTTCCTTGGGTTCTGTATCCTCCAGATTGAGACATATTTAATGTTTCCATAACAACACCCTGACCTGAAAAGGCAGCATCTCCATGAATCAGAACTGGCAAAATCTTTTGACGGTCCTTATCTCCAATAATATCTTGATGGTAGCGAGCGTAACCTTCAATAACTGGATTAACTAACTCCAAGTGAGAGGGGTTAAACATCAATGCAAGGTGAACATCATTTTTAGGCGTTTTAATATCTGAGGAAAAGCCTTGGTGATATTTCACATCACCCGTTTGATTCTTAGTAAGTCCCAAGTCACCAGCAAATTCTTTGAATAAGTTTTCAGCACGCTTGCCCATGATATTAATCAATACATTTAAACGTCCTCTGTGAGCCATTCCTAGACAGATTCTCTTCATCGAGTGATTGCCTGAGTGATCAATAAGGACATTAAGTAGTGGTATGAGAGTGTCACTACCTTCTAAAGAAAAACGTTTTTGACCAACGTATTGATTATGAAGAAATTTTTCAAAAACTTCGGCTGCAGTTATTCGTTGAAGTAGCCATTTTTTATATTCTGAATCTTGTTGAAGATTTAAGGACATAGTTTCAATTTTGGTTTGAATCCATTTCCTTTCTTCAATATTCGGGATATGCATATACTCAGTGCCAAGGCTACTGCAATATGTTTTTTCAAGAGAAGCTACAAGTTCTCGTAAAGTATTGCAGTTTGGTCCTTGGTAGGAGCCCATTTGAAAAGTCTTATCTAGGTCTTCAGTAGTTAAACCAAATTCTTCAATTGTAAATGGTGGCGTTGAGTGATGTCTTGGTCTCTTTAAAGGGTCAAGTTTAGCTCTTAAGTGTCCCGAGAATCGATACGCATAAATTAAACGAAGAACACTGAGCTGGGCAGCGCTTTGGTTTGCTGATGTCTGAACAGATGTTGATTCAAAATTTGATTCACCATAATTAATAAAACGATTAATCACTTCTTCATGTGAATTTGAATTGTTATTCATTATTCATAGAATTTATAGAAAGAAAATAGGGAGTTTTTAAGATTTTATGAGAGCGACCAAGACTATATTTATTGCTAAAAAATAGCATGCAATTTTGCACTTGCTTTGTCATCAAAATATTCACAATTTGTGAGTTAGATTTTAACTTGAAATTATATAGGGATTGATATCTTCTAATTGATAATTATTAAAATTAATCACAATATAAATCTGACAACTTTTTTTATTGATAATTAAAGTTTCTAAGACTGTATCATATTCACTACAAATCTTATTCTATTTTTTTAGTGAGTTTTACTGCATCTCTTATTTGAATTTTTTACAATCAAATGAATAATTTTCTACGAATTCTTAAAGAAAAAAACCATATATTAGCTGATGGTGCTACTGGCACTAATTTGTTTGCTATGGGGCTTGAAACTGGCGATCCTCCTGAGCCTTGGAATGTTAATCATGTAGATCGAATTCGTGCGCTTCATCAAGGCTTTGTTGATGCAGGATCTGACCTGTTTCTTACCAATAGTTTTGGCGGTACTTCTTACAGACTTAAACTGCACAAATTTGAGAGCAGAGTTTTTGAGCTAAACAAGGCTTCTGGCATTATTGCGAGAGAGGTTGCTGATAATACTGATCGCTTGGTAATAGTTGCTGGCTCAATGGGGCCTACTGGTGAGATGATTGAGCCACTCGGTCTCATGACTCCAACTGAAGCGACTAATGCCTTTAAGGCTCAAGCTGAGGGCTTAGTTGAAGGTGGTGTTGATGTTTTATGGCTAGAGACAATGTACTCAATGGAAGAGCTAGAAGCAGCACTAGATGCGGTTAAAGATTTTGGGTTACCTGTTTGTGCAACCATGAGTTTTGATACAGCTGGCAAAACCATGATGGGGGTTACTCCATCAAACCTTGCTTTGAGAGCTAAAGACCTTAATTTGACAGGGTTTGGTGCAAACTGCGGCGTAGGCGCTTCTGACCTATTGGCAACAATCAATGACATTAATCAAAACGTTGGTCCGGATACAGTAGTTATTTCAAAGGCAAATTGCGGTATCCCAGAGTTTCACGATGGCAGTATTGTCTATTCTGGAACCGAAGAGTTAATGGCAGACTACGTTCAAATTGCTATGAACTCGGGCGCAAAGATTATTGGTGGTTGCTGTGGAACGAGCTTTGATCATGTAAGAGCAATGCGAAAGGCTATGGATGAACACCAGATAAGTTCACCTCCAACTATAGAGCAGATTGAAAATATGGTAGGTCCAATGTCAAAGGGTTCTAGGGCGATTTTCCAGGGAGATGACTCAATACCGACTAAGAATCGCAGAAGTCGCCGCTCAAGATAATAATTAAGTTATTTTGGGTAATTGTGTGGTAATATTATTTTCTTTAAAATATATATTTATTATCCTAAGTAAATAATTAATTTATGGCTTCTAACTCAGAAAACCCATTAAAACCAAAAAGCGTTTCAATAATAAATAAAGAGCTTCCAAGTTTTGGAACTGATAAGCAGCTAGAAGCATCCATTGGAAAGCAAGTTCGTATTAACCGAAAAAATGCTGGGGTTACACTTCAGCAACTATCAAAGCAATCACAGTTATCTGCAAGCATGCTTTCAAAAATTGAGAATGGTCAGATTAGTGCTTCACTGAAAACGATTCAATCAATATGTCATGCACTTAATATTTCAATTACATCTCTGTTTAAGCAGCATGATAAAGACGTTGAGCCAACCTTTATTAATTCAGGAGAAGGTTTAACAATAGAAAGAGCAGGATCAGATGAGAGTCGTCATTATCAGCTTCTCGGTCATACAGTAGGAGGGCCACTAAAAGTTGAGCCATGTCTTATCACTGTTAGTTCAAGAGACTATGATTTTCCAGAATTTCAACACAAGGGCGTTGAATTTATATACATGCTTAAAGGTCAAATGGATTATTACTATGGAAGCAAGGTTTACCACTTCAAGAAGGGTGACTCCATATATTTTGACTCAGATAAGCCACACGGACCTAAAAAAATTATCTCAGATGAATGTCAATTTTTAACTGTTATCTGTTCCACTAGTTCTGATTAAATTTAATTTTTTATTGAGGTTTTACTAGTAATTCTTTTTTGCTGTTTATTATCTATATAGGTACTTCTCTATAGGACCACTTTATTTTATAATTTTTCTTGTTTTTTCTTGATAAATTAGAAGAAAAACAACTCTTTATATAATTTCTTTAAAATCACAAAAATTTCTTGACAATGGAATATTATTGGGCGTATACTCATGCTAATATTTGTTGAATAGTAATTTTTTTTAAGTTATTTCAGTGGCGTAGTTTTTTATTCTTAACTACTACAGTAGGGCTAGCAACAAATTGTTGATGTACTTATTTAGTTTTTTACTTTGAAACAAAATAAATACATATAAAGGGGGTAAATCTTTAATAAATATTTTTTTTATTTTTTCGGAGAGATTAAATGACAGATTTAGAACAACACGTTAACGAACCTGGTCGCGATAAGCTTGTAAAAGATGTTAAATCTAAGATCGATGCTTTAGGTGTTACATATGTATATTATCAGTTTGTATCAGTTACAGGGCGTATCGTCGGTAAGGGTATTCCTGCACGTCACTGGGAGAGATTGGCTGACAAAGGTTTTCAATTAGTATATGGTTCAACAGCAAACTTATTTATAGATAGACACGGTGATTATATTGGATATGGACCTGAGGCTTCAGAGCTTGTAGGTTTGCCAGATCCAGATACTTTTTGTCAGCTTCCATGGGATAAAAGAGTTGCTCGCGTTTTCTGTAGACTTTATAGGAATCGTGAAGAGCGTGAAAACGCAGGCGCTGCATTAACTTCTGATTGTCGTGGTAACTTATATAGATTGCACAAGGAATTTCAAGAACAATATGGTTTAGATATGCGTTGTGGTACAGAGCCAGAGATGATGTGGTTAAAGCGTGGCGATGATGGTATGCCAAATGGTGGTGTCACAAAACCAAACTGTTACCACATTGATCAGTTTGAAGAGTTACGTCCAGTATTCATGAAAGTTATTGAATATTCTGAGCAAATGGGACTTGATATTATTCAAGGTGACCATGAAGATGCACCAGGTCAATTAGAGCTTAATACACAATTTGATGACGTACTCAGAAATGCTGACCGTTTAACAACATACCGCCAAATTTGTGCGCAAGTTGCTCGTGAGTTTGGTTTGATTGCATGCTTTATGAGTAAGCCTTTTATGGGTGTTTCGGCGTCAGGTTGTCACCACAATATGTCTTTATGGAAAGGTGGAAAAGATGTTTTTCATCCAGAAATTGCTACTGGTGATGGAGAACTTCCAGGTATGCCTGGTTGCTTCACTTACAAAGAGGGTGGTGAAAATACATTTATGCCGGATCCTTCTATTGACGAAAAGATGCCGGGTCCTATTGGACTTAACTCAATCGGTGGTGTTATTAAGCACTTACCAGCACTGACTTCAATTGGCTCTTCAACGGTGAACTCATACCGTCGTCTTTGGGATACGGGTTTTTGGGCACCAATTTTTGCTGACTGGGGTTACCAGAACCGTACCTGTGCGCTTCGTGTTTCTGCACCAGGTCGTTTTGAGTATCGTTCAGTTGACTCAATGGTTAACCCTTACTTAATGGGTTCAGCCTTGTTGAAAGCTATGGGCGATGGTATTGATAATAATATCGATGCAGGAGAGCCTGAAGAGCGCAACATCTATGCAGCAATGGAAGCAGGTAAACAAGTTACTAAGCTTCCTATGACTCTAGGTGATGCGTTGAATGAACTTGCGAATGACGAAGTTATTAAATCTGCGATGCCTGATGAAATGTATAAGGTCTATCACCACTACAAGACAGATGAGTGGGAAAGATTCAATCATACGGTTACAGATTGGGATATGGAAACTTACTTGGACTGCTTACCTTAGGCTAGTTTAATTTAGGTTTTTTATTTATAGAGTGCCCACCTAACCGGTGGGCAATTTTTAGGAAAGGGAGATTATTTTATGTGTGGAATAGTTGGAATTATTCATAAAAAAGCTGGAAAGGATGTAAACATTGGTGAGCAAATGACATCAATGCTGCAAGCTTTGAAGCATCGAGGGCCAGACTCAACTGGATATGCAATGTATGGCGAAGACAATGGAAATCAAATTTTGCGTTTTAAGGTTGCTGAAGCTGCTGATCTAGAAGGCAGTTATGATATACATGCTACTATTAAAGAGCGCCTTGAAACAGTGAATTCGAGACTTACTGAGTTAGGTGTTAAAGTTGTAAATAAAGAAAGCCCAACAGAATACGCACATCGTTACGAGGTTGAATTCTCAGGTGACATGAAAAAAGTTGTCGACTTTGTTGAAGATGTTGAGGGTGTTGAAATTTTATCTATCGGTAACTCACTTGAACTTATTAAGGACTTAGGTGATGCGTCTGTTGTTTCTCATCAATATGGCTTAAATGACTTTAGTGGGACGCACGGAATTGGGCACACAAGGATGGCGACAGAGTCGGATGTTGATATACGCTCTGCTCACCCTTACTGGGCTTATCCATTTAGTGATGTTGCAGTAGTTCATAACGGACAGTTAACAAACTATTGGACAAATAGACGTTCACTTGAGCGTTCAGGCCACCGTTTTTCATCCGACTGTGACTCAGAGCTTATCGCCGTTTACCTTGCTGATAGAATGAGCCAAGGTGATGATTTAGAAACTGCTATGAAGGGTTCAATTGACTACCTTGATGGTGTTTTCACATATTTGGTTGCAACAAAAGATCAACTTGGCATGGCCAAGGATGTTATGGCTGCTAAGCCAATGGTTGTATATGAAGGCGAAGATATGATTGCGCTAGCATCTGAAGAAGTTGCAATTAGAACTTTATTTGATCATCGTATTGAAACATTTGATCCATATCATGGAGAGGTAAAAGTATGGCAGAACTAAGAAAAGAAACGTCTCAGGAGATGGGACTTCATGAAGAGCAGTTAAAAGGAAGAACTCAGAAAAAATTCTTCTCTATTGATGAAAGTGAAAATTTAACGTATTTCCACTCATTTGATGTTGATACGTCTAAGAGTGCAACGATTGATGCACTTGACATGACACCAAGAGAAATTAATCGTGAAATCAGAGAGTTAATGGAAAAAGGTATTGGTGATATTACCGTTGATAACCCTATGTCTAGGCATGGTGTTGGCGTTGGTATCTTAAACAGACTTAATTTAACTTTCTCAGATAGCTTGGGCTACTTTGGTTGCGGTTTAATTGACGGTCCTAATGTTCATATTAAAGGTCGTGTAGGCTGGTCTTGTGCTGAAAATATGATGGCTGGTACTGTCGTAATTGATAAAAATGCTGGCTCTACTTTTGGCGCTGCTATTCGTGGCGGTGATCTCGTCTGTAAAGGTAGTGTTGGTGCTCGTACTGGAATTGACCAGAAGGGTGGCACAATTATTGTTGGCGGAAAGACGGGCGCATTTTCTGGATTCATGATGCAGCGTGGTCGTATGATTGTGCTTGGTGATGCTGGGATGAACTTAGGCGACTCAATGTATGACGGCACTATTTATGTTGGTGGTGAGGTTGAAGAATTAGGAGTTGACTGTGTGCAAGGTGATATGACAGAGCTTGATGTTCGTTACTTAACAGAGAAATTAGCTCTTTATGGTATGAAGTCTCCTAGGGGCGTTGAAAAAATGCAAAAGCATGTTTCTGGAAAAATGCTATGGAACTACGCTAATCTAGAGCCTAATGAGAAAAAACTAATTCTTTAATCGAGCATTTAACAAATTAAAAAAAAGGAAATATTATGAGTGATTCAGAAGCAAACCATAGACTAGGTAAAAGTTTCATCTTCCCTAAAGCAGTGATGGATGATATTCATATCAAATCTGATTTGGGACGTTATAGAATGAGAGGCTTCTCTCTATTTAAAAAAATTCCAACATGGGATGATTTGACTTTTATGCCAGGAACGTTAACACGTTTTGTTATTGAGGGTTATAGAGAGAAATGTTTGACTAAAACAATTATTGGACCAGAGGCTCCAAGACCATTAGAGTTAGATATTCCAATTTATATTACTGGCATGAGCTTTGGCGCTTTGAGTTATGAAGCTAAAACTGCTTTAGCTCGGGGTGCTACCATGGCTGGAACTGCTACTTGTTCTGGTGAAGGCGGAATGATTCCAGATGAGAGACGTTATTCAAGTAAGTGGTTTTATCAGTGCATTCAGTCCCGTTATGGCTTTAACCCCCAGCATTTACGTCTTGCTGATAGTGTTGAGTTTTTTATCGGACAAGGCTGTAAGGTTGGTTTAGGTGGACACCTAATGGGTCAAAAAGTAACTGATCAAGTTGCTGAAATGCGTTCTTTACCTGCTGGAATCGATCAGCGTTCTCCTGCGAGACACCCAGACTGGCTTGGGCCAGATGACTTGGCGCTTAAAATTGAAGAGATTCGTGAAGCGACAGATGGTCAGATTCCTATTCAATTAAAACTTGGCGCTGCACGTGTATACGATGATGTACGTATGGCTGCCAAAACTGGTTGTGATAGTATTTATATTGATGGAATGGAAGGTGGAACTGCAGCTGGACCTCATATTGCCACAGAAGAAACTGGTGTTCCAGGAATTGCTGCAATTCGTCAAGCTCGAAGAGCAATTGATGATGTTGGAATGAGTGGAAGAATTTCTTTGGTATATGCTGGCGGTATTAGAAATGGTGGTGACGTTGCTAAAGCAGTTGCACTTGGTGCAGATGCGGTTGCTATTGGCCACTCAGCTCTTATGGCGCTTAACTGTAACAGAGATATTCCTGAAGCTGATTATGAAGCTGAAATGGGTGTTAAAGCTGGAGAGTGTTATCACTGTCATACTGGACGTTGTCCGGTTGGTGTTGCGACTCAAGATCCTGAGCTTAGAAAGCGTCTTGATCCGGATGAAGCATCTGAGCGTGTATACAACTTCTTACATACACTAACCATTGAGACTCAAATGATGGCTCGTGCTTGTGGTAAGACAAACATACACTCATTAGAACCAGAAGATTTGGCTGCACTTACTATGGAGGCTTCAGCTTGTGCACAAGTTCCTATTGCAGGTTCACAGCATACGGTTGGTCGTCCTGATATGACACGTTTTTAAGATAAGGAGTTATTATGAGTAATAAAGAAGAAACATTTGTAGTTGGAGCTGATGGCTTAGATACCGATCGCGAACAAATGATTGGGCAGCATATTGGTTATAGATATGATGTAAACCTTGTCCCTGATCTTAAGCTTATAACGCCTTTTTTGCAGAAATATATTGATAAGATGGGTTGGAAAGATCTTAACTGGTTAGAAGATATTCATATGGGTTATGAGGGCGATCAGGCTGCTGTTTTTGATAGAAATATTAATGGTTGGGTGACTATTCCGGATAATATAAAACTTCCGGATAATCAACAAGAGAGAGATATGATTGCTCGTGAGCTATTGGTTAAGTTTCAAATGTCAGAAAATCATCCAATGGTTGATCTTAATAACGCTTACCGTAAGTTTTAAATACCGTAAGTGACTTTTAGGGGATAAGAGTAGAGTTGAAATATAATTCTGTTTTCGCTCTTATCTCCTTAGTTTAGCGGCATCCCACCCCCTGGGGTGCTGTTTAAACTAGAATTAAAAAAGTAAAAAATCAGATAATGTAAGGCATAGAATTGTATTCATGAGCAATTGAATTTATCAAATTGCTCTATATTATTTTTCTTGTATACTCAAGTCATACTTAACTTAAACTATCTAAATGAGAGTTTCTAATATAAAGTACAGTGACAATTGTGAGACCTATCAAATCCATGGTGGTGAGGCAATTTCTATTGATTTGCAATGTGGTGATTCAGTTGAAATTGTAGACGTTGAGGGGGATCAGCAGTGCAGTGTTTTAGCCTTTGACTCAAAAAAATCTTCTGTATTAGACTCATTAAGCTGGATTACTAATCCAAATAATGATTCATCTAAAGTATCCATTGACGCTTGCTCTGATATGCTTAAGGCGATATTAGATCACAATCAAATCAAAACTAACAATCTGAATGGTGCCGAGCTATTTTCAGCTTCGAATCCTGCTGATTCAAGGCAGTCGTTTAATATTGATAGTGATACTTTGTGCGTTTTTGATGCAAAGGGAGGTCCTATGTTAGTTGATCAGCATAACTCTCCTACTGAGATATTAATCAATGTTTTAAGAGCAGCACCGACAATTCCATCTGATCGTCTCCCGGAGCCCCTTGCAAAAACGAATAAGGAGATTAGGGTAAAAAATAGTAGTGCAGTTGCCTACAAAGTTAAGGCCGGTGAATACATTCAGATTATAGATGTCGAAGGTCGCCAATGCTCTGATTTTCAGGCATTTTTAGCTGAAGATTTGAAAAATAATTTGGATCTAAACCTTGATCCAACAGTTACAAGGTCGCTGATGAATGCAAGTTATCCAGCCCCAGGGTCTCATGACAAGTTTTATAATCAAAACTCAGTACCCTTGGTGGAGATTATTCAAGATACGGTCTGTCGTCACGACGCATTCGGTTTAGCCTGTAATTCTAAATACTATGATGATAGGGGATTTCCTGGGCATATTAGTTGTACTGATAACTTTAACAAATCACTTGCTAAGCATGGAGTTGCACCACGCAAAAATTGGGTTGCTGTAAATCTCTTTTTTAACACAGCAATTGAAGAGTGCCATTCTCTAACTTCAGATGTTTCTTGGTCAAGGCCAGGAGACTATGTTTTATTTAGAGCTATGGATGACTTAGTATGTGTTTCATCTGCTTGTCCTGATGATACAACTCCTGCTAACGGCTGGAATCCAACTGACATTCATGTTAGGATCTATGATAAAACTAATACTTTTTTAACGGCAACTGCCTTTAGGCCTGACCCACAAACAATACCTACTATGACTAAAGAAACCGGTTTTCACAAAAACACCTCAAAGTTAACTAAAAACTTCGATAACTATAACGGCTATTGGTTACCACTTGAGTACACTAATCTAGGTGCAATAAAGGAGTACTGGCAGTGCCGTGAAGGTGTTGCTATGATTGATCTTGCACCACTTAGAAAGTTTGAGGTATATGGTCAAGATGCCGAGGCATTGATGCAGTATGCGATTACCAAAGATGTACGTAAACTGGCGATTGGCCAAGTTGTCTATTCAGCTATGTGTTATGACAATGGCTGTATGGTAGATGACGGGACTCTTTTTCGCTTGGATGAAAATAATTTTCGTTGGATTGGTGGTTCAGATGATGGTGGAAAGCTACTGAGAAAAATTGCAGAAGAACGTAAACTCGATGTAAGAATTAAATCTTCAACAGACCAGCTACATAATGTTGCCGTTCAGGGCCCTAAGAGTCGTGAAACGTTGGCTAAAATTATTTGGACACCAAAACTGCAAACCAATCTTGAGGACCTTAAATGGTTTCGTTTCACAATTGGACGGATCGGAGGTGAATTTGGTATTCCAGTGATGGTTTCTCGTACTGGGTATTCTGGTGAGCTTGGCTATGAAGTTTTTGCTCATCCAAACGATTGTGAAGCAGTTTGGGATGCTATAGCAGAAGCTGGAGAGGAGTTTGGAATATGCCCTTTGGGCCTTAATGCACTTGATATGCTTAGAATTGAAGCGGGCTTAATTTTTGCAGGATATGAATTTTGTGACCAGACTGACCCATTTGAAGCGGGCATTGCATTTACGGTTCCACTCAAAACAAAAGAGGATAATTTTTCCGGTAAGGAATCATTAATTCTTCGTAAGAATTCCCCTCAAAGAGTACTAGTTGGGTTAGAATTAAAATCAAATGAAGTTGCACTACACGGAGATGGCGTGTATATTGGAAAGCAACAGGTTGGAATTATTACAAGCGCAACACGTTCGCCTATACTTATGAAGAACATTGCCTTGTGCAGAATTTCAGTTTCAGAGTCAGAAATAGGCACTGAGGTTGAGGTTGGAAAGTTAGATGGACACCATAAACGCCTAGCCGCAACGGTAGTTCGCTTTCCATTTTATGACCCTGAGAAAACTCGAGTTAGAATGTAGTTTTTTCAGGAAAAGAACGCTCTTAGAGGGTTAATTACTTCTAAGAATGTAACCATGGTTTTTTTAGCAGTATTTGTTTTAAAAGTCATTTTTTAAGTTAAAAGTTTTAAAGATTTATATTTATATTTATATTTATATTTATATTTATATTTATATTTATATTTATATTTATATTTATATTTATATTTATATTTATAT